>Ga0302325_10015620_pt1 | contig 16137 bp, 15 predicted proteins | sample Palsa_T0_2_FD_201948 | JGI IMG/M metagenome (GOLD analysis project Ga0302325, IMG submission 201948) | Peat permafrost microbial communities from Stordalen Mire near Abisko, Sweden - Palsa_T0_2 | ecosystem: Environmental > Terrestrial > Soil > Palsa > Peat permafrost | place: Sweden: Abisko... | reverse complement strand
GTCGAGCGCAGGTGAGCTTCCAACGACCTCCGCTTCGGCCGAGACCGAGCCGACACTTGCCAAGAACGAAGTCGGGCTGCTCGGCTCGACCGTGTTCGCGCTTGCCGGCGCCGCCCCCGGCCAGACCGTCTCGATCGTGCTCGCGACGCTCGTCGCGACCGCCGCCTACGCGACGATCCTGCCGCTCGCGATCTCCGCGCTCGGGCTGCTGTGCATCGCGGTCGCCTTCCAGCGGTTGAACATGTGGCGCCAGAACGCCGGCGCCACCTACGAGTGGGTGTGCCGCGCGTTCAACCCCTACGTCGGGAACCTTGTCGGCTGGCTGATGCTGGTCGCGTTCGGCGGCTTCGTGCTGATCGACGTGATCACGATCGGCCCGAGCGTGCTCGCGCTGCTCGGGATCTCGCCGAACAACCAATGGGCGGGAGCCGCGGCGATCGTCGTGATCGGCACGGCGCTCACCGCCACCGCCGTCGTCGGGCTGAGACCGAGCGCGCGGCTCCAGGTCACGGTCGCGCTGATCGAGTACTCGATCCTGGCCGTGTTCATCGTCTGGGCGTTCATCGAGGTGTTTCTCGCGCACAAGGCCGGGACCGTCCGACCCCGCCCGGATTGGCTCAGCTTCAAGGGCACGGGCGCGGGCATGTTCAGCGCCGCGATGGTGGTCGCGGTCGCCTCGATCGCCGGCTGGGATGGCGGCATCTACGTCAACGAGGAGACCTCGCGCCCGGAGAAGAACCCGGGGCTCGGAGCGGTGATCGCGGTCGCGCTCCTCGGCGTCATCTTCGTGGCGATGTTCGCCACCTTTCAGGGCATCGCGCCGCTGTCGGCGCTCAACGCCCACTCCGCCAACGCCGCCGCGTTCGTCGGCCAGCGACTCGGGGGCACGGCGGGCGATCGTGTGATCTCGCTCGCCGTCGTGCTGTCGGTGCTCGCGACCACCCAGGTCGCGATCATCGGCACCGCGCGGCTGATGTACTCGATGTCGCGGGACCGCGTCCTCCCCGAGCGGCTCGGACGCATCAGCCCGCGCTACAGGACGCCGGCGTTCACTACCGCGCTGCTCGGCGGCGTGATGATGGCGCTCGGGATCATCGACATCTTCGTCAGCTCGGTGGCCACCGCAATCGTGGATCTGGTCACCGTCAGCGGGCTCCTGTATTCGCTGTTCTACGCGATCACCGGACTGGCGGCGTCGTGGTTCTACCGCCGCTTCATCCTCAGGTCGGCCAAGGACGTCGTGATCCTCGGCCTGATGCCGCTCGGCGGCGCCGCCCTGCTGCTGTGGGTCGCCTACAAGGCGATCGGGGCCCTGACCTCGACCGAGGCCGAGATCCTCGGCGGAGTCGCGGTGCTCGGGATCATCATGCTGGTCGTGGCCGTTAAGGTCTACAAGTCGCCGATCTTCAAGATCAAGGCCGAGGCGGCAACGACCACCGAGCCGACGGTCAACGTCGGCGCCGGCTAAGGGCCCGTAAGAACGGAGCGCAGATGCAGCGGCTGGATGGACGGGTGGCGATCGTGACCGGTGGCGCGCGCGGCATCGGTGCCGGGATCGCGGCGGTGCTGCGCGGGGAAGGGGCCGATGTCGTGATCAGCGACATCGACGGCGATGCCGGCATCGCGGCCGCTGACACGCTCGACCCGAGCGGAGAGCACGCGATCGCGGTGGCCACCGATGTGACGCAGCGCTCGGACCTCGATGCACTGGTTGCGGCCGCGCTGGACCGCTGGGGGCGGATCGACATCCTGGCGGCAAACGCCGGCATCTATCCGCACATCCCGCTCGACGAGCTCGAGCCCGACACCTTCGACGAGCTGATGGCGATCAACGTCCGCGGCGCCGTGTTCGCCACTCAGGCCTGCATCGCCCCGATGCGGGGCAACGGTTACGGGCGGATCGTGCTGACGTCGTCGATCACGGGGTCGATCGTCGGCCAGGCCGGCTACGCCCACTACGGCGCATCGAAGGCCGCGATGCTCGGTTTCATGCGCTCGGCGGCGCTCGAAGTCGCCGATGCCGGAATCACGATCAACGCGGTGCTTCCGGGCAACATCCGCACGCCGGGCTTCGGGGAGCTCGGCGATGAACATCAGCGCGGCATGCTCGCGGCGATTCCGCTGGGGATGCTCGGCGAACCCGAAGACGTCGGTTGGGCGGTGCGCTTTCTCGCCTCCGTTGAGGCGAGGTACATCACCGGCCAGACGCTCGTGATCGACGGCGGTCAGGTGCTTCCCGAGAGCGGCTGAAGGCCGCGCCAGGGCTAGCGCGCGCTGACCGGCGTCCGGACCAGCAGCTCCGCGATCTGGACGGCGTTCGTCGCCGCGCCCTTGCGCAGGTTGTCGCCGACGACCCACATGTTGAGCGTGCGCGGATTTGAGTCGTCGCGGCGGATCCGGCCGACGAACACCTCGTCGTTTCCGACCGCGTGGATCGCCAGCGGGTAGCGGCCGGCAGCCGGGTCGTCGACAACGATCACGCCCGGGGCGCGCGAGAGCAGCTCGCGACAGTCCTCGGGCGAAAGCTCGTCGCGCGTCTCCACGTTCAGCGACTCCGAGTGGCAGGTCACGACGGGGACGCGGACGCAGGTGGCGGTGATCCGCAGCTCCGGCAGGCCGAGGATCTTGCGACTCTCGGCGATCACCTTGCGCTCCTCGGTCGTGTAATCGTCTCCGTCCTTGAACGTCTCGACCTGGGGCAGAACGTTGAACGCGATCTGGTGCGGATAGACCCGTGGCGCGGGCGGTTCCATCTCGTGCAGGATCGCGTGCGCCTGGTCGAGCAGCTCCGTGACCGCCTTCGCGCCGCCCGATGTCGACTGGTAGGAGCTGAACACGATCCGCTCAAGCCCGACCTCGTCCTCGATCGGCTTCAGCACGACCAGCATCTGCATCGCCGAGCAGTTTGGGTTGGCGATGATCCCGTGGTGGTCGGCGATCGCCTCCGGATTGACCTCGGCGACGACGAGCGGCACATCCGCCTCCATCCGCCAGCATGAGGAGTTGTCGATCACGACGGCGCCGGCCTCCACGAACCGCGGCGCCCACTCGCGCGAGGGGCCCGACCCGGCCGAGAACAGGGCCAGATCGAAGCCGCTGATGTCGGCATCGGGCGTCAACGTCCTGACCGTGAGGCCGTCGATCTCGTGCCCACCCGAGCGCTCGGACGCGAACGGGACGATCTCCGCAGCCGGGAACGCTCGCTCTCGCAGGAGCTCGAGCATCGTCCGGCCGACGGCGCCGGTCGCACCGACGACCGCGACTCGGGCGCCCGAGGTCATCGTGGGCCCCCGCCCTCGGGCTGGACATCGCCGGCACCGAGCTCGAAGGCGTCGTGCAGCGCGCGCACAGCCTGCTCGACGCGCTCGGACCGGATCACGCACGAGATCTTGATCGGCGAGGTTGAGATCATCTCGATGTTGATCCCCTCTCCGGCGAGCGTTCGAAAGACCTTCGCGGCAACGCCCGGGTGGGACCGCATCCCGGCGCCGACGATCGAGACCTTGCCGATCAGCCGGTCGGTGTCGATCCGCCCGATCCCGAGCTCGCGCGATACCGGCGCGAGCGCACGCTCAGCGTCGGGCAGGTCGTCCTGCGGAAGCGTGAACGACACCTCCGCATCCCGGCCCTCCTCGAGCGGCTCGTTCTGGATGATCGTGTCGATGTTGCAGCCGGCGTCGGCCAGCGCGCTGAAGATCGATGCCGCCGCGCCGGGACGGTCCGGCACCCCGAGCAGCGTGATCCGGGCCTCGTCGGTGGCGTGTGTGACAGCGGTTACAAGCGGATGTTCCATGGTCTCGTCTTCTCCGAGTACAAAGGTACCTGGCCCGCTGTCGAAGCTCGACCGGCAGTGGATCCTGACGCCGTGATTGCGCGCGTACTCGACCGCCCGCAGCTGCAGCACCTTCGCGCCCGAGGCCGACATCTCGAGCATCTCCTCAAAGCTCACCTGGGGGAGCTTGCGCGCGTCCGGGACGATCCGCGGGTCGGCGCTGAACACGCCGGCGACGTCGGTGTAGATCTCGCACACGTCGGCGCCGATCGCGGCAGCGACCGCGACCGCGGTCGTATCCGAACCGCCGCGGCCGAGCGTGGTCACATCGCGGCTGGTCGACACGCCCTGGAAGCCCGCGACGAGCACGATCCGGTCCTCATCTAACGCCTCGCGGATGCGATCCGCGCGCACATCGAGGATCCTTGCCTTTGTGTGCGAGGTATCCGTGACGATGCCGGCTTGTGAACCCGTCAGCGAGATCGCACGGTGGCCGAGGTCGTTGATCGCCATCGCGCACAGGGCGCATGAGATCCGCTCGCCGGTCGACAGCAGCATGTCCATCTCACGGCGGTCCGGGGTCGGCGAGACCTCCTCGGCCATCGCGATCAGCTCGTCGGTCGTCTGGCCGCGCGCGGACAGCACGGCGACGACGCGGTTGCCACGCTCACGCTGCCCGACGATCCGCCGCGCGGCGCGCTTGATCCGCTCGGCGTCGGCGACCGAGGTGCCGCCGAACTTCATCACCACGGTTCCGTTGCCGGCCCCGATCACGCTCCGTTCGCTCGTGCTCACGGGCCCGGAGGTTACGCGGTGAGACTTTCGCGTCCTAAGCTCGCCGAGGGGCGGGCCTCGATCGCCAGGCGTCGGCGACGTCTGTGGCCCGCGATCGGCGGCCTGGTCGTGGTTGTGGGCGCCGCCGTCCTGCTCGCGTCCGGGGGCTCCTCGGGCAATCCGCGATTTGAGTTCGGCGGCGTGAGCGTCGCGACCACGCACGCCGCAGGGCCGGTGCTGGCCACCGTCCATGCGACCAGGTCGCCGGCATTCCGGCCCGCTCCCGCGGCCTTGTCGCTGGCCGATCGACTGCCGCTCGCGAGCCAGGTGTCGCAGCTGTTCATGGTCACGGTCGACGGCACGAGCGCGACTGCCGCGGCAACGGTGGGCGTGCCGGACGTCGGCGGGGTGGTGCTGAGCTCATCGAATTTCGCCAGCAACGGTCAGGTCGCGGCGCTCGTGTCCGGCCTCACTTCCGCCGCTCACAGCGCCGGCGATCAGCCGCTGCTGATCGCCGCGACCCAGGAGGGCGGGTCCGAGACGGCGTTCCGAGATCTGCCCCCGGAGCCCGAGCCGGTGATCGGCGCCACCGGCCAGCCCGCGGTGGCACAGGTGCAGGCCCGCCTGGCGGGCGAACGGCTCCGAGCGCTCGGGGTCAACATGACGCTCGCGCCGCTCGCGGACGTGGATACGCTCGACGGCGCGCTCAGCGGCCGGCTGTTCGGCACCGATCCACAGTCGGTCGCCGGCTTCAGCGTCGCGGCCGTCGAGGGGTACCGCGCGGCCGACGTGATCTCGGCCGTCGGGCACTTCCCGGGCGCTGGGGCCGCGTCGGCCGACCCGGACCAGATGAGCGCCACCGTCGGGCTCACGCTCGCGCAGCTGCGCAGCCGCGACCTGGTTCCGTTCGCCGCCGTCGCGCCGCTGGCGCCGGTGATCGTGATGTCGAACGCCTCGTATGTGGCGTTCGACGGCGTCACGCCTGCCGGCCTGCTGTCCGAGGCGGTGCAGCTGCTGCGCCGCGACTACGGCTTCACGGGCGTGGTGATGACCGACGACCTCGACGCGACGCTCGATGCAACCGGCTCAGACCCGGCGACGGTCGCCGTTGAGGCGCTCGAGGCGGGCGACGACCTGCTGTACATCTCCGGCCCGCCGAGCGAGCACGCGGCCGCCTACCACGGAGTGCTCGCGGCGGCGAAGCGGAGCGCCGCGGTGCGGGCACTCGTGCGCGCGGCGCTGCTGCACGTACTGACGCTGAAGGCACGGTACGGGATCCTGCCGCGCTGACTCAGCCGCCTCTCAGACGCTCCGGCGGCCGGCCATCGCGCGGCCGAGTGTCAGCTCGTCGGCGTACTCGAGATCGGCACCGACCGGCAGGCCGCTCGCGAGCCGCGTGACCGCCACCTCCGGCGCCAGCTCGCGCAACCCGGCGGCGATGTGCAGTCCCGTCGCCTCGCCGGTCGTGGTCGGGTTCGTCGCGATCACGACCTCGCGCACGGGATGGGCGGGATCGTTAGTCACGCGCGCGTACAGCTCTGAGATCTTGAGGTCCTCTGGGTCGACGCCGTCGATCGGCGACAACGCTCCGCCGAGCACGTGATAGCGGCCGCGGAACTCATGCGTGCGCTCGATCGAGATCACGTCCGAGGGCTCCTCGACGACGCAGATCGAATCGGATTCACGGCGCTGGTCGGCGCAGATCCGGCAGATCGGGCCGTCGGCGAGGTTGAAGCACATCTCGCATAGCCCGATCCGCTCCTTGACCTCGCGGATCGCGTCGGCGAGCGCGAACGCGTCGTCGTCGTCGAGGCGGAGCAGGTGGAACGTGAGCCGCTGCGCTGTACGCCCGCCGACGCCGGGGAGTTTCGACAGCTCCGTGATCAGCCGCTGGACCGGTGGTGCGTACACCGCGGCGACTCTACATGGGTCCCCGGCTGCCCGAACAAGTGGTCATGGCGGACGACAAGGCTGCCGCCACGCGGTTGGCGACCAGCTGCTGATCGAGGTCGCGCGGCGGCTGCGGGCCGAGGTGAGGCCATCGGATACGGTCGCCCGGCTCGGCGGCGACGAGTTCACGCTGCTGTGCGAGAACACCAACGAGCACCAGGCCGCGGTCTTCAACGGCGGCAAGCGGCTGCAAGCTCGGGAGCTCAGCCGGGCGCGCTTCGGTTCAGAACCCCGGAAGACCGAGCCCGCCGAGGCCGCCGGTGATCCCGCCGAGCTTGTTCGCGGCGAGCTCCTGAGCCGCACGCAGCGCTTCGTTGGTCGCGGCGAGAACCATGTCCTGGAGCAGCTCGACATCATCGGGGTCGACCGCCTGCTGGTCGATCGTGATCGACTTGACGACGAGGTCGCCGGTCACCTGAACTGTGACCATCCCGCCGCCGGCTGAGGCATCGACCACCTCGTCTTTCAGCGCCTCCTGCGCCTCCATCATCTGCTGCTGCATCTTCTGGGCCTGCTGGAGCAGTTGCTGCATGTTCGGCTGGGGTGTCACTAGGTCGCCTCGCGTTTCGCTGGTTCGTCGAGATCGGGATCCTCGCCAAGGATCTCCTCGGCGTCGAACTCCTCAATGAAGCGTCGCACAAGCTCCTCCCCGGACAGCGCCGGTGCGTCCGTGGGCTCCTCGTCGGGATCGCGAAGCTCGTAGCGCAGGCTCAGCGACTCCCCGGAGACGGTCCGCCATGCCTCGGCCGCGACGCGCCGGTTGTCGTCCTGCTCGGCCTTGCGTTTGAGGAACGCCGCGCCGGTTGGGAATGCGAGCGTCAGCTCGCGCTCCCCGATCGCGATCGCGCGCGCATCCGCCAGCAGCGCCGCGAGCATCGCGTTTCCCTGCCTGACCGTGTCGACCACGGCCGGCCACAGCTTCGCGGCCTCGTCGAGGGTGAGCGCCAGCGCCGGCACGGGTTCGGGCACGGACTCCGGTTCGGGCTCGAGCCGCCGCGCCGGCTGCGCGCCCACAGCCGACACGGCCACGCGCGGTGGAGGCGGCGGAGCGGCTTCCGCCGACGCGGGCGTCGCCGCGTCCGGTGGCGGGCCGGCGGCCGCAGGCGCCGGCGGGGCGGACGGCGCCGCGGCACGTGGAGGGGCGGGCGCGCCGGCCTCGAGCCGCTCGATCCGCGCGAGCAATGCGCTCGTCGACGGGTCGAGTTCGGGCGCGGCGGCTTTGATCAACACGAGCTCGAGCTGGATCCGCGCATCGGCGCCGTTCGTGGTTGCCTCGAGCGCGCTCGAGACAAGATCGAGCAGCCGCACCGCGTCCGTGGGCTGGAGCAACTTCGCCTGATCGGCCAGGCGGCGGTCACGCTCAGGCGTAAGCCGCAGCTCCGGCGGAACATCGCCCAACACCTGGACGGTGAGCAGCTCGCGCCCGTGGACCTCGAGATCGCGCAGGACCTGGCCCGGGTCGCGGCCGGAGTCGCCGAGCCGTGCGGCGGCCCTGAGCGCCTGCGCGCCGTCGCGGTCGACGATCGCCTGCACGGCGTCGAACAGCTGCTCGGCGTCGGCGACCCCAAGCACCGCGAGCACCTCGGCCGGCACGATCCGCCGCTCGCCCACATAAGTGACGAGCTGCTCGAGCGTCCCGAGCGCATCGCGGAAGCTGCCGGTCGCGTGGCGGGCGACGAGCGCCAAGGCGCCGGCGTCGATCTCGATCCCCTCCTGCGATGCGACCCGGTCGAGCACGGTCGCCACCTGCTCGACCGACGGCCGCCCGAAGTCGAAGCGGTGGCAGCGGTCGACGACCGTCGGCAGCACCTTCTGAGCCTCGGTCGTCGCGAGCACGAAGATCGTTCGCGGTGGCGGCTCCTCCAGCGTTTTCAGGAACGCGTTCCATGCCTGCGGGGAGAGCATGTGCGCCTCGTCAAGGATGTACACCTTGTGGCGGCCCGAGACCGGGGCGTAAGCGACCTTCTCGCGCAGATCGCGGATGTCGTCGACCGAGTTGTTCGAAGCCGCGTCCATCTCGATCACGTCGAGGGAGCTGGCGCTCGCGATCGAGACGCAGGAATCGCACTCGCCGCATGGGGTGATCGTCGGACCGTGAACGCAGTTGAGGCACGCGGCGAGGATCTTCGCCATGCTCGTCTTACCGGTCCCGCGCGAGCCGACGAACAGGTACGCGTGGTGGACCTTGCCCTGCTCGACGGCGTTGCTGAGCGTCCGCACAACGTGCTCCTGACCGACGACGTCGGCGAACGTGCGCGGGCGGTGGCGGCGGTAAAGAGATGGGCCGGTGGACACTTTGGCCGAGTCTAGTGCGGCGTTCGGCCGGTGCACGCGCCGTTTGGCACTACCATTCAGGGCGACCGTGCTAGGCGGGGACGTAGCGGCGCCCTGAACCCGCAATCCGCTTTAGCGGGGCTGAATTCCCCCTCGAGGGATGCAGGCCCCGGGTCAGCGCCCCACCCGTGGTGCTGATGGTCCGGTCCCGTGACGATGAAGGCCCGTGAATCAGGTCAGGTCCGGAAGGAAGCAGCCTTAAGCGGTCACCCTCAGGCGTTACGGGAGCGCCAGACCTGAGCTGCGAGCGGGAGTCGCGACCCGGGAACCGATCTCGACAGGGGGTGCACGGTCAAATTCCGTATCGTCCCCCGACCATGTCAGTCGGAGTTATAGGGCTCGGATACGTCGGGTTGCCGCTTGCGGTCGCGTTCGCCGAGGCGGGCGAGCAGGTCGTCGCGGTCGATGTCGACGAGCGCAAGATCGCCGCGATCAGGGCAGGAGAGTCCTACATCGAGGACATCCCGTCCGAGCGTCTGAACGCCGTCCGCCCGGCGATCGAAGCCTCTTCGCACTTCGCCCCACTCGCGCGGGCGGACGCGGTGCTGATCTGTGTGCCGACGCCGCTGACCCCCAACCGCGAGCCCGATCTCGGACCACTGACCGACGCCGGCCGCGCGCTCGGCCACGTGCTCCAGCGCGGCCAGCTGGTGGTGCTCGAGTCGACGACATACCCGGGGACCACGCGCGAGCGGCTCGTGCCGCTGCTCGAGCAGGGGTCGGGATTGCGGGTCGGCGACGGCCTCAACGTCGCGTTCTCGCCCGAGCGCGTCGACCCGGGCCGCACCGACTACACGATGCGCAACACGCCCAAGGTGATCGGTGGCATCACCGCTGAGTGCACCAACCGCGCGGCCGAGCTGTACGGCCGCGTGTGCGATCAGATCGTCCGCGTCTCGACACCCGAGGCTGCCGAGCTCGAGAAGCTGCTCGAGAACATCTTCCGCTCGGTCAACATCGCGCTCGTCAACGAGCTCGCGATGCTGTCCGACCGGATGGGGATCGACATCTGGGAGGTCGTCGACGCGGCGGCGACAAAGCCGTACGGGTTCATGCGATTCGAGCCGGGACCGGGGATGGGTGGGCACTGCCTGCCGGTCGACCCGTTCTACCTCGCCTGGCGGGCCCGCGAGTTCGACATGCCCACCGAGTTCATCGAGCTGGCGGGCAAGATCAACCAGCAGATGCCCCACTACTGCGTCGAGCGGATCGAGCGCGCGCTGAACGACGCCGCCAAACCGGTTAAGGGGTCACGGATCGCGATCCTCGGAGTGAGCTACAAGGGCGGCGTCGGCGACATCCGCGAGTCGCCCGCGCTACGGATCATCCGCCTGCTCGCCGAACGCGGCGCGGTGCTCTCCTACCACGACCCGTTCGTGCCCTCGCTGCCGTCGCTCGGGCTCAAGAGCAGCTCTCTGAAGAAAGCTACCGGCGGCGCCGACGCGATCGTGCTCGTGACCGCCCATCCCGGCATCGATCACGAAACGATCGCGCACGATGCGGCGCTGTTCGTCGATCTGCGCGGCGTCACGCGCGGGGTCGACGGCGACAACATCGAGCGGCTCTAGCGACAGGGCAGAGCGTAGAATCGCCTTCGCCCGGGCGCGTAGCTCAGTGGGAGAGCGCTCGCTTCACACGCGAGAGGTCGTTGGTTCGAACCCAACCGTGCCCATTCGAAAAGGCCCTGCAAGCGCTGACCTTTTTGCGTTGGCGGGCAGGTTCTCGGCGGGCGAATTGGTCCCCCGGGCTGGTCCCCAAATCGATTCTGGGGACCAGAGCGGCTCGACGCACCAGTAACGGGCGCCCACGAATGCAGGTCAAACGTGGCACCTTGGGCCCGGGAGGCCGCTTGAAAAACACGCGAGAGGCCTCTACAGGCGCGGTCCGACCCCCCAAAAGCGACGGTCTGGGCGTGCTCAATCAACTCCTCACACTCGCCGACTGCAGTGACCGTGAGTCGATCATCCTTCAGGTCCGAGCCGTTTGACGCCCCTTGCCGGCCAGATCCTGTCGACCTCTGGCCTGGCCATCAGCGCCCGAAAGGAGGTTTACCATTGCGGATGTGGCTGTACAGACGACCCGCCTCACGGGTCCCGCGATCACAAGAGCCGCGGACCTCGATCGGGGTCTGCTGATCGCAGCTGGGCTTGAGTTCGAGCCGGTCGTGATGCTCGAGCCAACGGAGAACGGCTTGACGGTGCGCAAGCTGACCGCGACGGAGAAGATCGCGCACTCGGAGCAGACCGGAGAAGCAGCGTTTGCCAGCTCCGACGAGGAGTTGAAGGCACTCTTCGACGCGATCCCGGCGACCGACGACGCCGCCTAGGGTGTCGCCGACCTATGCGCTCGAGGCGCGCTTCGCGCGTGAACTCAAGCGGCTGACACGCCAGCAGCGCGTCGCTGTCAACACCGCCCGGGACGAGCTGATCGAGGCGCTGCGACATCGGCCGCCGCAGTTCCGACCCGGGCTGCGAGTCCACCGTGTCCAAGGGCACGAAGGCGTCTGGGAGCTCACATGGGCACCCGACGGTCGCGCCACGTTCAGCTACGGCCCCGAAGTCCACCTGGGCGAGCCGCACGTGATCTGGCGCCGAATCGGCGACCACTCGATTCTGTCCGACCCGTAGGCGACGAGATCCCGCGCTCCTGCAGTTCCCCGACCCACCCGGACCCGACTGGCCTGCGGGCTACTCCCGCACAGTCGGGACGCTCTGGGCCTGCCAGACCGCGATCTCGACACCGCGCTTGGAGCCGTCCGCGCGATGCTCAACCGGGTGCTCGCCGCCAAGCCACCCGATGGCTGGAACCCGACGCCTCCGGTCACAGCGCTGCAAGTACCTGACGCGGGATGTGATCGCCAATGACCGTGCCGGCACCGTGACGCTACAACTCTCCCACCCCGACCCAGAGATCCTGCTCGCAATGGGGCTGCCGTACTTTGCGCCCAAGCCTCCGGGGGGTAAGAACAGATGCCATGCCCATCAACATACACACAAAACTTACGGCGTAGTGCCGGCGGGAGGGCTCGAGGCCCGACGCGATGCTGGTGGCGCGGATGGCGCGCTGTGTCCAACGGATTGGCGGTTGGGCCGTACACGTCGTTAACGTCTGCGGGAAGTCCGCCAGCATGAAGTGAGTGTTGGTCTTGCCGACGACGATCGCGCCCGCCCGCTTCAGCCGCTCGACCACAGTCGCATCAGAATCCGCGAGGTAATCCCTGAACGCCGGGCTGCCCCAGGTCGTGTCCATCCCGGCGACGTTGAACGCCTCCTTGATCGTGACCGGCACCCCAAGCAGCGGTCCGCGGGAGCCGTTGGCGAGCTGCTTGTCGGCCACCAGGGCCTCCCGCAACGCCTCCTCGCGCCGCGGCTCGATGACCGCGTTCAGCGATGGATTGACAGCACCGATCTGGGCGAGGAGGAGTTCGGTCAGCTCGCGTGAGGAACCTCCTTGCGCCTCAGCATGTCCACCGCATCTGTCGCCGACTGAAACACGAACGCGTCTAGCCGCTCCGGCGAACGACCACCAGGCGACTGCGGCATCAGCTGATTCCCGTGAGTGGCGGTTCGATGGTCATGCTCGCGGCAGGATGCGCTGGCTGATCAGTGGCGAGGCGCGTTTCTCGTGGCACGGCGCGCCCGGCAGCTGGTCACGATGACGCGCTGCGGACCATGGGGAGCACCTCTTGCGCGAGGCGCTCGACCTGTTCATTTTCGCCAGGTCCGACCGGCGTGAAGTTCATCGCTGTGAATCCGAGGCTGATAAACGAGAGCAGTCGTTCGGTGATGGCTTCTGGTGAGCCGGCAACGACGGAGGGCGGGTGTTTGGAGCGCGCATCGATGCGGATTTCCATGTTGTAGGCACACGTGATCTCCTCTGGTTCACGTCCGGCTTGCTGGGCGGCGGTGAGGACTCGGTCGCGCATGGCGGGCACGACGTCGGGTGGCGCGAAGCCAAGTGAGGGGATCCAGCCGTCGGCGAGACGCCCGGTCAGATTGAGCGCTCGCCTGCCGAACGTGCCGAGCCATATCGGAATGTGGCGCTGTGGCTTGGGTTCCATTTCGGCGTCGTTGACCTGACTGAGGTTGCCGACGTAGCTGAAGGATTGTTGCGACCACAGGCCGCGGAGGATCTGGATGGCATCTTCCAGGCCAGCTACCTTCTGGGCTGGCGCTCTCGCCGCGAGTCCGAGGGCGTGAATTTCTTCGTCTGAGTAGCCGCCACCGAGCCCGAGAATGAGCCGCCCGTTGGATAGCCGGTCAAGTGTCTCGGCCATCTTGGCGGTGAGCGCGGGGGGACGAAATGGCACGCCCAGGACCTTGGTTGTGATGCCGATTCGCGTCGTCGAGGCGGCGATCCAGGACAGCATCGTCCAGGTCTCATAGGTCGGATCCGCCCCGGATGGGTGGTCGGGCGCAGAGACGAAGTCAAACCCGAGCGCCTCGGCTCGCTGCGCGTCGGCGACCGGGTCGGTCCCGAGCGCGGCCGAAGTCGACACGCTTACTCCAAACGACAAATCAGTCATGAGCTTCTCCTGTCAGCGGCGGCATTCGGTTAGCGTCACCGCGTGCCGGCAGGGTTCGGTGACGCCGAGAGGGTGGTCGGTCGGGCTGCTCGCTTGCGTGGTCGGTTAGCTAGCAGCGCCAGGGTCGCCAAGAGTGATGCCACGCCTGCGATTGCGATCGCGGTGCTGGCACCGGTTGCCTGGGCGAGGCTGCCGGTGAGATACGCGGCTACCCCTTGGGCGCTCAGCATGCCCGCGGAGGCGAGCGCGAACGCCTGACCAAGCGAGTCCTCGGGCACCGCCTCCACGAGTCGCTCCTGCAGGCCAAGCGTGCCGCCATAGCCGACTGATGCCAGGCCGACGAGACCTGCCGCCACGATCAGCGAAGGCTGCACGGCGAACATGAGGTACGGCGCAGCCAGCAACAGGTAGAGCGGGAGCGTGAGGCGAACCCTCTGTTCCGGTGCGGCCAATCGTCCCATGACCACATCGCCGACCAGCATCCCGATGGCGGCAGCCGTGAACAGTACGGACGCGTGTCGGCCGGCGTACGGAACAAATAGCGCCTCAGCACCCACGATCAGCCCGTTTGGCACCCACTGGGCAACCAACAGCCGCCCGGTCACGCGATCAGCCAACAGTGCTCGGTTACGCCGCCAGGTCACGCCGACCGAGGCGCGAATGTTCGCGAGCGCCGGCCGGGCACGCAACCCCAACCGGTCGATCGCGCACACGATGATCGCCAACGCCGCAGCCACCCAGAGCGCCGATCTCGCGCCCAGCGCGACAATCAATCCGCCGCCCGCGGCATACCCCACCACCTGCATCGCCCCGACCGCCATATTGAGGCTCGAACGGCCAAGCGCATAAGCATCGACCGGGAGCACGCGGGTCAGCAACGAATAACGGATGCCCGCGAGGGCGCCGTACGCGACGCCTGAGAGCATCACGATCGCGAGCATCCCGAACGTGGGAAGCAAGCCGCTGGCCACTGCACCGAACGCCGCGACCCGCACGAAGTCCGACATCACAAGCACCGTGCGTGGCGACATGCGGTCCGAGAGACCCGAGAGCGTCATTGCCCCAACCGCCTGCGGCAGCGACCCAGCCAAGAACGCCACGGCGGCCAGCAGCGGCGACGCAGTGCGGCTGTAGACCAGCACAGAGAAGGCAACGGCCTGAATCGTCATGCTCGCCGCAGCGATCACCTGGCCGCCAAACAACGCGCGGAACTCGCCGACCGAGAACACGTCGCGATAAGTTCGCATTCGCCAGATCCTCACCACCCATGCAACCAGGAACTAATGTTTCGCCAGGAGACGAAACTTGCCGGTACTTGACCTAACGGCGACCGACCTCGGGAACATCCGGTTCGCTATCTCGCCCATGAGCCAGCTCGTCGGCGCGCTGACCGTGCTCGGCGGTCGGCGCATACCGCCTGGGATGGACGAGTGGCGCGCTGAATTCCTGGATCGCTATCAGACGTTGTGCAGCGATGACCCCAACCTGCCGACACTGGTTGAGCTGCTCACTGCAACACGCTACGTCCCGGACTGCCTCAGCATTCCCCCGCGCCGAACCATCACCACCTTCGAGGCCGAGGTCGACGCGCTCCTCGAAACCCCGGCCGCACAACTGCGAGCCGACCTCGAACGCAGCGCAGCCGATCGCGCCGGGACAGTCGCAGCTGAACAGCCCGAGCTCTGGAAGGCACAACAGCTCCCTTCCATGCTCGCCCGGACGCTCACCGGCGCTTGGAAGCAGTTAGTCGCGCCCGGATGGCCGACGCTCAAGGCGATCCTCGAGCAAGACATCCTGCACCGTGCCGGTGTCCTGGCCACGCGCGGACTCGCCGCAGCCTTAGACGATCTCGATCCTGACGTCTACTGGCATCCAACCGGACAGCTAGAACGTCGAGCCCGCGCAAGCAAAACGCATCAACTCAACGGCGCCGGCCTGTGGCTCGTGCCCAACGCGTTCGGCGGCGGCTGGCTCTGCCTCGATGGAGCCCGCGGATACGCCCTGACCTACGCAGCGCGCGGCAGCGCCCACCTACGACGGGCCGCCGCACCTCCGCCGCAAGCGCTCCAACAGCTCATCGGCCGATCCCGCGCGATCCTACTCACCGCACTAGATCGACCAGCCACCACCACCCAATTAGCCGACCAACTCGGAATGACAGTCGGTGCCGTCGGCGACCACCTCGCCGTGCTCCGAAACGCTCGCCTCGTCGCTCGAGCCCGGACCGGGCGCGCCGTGCTCTACCACCGCACACAGCTCGCCGATGCACTGGTCAACAACAACCAATGAGCCACCCCCGCTGACACGCGGGCGAGCTGACCTGTTTGACGGAGTTCCGCCCGCGCGTTTTCCTGCCCTCGGACTGCTCCCTCCGGATGTTCGATTGCGCTTGGCAACTGCGACGCCGATCTCCTCGGCACGCCTCCCCTCACGGCGCCTCGGGCCCCGCATCTCGAACGCCCAATCTCTTACCGGCACTGATGACGCCATGCTCCCGGAGCCCGCTTCGTGCCGCTGCCCGCGCTCGCAACCCCCGACATCTCCGCCAATGCTCTCCGCGTCGCCGCGATCCGCGGACGCCTCAAGGCCGCCAAGGCGGCCGATGGCACCTGGCGCAGCTCAAGAGCATGGGTCGATGAATACACGACGGCCCGCTACAAGCGACGGTGACCGTTGCATGACGCCCAGCCGAAGTGGTCCACTCCGCGAGGCGGGCAAACCGGAGGAGTGCGGCGCGCCGCTCAGCAGCGCGCCGCTGGTCCCCGGAAGGATTCCGGGGACC
>Ga0302325_10015617_pt1 | contig 16138 bp, 15 predicted proteins | sample Palsa_T0_2_FD_201948 | JGI IMG/M metagenome (GOLD analysis project Ga0302325, IMG submission 201948) | Peat permafrost microbial communities from Stordalen Mire near Abisko, Sweden - Palsa_T0_2 | ecosystem: Environmental > Terrestrial > Soil > Palsa > Peat permafrost | place: Sweden: Abisko... | reverse complement strand
ATGGAGAGGTGATTGCGCGTGGCTGAAAAGAAAAGTGTCATGGTCACCGGGGCATCGACTGGAATTGGTTATGCCATTGCCAAGGTCCTGAGTAGCAGGGGCATGCAGGTGTTCGGCGGGGTGCGCAAGCAGGCCGATGCTGACCGGCTGCAGCGCGAGCTGGGCGCCGGGTTCACGCCGGTGCTGATGGATGTGACCGATGAGCCGGCGGTGCAAGCGGCCGCGGCCCAGGTAAGCGAGCGGCTCGGCAACCGCACGCTGTTCGGGCTCGTGAACAATGCCGGCATTGCCGGCGGCGGCCCGCTGCTGCACCAGCCGATTGACGAGTTTCGCCGGACGATTGAGGTGAATCTGGTGGGACCCTTCACGGTCACCAAGGCGTTTGGCCCGCTGTTGGGCGCAGACCGCTCGCGTGTGGGCGCGCCCGGTCGCATTGTTCAGATCAGCTCCGTGGGCGGGAAGTTTGCTGCGCCGTTTTTAGGCGTGTATGTGGCTTCGAAGTTTGGGCTTGAGGGGATGTCAGAGAGTTTGCGGCGGGAGCTGTTGCTGTACGGGATCGATGTGATCGTGGTGGGGCCAGGGTCGGTGAAGACGCCCATCTTCGACAAGGCGCAGGAACTTGACCTCTCGCAATACGATGCGACCGAGTATGGGCCCATTCTGCGCGGTTTCGTGGAGTACTTTCTGGCAGAGAGCAAGAAAGGTCTGGAGCCGGAGCGTATTGGAGAGGTAGTGTATACCGCGCTCACGGCACGTAAACCGAAATTGCGCTACGCAGTGGTGCCGCAGCCGTTCAAGAACTGGATACTGCCCCGGCTGCTGCCTGGGCGGGTGGTGGATCGTGCCATTGGAAAGCAGAGTGGCCTGTTGCCGCCCGAGATGCGAAGAGCGCAGATCGCTCGTTAGCACATCGCACTCCGGGTGGCATAAGATCCGATTTGCACCGGATGGAGATCCCCGCCCAGTTGCATCGTCTCCGAATGTGCAGCCTACCTGGTTGTCGGAAACACAATCGGGGGCTTGATTCCCTCGAGCTCAGGGTTGGGTCCGGTCATTTGGTTGGTGTTCTGCGCGACAGCGACTAACCAGTCTCCGCCTCGCTTTTCGACGATCATCGTAAAAATGCCCTTCCGGGGTTCATGGGTAGTCGGGTCCTCGAGCCCGTCGCCCTTGATGCTCCAGGTCCAGTGAAGGATAGCAAGGTCGGGCCGCAGGAAACGGACCGCGGTATCCAGTACCTTCAGCGAGGACTGTTTGAATGGGCCGGAAAGCAAACGGGTGTGATAAAGCTCGAAATCCGGTCGGCCATGCAGCCAGTCGCCACCCACGTTCACAAAGTCCACATTGTCGGCCATGATTTTCGCCAGTTCATGCCCATCGTGCTTGGCCCAAGCCGCTGTGAATGCGTAGGGAACCCCACGAACCATGGTTTCATCGGACTTCATCTGCGCCTTTGCATAAGTAATGAAAACTAAGATTAGGACAAGGCAGGATAAGCATTTCTTCATTAACCCTCCCGAATTCGGTGAACGTTGCACGCGGGGATTGTACTCCGCACGATGGATCGCCGGTCCCACTCTATCGCGCTGCCTTCGTGGACGGAAAGACGCTGACCCTGACATACCTGCCCTGAAGGAAGCCCGGGCGGCATACGCGAAGCTGCAATAGCCAAGCGTTTCGCCGACCCATTTTGGACCACTTTGAGCTGCTATCATTGCGGCCATGGCTACGGCACAGACTTGGGACCCGGCGTCTTATGCGCGCAACGCGAGATTCGTATCCGACTTAGGATCGCCCGTCGTGGATCTGCTTGCACCTCAGCCCGGAGAAAGGATCCTCGATCTTGGATGTGGCGACGGTGTACTAACGAAAAAGCTGGCAGATCTGGGTTGTGAAGTGGTTGCGGTCGATTCGAGCATTCCGCAGATCGAAGCCGCGAAAAAGCTCGGCTTGAACGCGTTCGCGATCAGCGGTGAAGACCTGCCGTACAAGGACGAATTCGATGCCGTGTTTAGTAATGCCGTGCTGCACTGGATCAAGCGTGCAGATGTGATGCTCGCTGGAGTTTATCGTTCTTTGAAACCGGGCGGCCGATTTGTTGCAGAATGTGGAGGCCACGGCTGCATTCAAAAGATCCGGACTGCTCTGGTTCAAGCATTGGACCGCCGTGGGTTGTGTGGCGAGGCTCGAGTGCCCTGGTATTTCCCCACACCTGGCGACTACGCCACCAGGCTGGAACGCGCAGGGTTTCGTGTCGACAGCATTGCGCTGATCCCGCGTCCAACTCCGCTGCCTGGCGACATCATTGGTTACTTGGAGACGTTTGCTCTCAATTTTTTTCAAGGCTTCTCCGGCGAAGAGCGCAGCGAATATCTGCAGGAGGTACGAACGGTCTTGGAACCGCAACTTCGCACTGTCGATGGATGCTGGGTGGCTGACTACGTCCGACTGCGATTCGCGGCAACGAAAGCTCGCGATTTACCATGATAATGTCCAGGACGACCTCAACTCTGATAGAGGGCAGCAGGAGCGGTCGCCGTATTCTCGATTCGCTCCTGCCGCCAACTAAACGGCCGCTGGCGCCAGAGTAGTCTTTGCCCGGTCTACATGGAGCGGTAGACCCAATTGTGACCGGCCGAGCGGCGTAAGGTCGGCCTCGGTACCGCGCCCTTTAAAATCGACCTCGAAATCATCCGGTGCGAAGTCGGGTGGAGTCCGGCCGGAAAGGAAAGCAGGTGCCTGCTTCGCCAGGTATTCAGTATTTTTGGCGCAGCCGGGTGTAGAAGCGATGTACATCACGTTGCTGTAACCGGACCCCTTATGCTCATTCTCAACCGCATGCACCACATCGGCGTGCCAGAAGACCGTATCTCCCGGCTCCATGAGCGGGATCGAGGACAAAGCTTCAATAAGGAGACTGTGATATTGGGGATTGACTGAGAGCGCTCGGCCCGGCTGTGCACCGCAGAGTTCGTCCTCAGGAACGTCGTCTTGCAGAGCTCGGAGCAATACATAGACCATCGCTCTTGCAATCGGTATGAGCTGCAGCGTACCGTCGCCTTTCCCCTGCCGGGTTAAGGCCGTCCACCCTTGGAAGGTACGGAACATAGAGCACACTGCCGGAGAGGCCACTTCGCGCGCATCGGGGCGGTAGGCCGCGTCAAATGGATTGTAGGCGCGCCAATCTCCTGAGAAGACGTGCCGGTAAACCTTGCGGAAATTCTCCTCAAGCCAGCGTTCCACCGAGCCGCCATCCACGTGTGGCGAAAGGCCCAACGAAGCAGAGCCCGGCGGACGTCGACGGATACGATCCGCGTAGGCAGGCGTTTCTTCAGGATTGAATTGCACTCGGCCCTCGCTATTCGCCTGCCAGAGCTTGTTAAGGAACACGCGAACTCGTGTCAAGGACTCGGCTTGTCTAGCTTGCACCTGCGGGCGGGACCAGTAGATACCGTAAATCTGTGGTTTCGCGGAAGCGAGTGTGCCGAAGTATTTGTCCTCTGCCGCATTTGCCAATTTGGCATCGAGATTGTTCTCATCAACGTACCTGGCGATTTCCTTGTCCCATTCACCGGCTTGCGCAGGCGCAAACGTCCTGCGAATCACGCAAGCGCCCCGATTTTTGATCCTTGCGATCTGTTCCACCGGCACTTGCCCGGACTCAATTTCGGAGTAGTGCACGATTGGAATAACTTCCTTTCCATCGTTCCGCTCCTTCACGATGACATCGACTCGCCCGCGCAGGTCCGCCTCAACTTGTTGAAAAATCTCAGCGTAGTTTGGAAGAGCCTTGCGCAATGACTTCTTGGTGTTGCGGATCTCTTCCGGTAAGTTATTGATTACGAAAGCCATGTTGTTGACTCCTGATTCCTAAGTGTAGGAAGTGTTCGGCCGTTCGAGTGATGGAGGTAGGCCAAATACTGATACTATTCAGACAACTCTTTCCCCGGGGCTGTCTGAATAGGTACACCCGATGAAACCCCAGTTCGAACGTGTAACCTTCCCGGATGGTTGTTCCCTTCGCGTTTACAACCGCCGGGTATCCGAAATACCTTTCGAATGGCATCACCATCCGGAATACGAGCTGACCTTGACTCTGAACAGCCGTGGTTGGCGCTTCATCGGCGATCACATCGGGCCTTACCACGCGCCTGATCTCGCCCTGGTGCCACCAGACATGCCTCACACGTGGGCCTCCACGGAAACGGTCCAGCAAGGCGACCCGCATGTCGCCATCGTGATCTGGTTTTCGAGGAAGTGGGCGCTTGGTCTTGCAGAGCTATGCCCGGAATATGCTGCGATGCGCAAACTCCTACTGAATGCTTCGACAGGTCTGGCATTTGCGGAAGAGACAGCGGCGCGAGTTGCGGGGCGACTGCCGAACTTACTATCCCAAGTTCCGCAGGTGCGTCTTCATGCGGCTCTTGACGTTCTGGTAGGCCTTGCCGGCGAGCAAGCAAGCACGCTTTCCAAGAGTGTAATGACAATTTCTGAATCGATGAACGATGAACCAGGTCAACTCACGCGGGTGCTCAACCAATTACATAAGAACTTTCACGAGCCAATTTCCATTAAGGGACTGTGCAGGGCCGGCAATGTCTCTGAACGATCGCTGCACCGTCTTTTTGTAAAGCACACCGGCGGGAGTGTCAGCCAATATCTGTGCAAGCTCCGCATCGGGCGTGCATGTATGCGCCTGGTAGAAACGGATCTTCCCGTAAGCATGATCGCTTTTGAGGTTGGGCTTCCGAATTTGGCCAATTTCAACCGCCAGTTCCTTCGCGTGCGTGGTGTCACTCCGTCCAGTTACCGCAAGTCTTTTCAGGAGCCAGGCAAACTCGAACGGATTACTGGGGCAGAGGATCTCTCCACTCGTCCCTCTTCGCTGGAAAGAGGTTCTCGGAGACGCCAGGCTATTCCAGTCGAAGCGCAGTCATGGGGTCCACGCGAGTGGCTCTCTGCGCCGGAATCCAGACGGCGAGGAGGGCGACCGCGTTGAGCAGAAGCGGGGTGACGATGAATGTGACGGGATCCCACGCTTTGACCGCAAAGAGGAAGCTGGCCAGGAAGCGAGTGAGCCAGAACGCTCCGCCGATGCCCAGCACAACTCCGGCGCCGGCGAGGATCATACCCTGACCGATGACCATGTTGCGAAGATTTGATGCCTGCGCCCCAAGCGCCAGGCGTACGCCAAGTTCCTGGGTGCGCTGCTGCACGGAATACGACATGACCCCATAGACGCCAATGGCGGCCATCAGCAAGCCTGCCGCTCCGAAGATGCTGAGCAGCAGCATATTGAAGCGCTGGCGCGCCGTGTTGCGCACCTCGACCTCGGCCATGGTACGCACATGGGCGACCGGCATGCCCCCGCTGGCGTCCCGCAGTGCTGCTTCGATGCCCGCCCGCAGGGGGTGCGGATCCACGCGGCTGCGCACAATCCACCAGAGCGGCGCAACCTTCGCGTTCAGCGCAGTCTGCGCGTCCAGCATTTGGGCGATAGGAATGTACATCGTCGGAAAGGGATCGCGATTGACACCGGCATCGCGTGTGTCCCCCACGACGCCAACGATCTGGCGGGGCCCCTCGGAAAACGCTGGGCCTCCGCCCGGTCCAATTTGAATGCGGTCCATCAGCGGATCGCCGTTGGACCAATACTTCCGGGCCATCGCCTGGTTGATGATCACCACCCCAGGCGCAGCGCTATCATCCTGCTCGGTAAAGGCGCGACCGCGCAACAAAGGAATCTCGAATGTTGAGAAATAGCTCCATGAGACGGAAAAGAAGCCCGCCATGCCGGTGAAGGGCGTCTCGCCCCTGGGCCGGCCCAAGACGTCAAAGGTCATCCCGAAACAGCCCTGCAGCGGCAGGCAGTCGCTTGCGGCCGCGTCGAGCGCGCCGGGGACAGCCACGAGCCGCTCACGGCCGTCGCGAATTAGTTGGGCAACGGGTTCCGTTTTCTGAAAGCGGCTTCCACTGATTGACATCGACGCGGTGAGGACGTTGTGGGTGGTGAAACCGGGATTCACATCCTCCAACTTCAGGAAAGTCCGAATGAGCAAAGCCGCTCCTGTAACCAGAACCAGGGCAAGGGCTATCTCGCTTACGACCAGCAGGGAACGGATCTTGCCGTGGCGAAGGCCCATGCCCGAACGACTGGAATTCTCGTTGAGCGAGGCGGTGAGATCGGGGCGCGACGCGGAAATCGCAGGCACAAGCCCAAACAAGACGCCGGTAAGCAGCGAGATGCCTAAGGTGAACAGCAGGACACGGTAATCGAGCCCGACCGCCGAGCCATTTTCTCCGATTCTAGGAATATCGCCAGGGCTAACGCTCAGCAGCAGTCGCACGCCGCCGAACCCGACGGCCAAGCCTAACAGGCCGCCCACAAACGACAGTGCCAGGCTCTCTGTGAGCAGTTGGCGAATGATCTGTCCGCGCCCGGCTCCCAGGGCCGCGCGGGTGGCAAGTTCGCGCTTTCGGACCGAGGCTCGCGCAAGCAGGAGGTTGGCCACGTTAGCGCAGGCGATCAGAAGCACGAAGCCCACAGCACCGAGCAGAACCATGAGGGGGGCGCGGGTCTCGCCAATCAATGACTCCTGCAGCGACACTGCTCCGAACCCGCCATGGGGTGGCAGCGCGTCATTGCCATGGGTGCGGCGGAACTGGTCAGCGGCCAGCGCGAGCTGCGCATTGGCCTGGGCACCGGTGATGCCCGGCTTGAGCCGCGCGGCCACGTTGAAGTTGTGGACCATTTCTCGCGAGGTGAGATCGAACTGAAAAGGTATCCACAGATCGGCGGGCGTGTCGGTGACGAAGTCGCGGCCGATGATGCCGACCACCAGCCACGGCTGGCCGTCCACTTGGATGGTAGAACCGACGATTTCGCCGTTCCCGCCGAACCGCCTCTTCCACAGACCGTAACTCAGCACGGCAACGTGACCGCCATTGGGGCTATCTTCTGCTGCGGTGAACGTGCGCCCGGCAACGACGGGAGCGCCGAACAGCGGGAAGTATCCGCTGGTGACATGCATGCCGAGCACCTGCTCGGGATGATCTCCGCCAGTGAGGTTCACTCCGGCTCCGCCCCAATCGTAGGCGGCCACCTGCTGAAAGACGGCGGACTGCTGCTGAAAGATGTTGTACTCGGGGATGCTCGCCAGCGGAAGCGGTCCTCGGTCGCTGGTGGTCACTACTTGCACCAGGGACTGCGGGTCGGGATAGGTAAGCGGCTTGAGCAGTACGGCATTCACCACGGAGAAGACTGCAGTATTCACGCCAATGCCGACGGCGATGACGAGGATCGCGATCGAAGTGAATCCGGGTGTCCGGGCAAGAGAACGCAAGGCGAAGCGCAGGTCGCGCCATCCGTCTTCCACCATGGGGAAGGATCGGTAGCGCCATACGCGCTCCCGCGTTGCGCGAGGATTTCCAAAGCGCAGACGAGCTTGGCGGTGTGCTTCCTGCGGGTGCAGACCCCGCGCAGCATTTTGGTCCTGCTCGTGGGCCAGGTGCGACTCGATTTCCTCCGCCAGATCCTGATCTTTTTTTCTGCGATGCATGAAGCGGCTGATGGACATTGGCTTCAGTCTCCTGCTGGTTCGATCGAGTCACCCAAAATAAGACCGATGGCGCGCGTCATCCTGCGCCAGCGGCCGGCGGCAGCGCTCAGTTCTTTCCGGCCTTTGGCCGTGAGCCGGTAAAACTTGGCTCTGCGGTTGTTCTCGCTCACGCCCCATTCCGACGACAGCAAGCCACGGTCTTCGAGGCGATGCAGTGCGGGATAGAGCGAGCCTTGCTCCACCTCGAGCGCGTTCTCCGATGTGTGCTCGATCACCTGGGCGATGGTGTGCCCATGAGCCGGACCCATCACCAATGTGCGCAGGATCAGCATGTCCAGGGTGCCCTGCAGAATTTCGCCGGCTTCCGGCGGTTTTTTCGGGATCACGTCGCCTCCTCCACTCGAATGACTATGGAAGCTTTATACACCACTCGAATGGCTATGGGAAGCTTCAGGCTCCCAGGGTGAGGCCAGTTGGGCCCGCATCACAACTTTAGAACTCCACTTTCGTTCTGAATCCAAATACAACCGCCCGGTGCAAACCTCCGCCCACGTTCGCGTAGTACTGAATGACGGGCTGCAGAAGCAGCATCGGCAGGCATCGCCACCAGAATGGCGAGTTTGCGATTTGGCTTACGCATGCTTGTGCAGCTCATTCTTGAGCTTGTTCGCCACGTTGGGTCTAGACTTCAGAGTGATCCAGACACCAGCAACACCGACTCCGACTCCGACAATTGTGTCGACCAAGCGCAGAATGGGCTGCTTCCAGGCTGGATGTGGGCTCAGGCCGGCGACGACCATTACCACTGCAGTCGTGATCCCTGTAGTGACGATTTCGTCCGGACGATCGAGTATGGCCATCGTGACAGCTCCGACTCCAATAAGCGTGACCATTCCTGTGAGACTGAACGGGAAAAGAAGCAGGTAGATCAAACACAGGAGGAAGCTGAGCGAAGTTGCCCACATTCGAGAAAGGGCAGCTCCGACACTGCTGTCGTAGCTATAGCGATACACAAATACTGTGGCGGCCACGGCCCACATGCCGCCTAACAAATCGTCGTCTCGGGAAACCGAGAACACTTGGGCAAGCAAGTGTGTGATCAGCCAGTAGCTAATCGCGCATAACAGAGACAGCATCACACCATGAAGGACTGCATGGAGCATCCCAACTGGTTCATCCTTGATGGATATCGGCATTTTCTTCTCCCCTCAAGTTCGCGCCTATGGCGTGTTCTTACATAGGCGATCCATTGCCATCTTCGGAACGATGAGCCCGAAGCTCATCGCAAGAATGATCGTGATGGCGGTCATGCCGTCAGTGACTGTGGCGCTTATGAGTTCGCAGGGCACATGCGATCGGCCAGCAAGTTCTACAAGGCCGCTAGCCATCCTGAATAGGAAGACCCCCGGAATCATCGACACCACGGCAGCGAAGCCGACGGCAGAGAACGGCATATGCCGGCGACGCGCGACTGGCGCGAGGATCACCCCGACGATCAGACAGGCGACCAAGGCCCCGGTTGCGGCAGTGCAGCCAAGCACAATGAGCGACCACCACCGCATCGCATGGGCCAACATGCCAACCGCCACCGGCCATGCAATCATGCGCAACGGCGTGGAGAAGAAGATGCTGTAAGCGAAAACAGCGACGCCAGCGGCGATCGTATCGAGCCACAGGGGTACGGCTCGGCCAGCCGGGTCTACAGGAAAGGAGACGCCAAATAAGGCGAGGCCCACTAACAATCCCATTGAGATAGTCACAATCACTAGCGCTGCATAGGTCAAACGGGCGAAGCCGAGATCGACGCGACCCTCGATCAGATCCAACGCGCCATTCAGCATATGCGGTCCAGGTACCAGGACCATGCATGGACAGACTGCGACGAGGCGCAGGGTAGAACTCAGCTGGTACCGAACCGCGAGCGCGCCGATAATGCCGGCGAGCAACGAAGCGCAGAATGGCTGCAGGAAAATGTTCGCGCTACGCCGCGCCATGGCGCGGCGGAAAATAGCACCTGCCCCCGCACTTACAAATATGAGACCAGCCGCCGGCAAATGTTGGATACCGAAGATCACCGCTAATGCCACAGCGCCCGCCGCCGCCGCGAGCATGAACAGCCAGTCAGGAGCAGGGGGAGCCTGTGAAATCGCACTAATAGCTTCTATAGCAGCGGATAGCGCAAGCCGCCCCGCGCGGAGGTCTTCTATCGCCCGCATTGTGGAAGCCACGCGATCCATATCCACACCGGTAGGACTGGCCGTCACTGCAGAGATGAGTCTGGCGTCCTTGTCTTCGGCGTGGAGCTGCAACTCTCCCCAGTGCACCAGCATCTCGGTGCGCAGCCCAACCGCGTCACCCAATCGCCGGGTCGCGTCCGACGTCTGGCCGGTGGATTGACCATTCACGAACAGGACCCGGGCAAAGCCGAGGACAATATCGGAACGCTCCTCTACCGTCATCTGAGTTTCTCCTCCGAGCCGCTGTTTCGTATTGCAACCCGATTTAAAGCGCGCCACATCGTGGGTTGGAGCCGACCGGGACAAAGCCGGCTCCGACCGAAACGTCAGTGCGTAGTACAGGGTCGATTGTCTAGACTGCCGTCGCCACGTAGGGTTGAACCATCTTTTTCGGATCTACAATGCGGTCGAACTCGTCTTCTGTTACGAACTCCAGTTTCAGGGCGGCTTGCTTGAGCGTGAGATCGTTGTTAAGCGCATAATGCGCAATCTTGGACGCTTTGTCGTACCCAATAACTGGTGCGAGCGCCGTCACCAGCATCAGCGACCGCTCGACGTACTCATTGATCTTCTTCAGATTGGGCTTCGTTCCCTCGATCAGGAACTTCCGAAAGTTCGTGCATCCGTCTGTCATGATGGTGATGGAATGGGTTACGTTGAAGATGATCAGAGGTTTGTAGACGTTCATCTCCAGGTACCCACCTGCGCCAGCAAACCCAACTGCCACGTCGTTGGCCATCACCTGGACCGCGATCATCGTTAGCGCTTCGGCCTGGGTCGGATTTACCTTGCCCGGCATAATCGAAGAACCCGGTTCGTTTTCCGGAATCTGCAATTCGGCGAAGCCCGCTCGCGGACCGCAGGACATCAGCCGGATGTCGTTGGCTATCTTGTAGAGGGACACGGCCAGAGTTCGAAGCGTGCCGGAGAGCTGCACCTGATCGTCGTGTGCGCCCTGCACCCCGAACTTGTTCGGCGCACTGACGAAGGGCAGGCCTGTGAGCCGGGCGATATCGGCTGCCGCTGCCTCGCCAAAGCCTGGCGCGGAGTTGAGGCCGGTGCCCACCGCGGTGCCGCCAAGCGCGAGGCGGTAGACACCCGTCAGCGCAGCTTCGATCCGTTCCAGATCGTCCGCAAGCACGGCCTCATAGCCCGACCACTCCTGCCCGAGCGTGAGAGGCGTGGCATCTTGCATGTGCGTGCGGCCGATCTTGACAATGTCGCTCCACTCGACGACTTTCGCTGCGATTGCATCGTGCAGTGCCTTCAACGCAGGAATAAGACGCTGCTTCACATTAACCGCCGCTGCGATGTTCATAGCGGAGGGAAATGCGTCGTTGGACGACTGGGACATGTTGACGTGATCGTTTGGGTGAACCGGCGCCTTGCTACCCAATGGTGTACCGGCAATCTGGCAGCAACGGTTGGAGATCACCTCATTCACATTCATGTTGAATTGCGTTCCGCTGCCCGTCATCCATACATGCAGAGGAAACATATCTTGATGCTGGCCCGCGAGGATTTCGTCACAGACTTGAACGATCAACTTGTGGCGTTGGTCGTCGAGGCGCTTGCCGGCATAGTTGGCATTGGCAGCGGCTTTTTTCAACGTGGCAAACGCAGCGATCATCTCACGCGGTATCAGGTCGTGCCCTATGCTGAAGTGTTCGAGTGAGCGTTGCGTTTGTGCTCCCCATAGCATCCCGCCCGGCACATCGACTTCACCGAGGCTGTCGGTTTCTTTGCGAACTGCGATTACTTCCACTTCGCTGATTGCATTCACTGTTTTCTCCTTATATTCCGTTTTTCCCTGAAGAGGTTGGCATATCTAGAGTAGTCCGCCACACAGATGGACCTTTATTCGGGGTTGAAGAGCATGACCGAGAACGTCCGCAGAAGCGCAGCTAATGAACCGGACTCTGTCGATGGACCAATGTTCCCCCTAATCTTCTCTCGATACCTCAGCTTCGCACCCACATCTCCCGACAAAAAGCGTCGTGAGATATGGGCCACCCCCTATTGCTTCGCCCGTAAAGATGTTGGCGACCCAACGGGTTACCTGACCCTATTAGTGGCGGACTACACTAGAGAGGCTGCGGAAACTCTTTCAAAGTCCCTTCGGGACTCTGGAAGCGTTTTTCCGCAGCCTGAGATAATACTGGATTAGTCTCCTATCGAGGGAAACCCTCTATGGAGTCAGCCGGTGACTATATCGAGGTTCTAAGACGGCTCTTTGTAGCGATTGATCGCTCGGCATTTATCGGCGACGCACGCGATTTTGCAGCTACAAGGCGCGGGGTAAGGCGACGTGATTTGATCACAACTGAATTGCGATGGCAGGAAAGCTCTTAGCGGTCTTAGAAATCAATCCGCTTCCATCCGAAGAGATACGCATCCACTGACCATCCGCCGGGCCCGATCAGCACCAAGGCAACGCCGAAGGTCATCAGGAAAATGGATGAGCAAGAATTTCCATTTTGAACGAGTGAGCACCACGCCGAATAGACAACCAGCAGCGATCCTGCGAAAGGCGTCCACAACCCTGCAACCAGCAAGACTCCGTCTCCGATCGCAAGAATATCGAGAATGGCCGGCTCGACCGGCTGTCCTGTGCGAAATCTATCGATTCCATGTGCGACGAGAGCAATACCCGCGACCAGGCGCATGAGCAACAGTCCCACGCCAGGCCAACCGCGTGCGAATGTAGAGAATAGACGACGCAAGGAAGCCCCTTCACGAGGCTACTCGGACTAGGCCGGAAGGGCAGACCCCTAACGAGTCAAGTTCCGACTCTTTTGAGCCGCTACAGCATTTTCACTTCTGGTGTATACAGGGCTACCCGCCTTGACGCGGCTTTTCCTCGAGAAAAGACGCACTTCGCGACACTTCCCTGTGCAGAGTAGAAGTGAAAATGCTTTAGGGCTCGATGATTCCGCGCTTCAGACCAATCATCGCGGCGTGGGTTCGATCATTGGCACTCAATTTGGAGAGGATATTTTTGACTCGCCCCTTAACGGTTTCTTCGGTAATGGAAAGGTGAACGGCAATTTGCTTGTTCGCATTTCCTGCCGCGATCGACCGCAATACGTCGATTTCGCCCGGCGTCAGGGCGTCATCCATGGCGTGTTCAGCAAGCTCGAATGAAACGTCGGGTGATAGAGCCTTCTTGCCTGCGTGGACGGCTCGGATGGTTTCCAGCAGTTCTTTGTGTAAGAGATTCTTGAGCAGATAACCGCGAGCGCCAGCCTTCAAGGCTCGGACAACCTGAACGTCGCCGGTATATGTGGTGAGCACGATGACCTTTGCTTCAGGAAATTCGCCGCGAATGGCGATGACTGCGTCGAGGCCATTTATCTCCGGCATCTGTAGATCCATCAAGGTGACATCTGGTTGATGCGCACGGAACTGCTGGATCGCTTCTCGTCCGTTCGACGCTTGGGCTACCAGTTGCATGTCTACCTGATCGGCCAAAAGGCCGGCAATCCCTTGACGAAAGATGGGATGGTCGTCGACCGCAAGTATTCGAATCGAGTTAGGACTGATATTCATAGGGTCAGCTCCGTCTGCTCCGCGAAAAAACAGACCAGCGTGAAGTGGGCGGTTGTACGTAAGCGATCGCGGCTGGTATGTTCAATTCGACCTCGGTACCCGAGTCAAGCTCGCTCCATACTTCGACAGCGGCCCCCATCAGTTTGGCCCTTTCGCGCATGCCATGCAAGCCCCAGTGTCCCGGTGATCTGTTTCCATCGACCAGTCTCGGATCGATGCCTTTTCCATCGTCGCGGATTCGGAGCCGAAGGTGTTGCTCGTCATACCGGATCTCCATCTCAATTTGCGAAGCATTTGCGTGTCTGAAGGCATTGCGCAGCGCTTCGGCTGCAATGCGGTAAGCTTCGTCCCGAACAATCGGATTGAGGGTTCTCGGCGTTCCCTCTACCTGTGCGCGAAATTCCGGGACGCTTTCCTCCGTGGGGGAACTCAGGAGTTCTTGACTGAAGTTGCTTATCGCCTGGGCAAGATCGATGGCCGTCGATCCGCCAAAGCGCAAGTCGTGCACAGCATCCCTGCCTTCGGTTATCGCGTCGGATGCTTCCTGAATAGCGCTATCGACTCGTCGCTTAGCCTCCTCCGGGCGCTCTGGAAGTACGTTCGATACGGCTTGGAAGCGAAGCAGTAGAGCATTGAAGCTTTGCAGCAGAGTGTCGTGTAACTCTCGTGCGATTCGAGTCCGTTCACTTACGCGCGCCTCGAGCGCCACATGGAACTGCCCCTCAATCTGCCTCAGGCGGAGTTGATAGAGCAACCACAACAGGAATAGGAATAAGCAAACGCATAAGGATGCAAACCATGTCGTTTGAAACCAAGCAGGGGCGATGCTGAACTGGACGCTAGCACCAACATCGTTCCAAACTCCATCGTTGTTGCAGGCGATCACGCGGAATCGATAATGACCGGGACGGAGGTTGGTATAAAAGGCCTCGCGGCGTGTTCCGGCATCTTGCCAGACGCTGTCAATCCCGTCGAGCATGTAACGAAAACGAACTCGTTCCGGCACGGACAGATTCGGAGCGGTGTATTCGATGTTCACGTTGGTTGTTCCGGGCGGCATGTTCCCCGCAGACGGATAGGTCACACCGGCAGAGCTAACGGATCGAACAAAGACTGAAGGCGGAATCTTATTGTGTAAAAGACGGTTCGGATCGACCTGAAAGATACCGTCGTAGGTTAGAAACCATAATCGACCATCCGAACTAGCGACCAGGGTGGGGTTGGGACGGATTTGTATTGCGGTTCCGCTTAGACCATCGTGAACATCGAAGATTTCGCAGTGCAGACGGTAGGTCGGATCCTTCGTTATCTGCCTGATTTCCGATGCGGGAATGCGCACAATCCCAGCGGTGGCATTCAACCAAAGGTCGCCGTTTGCTGTTTCAGCTATACCCGATATTCCTCGGAACAGCGCGTCAGCATCGGCAGTCAGAGATTGAAAACGGCCATTTATCAAAAGCGCCAGTCCGTGTTCTCCTCCGATCCAGATGTGCCCCCGGTACTCGTAAATTGTCTGTACATTCACTACACTCAGACCATCCGAAGAAGAGAATGTTTCAACGCTATCTCCTTTAAGCAAAGCAACTTTACTGCCGTCATAACCGAACCACACGCCGCCAGTTGAATCCGTCAGAAGGGTCCGAGCCGTTTGCTTCGGCAGATTTTCCAGGTTTCCGAACAGTGTCCATTGCCCGTTCATCCACCGGAAGACACCTTTTGGAGCAATCGATACCCAGAGGTTGCCCGAGGCGTCCTCAGCAATTGCACGAAACACCGACAGTCTATTAATGCCGTCTGGAATGGGGATCCGGTCGAGCCGCTCCTTCGTGTAACGCCAGATGCCTTCGCGTCCTGCCATCCAAATGACACCGTGCCGGCCGCTAGTCGCAATTAAGGGTGTCGCATTTAGCGGCTGGGAACTGGCTGTCAGTCCGCGAAGATGGATCAACTGACTTTCTGGAAAGTCCCAAGTCGGGAACCAGGCATCTCCTTCCTCTCCCACCACCAAGGGACCTGTGAGATGAGTAATAGGCACCACATTAGTTTCGCGGAGGCGGTCCAAACCGCGGTCCGACGCGATCCAGATATCGCCCTCGTGGTCCTCGATCACGGGGTACGTCCGATTCATTGACAGCCCATTCTTCTCGGTAAACGTCTCAAAGGCCGGGCCATCGAAACGCGAAGTACTGTTCCTCTCGAGAAGCTTTGGAAAGGGCACGCGAAAGATGCCGTCGGTGCTGCTAATCCACAGGCTGCCTGCGTGGTCGATCAAAGTAATATTTACGTTGTCGATCTCCATAATTCGAGGCAGCGTCTCCAGGTTTTCCGGCTGTCCGAGCGAAACCGGTCTTATGGTACGGACCGTAGAATTCCGGAGAGGATCACCGCTAAGTTCCGATAGCCACAATGTCCCGTCAGGGGTCTGAGCTATAGAATCAGTGGTGCTATTAAGATGGTCGACGGCTACCCGGAAGGTCGTATCACCTCGATGGAGGAACAACAAGGATTTCTGCGGTGCGACCCAAAGTGTTCCTGCCCTGTCTACGAACAGGGCTACGGCGCCCGCCCCAGGATATCCCCAATCTTTCCCAATCCGTTGCCAACGTGAACCAGCCAACCTGGCTAGACCTGTTTGGGTCGCAGCCCAAACAGTCCCTTCCTGGTCCATCGCAAAACTGAAAACCAAGCCGGGTAGAAACCCTTCAGGCTCGCCATAACTGGTAATGCGGCCATCCTTCAGGAAGTCTGCACCGCCGCTGCTGAAGCCGATCCAAAGGCCCCCATCTGGTGTCG
>Ga0302325_10015616_pt1 | contig 16138 bp, 13 predicted proteins | sample Palsa_T0_2_FD_201948 | JGI IMG/M metagenome (GOLD analysis project Ga0302325, IMG submission 201948) | Peat permafrost microbial communities from Stordalen Mire near Abisko, Sweden - Palsa_T0_2 | ecosystem: Environmental > Terrestrial > Soil > Palsa > Peat permafrost | place: Sweden: Abisko... | reverse complement strand
GAGATCATCAGCGAGTTGACGGACGAGGATGTGGAGGCCGAGCAGGAGCAATGGACCGTCCTTGTGGATGCCATGATTGAGGCTGATCTGCTGGATCTCCTGGTTTCAAATTTTGCGCGGTTCAACGAAGGCAATGAGTCAGATAGGAGTGGAGTTTATCATGCCTTGAGTGTGCTGGAAAATCTAGCCTCGCAGACATCCTTGGCGGAAAATATTGGGCAGGATACGACGGTCCTGAAATGGCTCCTAGACCGGATACCAAAGAAAGAATCGCCTGTCACTCAAAATAAACAATATGCCGCAGAAGTTCTGGCTATTCTATTGCAGTCGTCGCCGATCAACCGGAGGAAATTGTGCGAATTGGATGGAGTTGATCTGTTGCTACAAATACTTGCGGCCTATCGAAAACGAGATCCAATCAAAGGCACAGAAGAGGAGGAATTTGTTGAAAACGTCTTCGATTCGCTCACCTGTGTAGTTGATGAACCTGAAGGAAAGCAAAAGTTCGCGGAAGCTGAAGGGGTGGAGCTCTGTCTGATCATGATCAGAGAAGGCAAGATGAGCAAGTCACGAGCACTACGGCTGATCGATCATGCTCTCGGTGGCCAAAGCGGCGCAGAAGTATGTGAAAGATTAGTTGAGGCGGTAGGACTCAAAGTCGTATTTGGAATGTTTATGAAGAAGCAAGACGGTCAAACAACAGAACATCTCCTGGGAATATTCTCCTCTTTACTCCGGTTACTCCCAGCGAATTCCTCGGGTCGGATACGAACGTTAGCAAAATTCGTGGAGAAGGACTACGAGAAATTGGGTAAGCTGGTTAAGCTACGGAGAGACTATGCCGCGAGAGTGGCTGTTGTGGACAATGAGATTAAAACTGAGCAAGTGAAGCTGGATGCCGAGGAAAGGGAGGACATGGCTTATGAATGGGATTCAAGGAGGTTAGATGCTGGGTTGTTCTGCTTGCAAACCATTGACATTATTTTGGCTTGGCTGGTTGCTGAAGATGATGGCGCGAGCAAGAGGATACAAGGTCTTCTTGCTGATCGCGACGAATCTTTGGCGGTGGTCAAGGCTACGATGCAAGGTTCGTCCTCTCTTGTGGCAAATCACTTAAACCGAATCGAGCTAATGATGTTGCAGAACAGCTTGATAGCATAATTGGAGATACGGAGGAAGAGACCATGACAAAAGACATGCTCGGTACCTTAGTACAATTCTTGGCATAGTCAATATGAGCCCCCACAAAGCACTCCGGGATGAGTTTTGCCTGAAGTGATTGCTAGTCCATATCAGCTAAGTGTGGCCATGAAGTTATATATTCTAGGAACTATGTTCGATGAGAATAGGAATGCCACGCCGCTAACTCGACAATTCGATTTATAGTTTCCCAGTACTGCTGCAATGTTGCCACAACATATTATACGCAAGAGATTAAACAACATTTCCACCTCTCGCAGTTCTTGGTTGTCGACCCGGCCTCCCAGCGGCTCTCTCCTTGCCGGTCTTCGCATTAACCTTTGTGACCAGCCCGCCAGTCCAGATAAGACAGGGAACTGCAGCAGCTACGCTGAATAGTCCCAGCGACCAGGACATAGTTGCCCAGCCAGCTGCAGTCCTGACGTAACCCGCCCAGACAGGACCAATAAGTGTTCCAGCAGCAAAAGCCGTGACGAACAAGCCATAGGCTTGAGCATAGGCTCCGGTTGTCCCGAACCTTCCGGGACTTTCCTTCTCCTTAGCTTCCACCACATATGTGATTTCAGCCATCAGAGGTGGCATTACTAATGTCAGAGAAACTCCTATCAAGGATAACAGTGCACAAAACAGAACTTTCTGGCTGAGGCTGTCATGTGTTACAAGACGAAGAAGGACCCAAAAAGGAATGGCCAGTATAAAGCCACTGACTGTTAACCAACGTGGCCCATACTTGTCTGAAGCCCAGCCCACAAGTGGTGCCAGAAAGGAAGGAACCATGATGGCGAGAAACGTCAGGCCAGCGCCCGTAGATTCCTTGCCTAACGAATTAGCATTCTAAATTCCAGGAAAGCGTGAAGGAGTTGAGAGCTTCGGAGCTGTTTTGGCTCCTAAGGCATAATAACAAACGGATCATGCGGGCTCCCGAGACAGCTCCCATAAGAAAAATAGCAAATAGTACGAAGATAAGCCTTACCCAGTGAAATGTTTGCTGAACGAAAAGGGGGACCACACCATCGAAGGCGGTCAGCTGTGATCCTTGTACAATACAGCCCCAAAGTGCCGCGAGAAGCCGGCGGGATTTTAGGAGGGTGAGGATCGGAGGATATTTGCTGGGTTGCCTAGCATCTGGAGCTGACTCCGTTCTTGGTTCAGGGGTGCTGACATCTTCGGGAATGCCCTCCCCAGGCTTCTCCACCCTTGTCTTTTCGGGATCGCCCCCCTTCTCGGTAGCCGAGATCCCATCCGAATCGGCAACTTCCTCGGGCAGCCATTGACGGGCGATTTTCTTTTCTATCAGAACGAGCCGGAGGAAGATGTCCAGGGCTATCAGCCCAAAAGCCATGTAATAAACTGAATAATATCCTGCCTTATTATAGACCACTCCTCCCAGCAGGGGAGCAATCAGAATGCTCATTGACATGCTGATGCTCACCCATCCCAAGGTCTGACCAATCTCTTTTTGTCCGACTGTATCCACTAACAATGCTTGACCGACGGTCCAGACAATCGCTGCCGCGGCGCCCTGAAATATCCGTCCTACTACAAGCAGCGAAACAGTTCTTGCAAGACACAACATTATAGTCGAACCACCTAAAGCCAACAAGCCTCCGAGGAGAGGCAGTCTCCTGCTAGAAGACCTATCGGCATACCATCCTGCGAATGGGCTGCATACGAGTAGAGCAGCGCCGTAACATGCAAGGAGTATCGATGTCCAGCTTTGAACTGATGATTGGGCGACGCCTGCCCGGGATGATAAAGCGAACGGGATGACAGGAACGATGATCCCGTAAAGAAACATGTCGGTAAATACCGCTATACATATTGTTGTTAGGATGAATAGCTTGGATGAGCGCACATGAAGAAGGTATGGTACTGGACTGGTTGTGTCAACCCGCGCTCCAGACAGGAAATTCTGCAGTCGACCCATGCTCCAATGCTTCGAGATTGTTATACTGGGATGTTGCAAGAATTGTGGCGGAGCAATATGCTATGATATATTCCATTTATATATGTTGAAGATGTTTGATAGTACATTTTGGAGGAGAGGTTGAAAAAGAAGTATCTAATGTTCTGAAAAATTGAGCGGAATCGGGCAGTCGTTGACGGGGTGTATCTCGGGATCCGTCACGCCGATGAAGCTTGAATTTTAAGGGTTAGCGCCATTTCCAGGCCATGACTAATAGAATCGACTTCACTCCTTATTATTGTGTCTTCCTTTCGGAAAACCTTACAGAAACTTCACAAAAACATTATCAGAAGAACGATCATGTCCAAGTCTGCTCTAGATTTGAACATGTTGGTACATAAACGAGACCTCCCCATTCGTTGATATCCGGAGCTTCTCGGGGTTGCCGCGTCAAAGTTGGCAAGCGTTCCAATTGAGAGGTGTTCCTCCCCTTCGATGACTCAACCTCCTCCTTCTTCTTTGAGCATGTCCATCTTTTCTATATCTTGAGCGTCCTCTCCGTCCTTCTTCGCTTCTCCAATCCCTATATAAAGCTTTCAAGCTCTCTGCCAACCTCAAGATCGAAAGTTCCAGAACTCTTCAGCAATGAAGGATGCATGCTAAGACCTAGAGAAGCCCTCATGTCCACCACTTCGAGTTGGCGTCTTGGTCAAGCTCAGGGCATCGACGTTGTTGACTCCAATCACTACGAATAAGAATTGGGTCCTGAAGGCTCCCTTGCGCGACTCAGCTAAGCCAAACCCAGATTCATTCTGATTTGATCGAGGTCTGGATTTCGGAAAGATTTCCACAGTTAATGTCTTCTGCGTGCGAATCCCCTTCTGTCTTGTTGAGCCTTGCTAACAATTATATCATAGTGGGGATCCTTGCCCCGAGGGCGTTCGGGATGTGATCGTCCGTCAGACCCTCGATTGGTTAGATTCCCAACCTCCGACATATCCACTTTGTGGTGTGTTCGTATTTCAGCCCATAGTTGGTTCATATCACAAGCCCAGCAAGCTTGTGATTGCATGATGATCCGCCTTTCATGGGACATATTATCCCTCCCCCCCCGGTGCACATGTTAGTTTGCAGCAAAGAACAAGGGCTGCTTAGCAAACCAGCTCACTTGAAATCTCTAGACACCAAATTAGACACACGCGATCTGAATCTACCCACTAACATGTGCACCGGGGGAGGATGGTAGCAGCGCTCCGCGAGCTGCAGCATCGGTCAGCCACCAGAATGGGAAGTCTCCTCGATCTCTTACGGCTTCGGCCCCCCGCATGGCTTTTAGATCACATGCTATCTAGTCGATAGAGCCTCATGCATTATTTGTGAACCTTGCCCCTTTAGAAGATTTCCCTTCCCCTCTGGGACTTGGCTGCGTCAAGTGAAGCGGTGCGGGGTACGGATCTCCCAGGAAGCCACTGATATACGATGGGCAAGAAACAAGAGTATACCTTGTCAAAATTCGGGGACCGCCTAATTCTATTCCGTCTGCTGCAATGCATCGACACTAATTCACACAAGATGAATTCTACGCCCAGTTTCTTAGAGAAATGTGGAGCTGTTTGCGTTAGGTATCACAAATGCAAATAGCCGGGCCGAATGTCGGGAAGGCGTCGGGAATGCATGGGACAAGTTGTTGAGGAATACGACCACAGAGCCGCACCATCGATTTGTGAAAATCGGGGGATTGGCGACTCCTCGAAAATTGGATTTTGAGCCGCATCCTGGTGTGGGTGGGCTGGTCGCAGATTGGCCCGCATAAGTCACAGGGGATAAGAAACACGGAGCCTCGCCCTTGTGCGACTTTTCTTTCATGCTCACTGGCTCACCAGATGTAGGCTTGAGGCACTGGTGCAAATTACTTTTTCATCACATCATTGCAGCATGCTTACCGGAACAATGGGAGAAGACGAATTTCAGGAGCAAATGGTACTTTTTTTCTTCGTCACAAGAACAACAACGAGAGGGGGAAAACCCCATGGTATTATGAGAAATCAATTTGACTCGTCGTATACGAGAACCACGAGGCTCAATCAAGAGGTTCATATGACAATTATTTTGCTCACTTTGAAAAGGGTGGGTATTGCGGCTCTTCGGATAATACAAGAACTCTAGCCAATAGGGGCTAGTTAATATGTCTCAAACCAGGATTGTGGCTGACCGGGTTCCAGCAATCACGCAGCTGTTTCTTGAGACAGCCTCACTTTCCGAACCTCCTTATTCAGGGTTGCACAGATGGCGGAGCCCCAACTCCCATTCGGCCACGGCACACACTACTATTCGCAGGATGCTGTACGGAGGCTGCCACTTGGTGCACCGTGCCAACCCAAGATCACAGGGACCTCCAAAAGCCTAATGACAAGCTTCAGTTCATCTTGCTAACCATAAATGGTGATCATTCGGGAAATTTGAATGCTGTCCTGTGTCAGAGATTCAGCCTCATGTCGCTGTTGAGCCTCACGCCCTAAGTTATAAGTGATCTCGGCATTCGCGAGTCAAGCAACATGTCTTCATCTTTTGGGCTTGTTCACAACCAACCAATCGCCAATGCACAACTCTCCGAATCCAACATTGAGTACAGGTCAGTTTTGATTTCTCCACTTCATCGCAACAGCATATTGTTTGCGAATAATCATCATCATCAGCTGACCCTGTTTTAACAAGGTCATATCCCCTCGAAAGGGTCTAATGTTTGGTTTAATCTCTTTACCATACGAGGTTTTATCAAATATCGTTGAGAATATCAACTTTGACGATGTCTTCTGCCTTGGACGAAGCTGTAAACATTTCAAATATCTCCTCACCGAGGAGAGTATATGCAAGGCGATCGTTCAGGCAAGTCATTTGAGTGTCCGAAGTCATGTGTCTCACAATACAGTCAGATTCAAGTTTTCAGCTGCTGACACGATTTGCAGACAAAAGTGCGATATTCCAATGAAGCCCTGGCCGCGGTGACGGTTGGTAGTAGCAATGCCCGCGCACTTCGCAGGGTAGCTAAGAGACGCGACGCTCTTGCTACAGCAAGCCCATTTGTTGTGGCGACTATAGGATTCTGCGACGCATACCTCTATTGCAAAGGTGTCCTTTGCTACACTCTTGATGACAGATTGCGACTTTTGGATCTGCATCATTCCGGGCAAAACGAGCTTGTAATTAGCATCCCCGGATTGCTCACACAAGCTCTTTCTGAGATCGGCGATAACAGTAAAGGAGTGTTCCAAGTACTCTATTACTCTGACAAGATCTTATCGTGTCTTTACAAATCCTCTGGCCCGGATTCTACAGCATGGCTTATTGCTTTTCACCTAAGAACGAGAGGAATACTTTTCTGCCATGAACTGGAATCAGTCGACAAAATCTTCGTGCGCCATAACAGGCAATACCTGTATTATGGAACACATTCAGAGATTGGTACGGACGGAAACAAAAAGTGGGTTATTCATGGTTACGACTTCAGAGGACGAAAATGGTTTGACCAAAAGGTCCATCTCCCAAATTTGGTAGGTTCTGAAATTGGCTCGACAATTTGCTTTGAATTTTATAAGGAGTATTTTTATGCGCTTTCCAATCAGACCTCATTCGAGGTTGAGGAAATAGATTGGACCTCCTTCTACCACTGTATCCGATTTCCTTTGAACTCTCCTTGCAAAGCGCTTTTGGAAAAGACCGAGAACAAAAGCATGTGGAGAAGACAACACCAAGAAGGCCCGATCGATGACCGATGGACGAATCTCCGCTTGGACGAGGACGAGAGCTCCGGTCAGCTCAGGATTGTCGAAGCTCGAAAGGAATGGTACCTGGGGTCTAGCAAAAGTCAGCGAACATATTACACCACGGACATCATCTTCCCGAAACTGGAGAAAGACGATGACTTTCATTTGACGGACCTATCCGCTGCTTCCTCCTCAAGCGCCAGCCTTTCGTCTCATTCAGCCTCTTGGCATCATGCATCCACCTTTGCGGATGAATCGGCCTCCTCTTCTGCATCGTCGTCATCCTCCGCAACTACCGCCTCCTCTTCAAGTACTACCTTGGCAGACACCTCAAACACCTCTGCCAACCCCCCCTCCGAAGACCTCGATACCTCTGACCTCCCGGACGTCCCTCTTCTCCGGTTGCTCCGAAAAGACGATCACCCGCACCACATCAAACCTCCCGCCCGTCTTCCTCAGAACACCCACCCTGGAAACGACGGCTCTACGCAGCCAACGCACACACTTGCCAAGTCACGCATACGGACCTACCACACTTCATGCAGCACATTTCTGGATCTGGTCGATGATCCACTCCCGACCGACTGGCAAGGCAGACAGCGGCTCCGGCTGCGGGCGGGAAGCCGAACCCTCGGCCCGCCCCTTCTTTACACGCATGGCCCTAACCAAGGCCTACTTCGTGATCCACCCCTTGATCTCAAGACCGCCCTGGCAGAGATGTACCGCGTCCCCGAAATTATATACTGGCCAGCAGCACAACACCCTGAGCCAGAACATTCAAACGAGCATCTCGACGCAATCTACAGGCTCATGAATCCGCCTAGTCACCTGGGCAACGTGGAGGGCACGGCGGATGAGAGAAGCATGGTCTACGTTACAGGGGGTTGTGACGAGCCACAAGCGCTTATCTTTATTGCGTTTGACCCGGCGATCAAGCTTGCGGGTTTGAAGAGGTGGGGTGGTCTGTGTCGGAAGGGTGTGGGGGAAGGGCCTCACATCGATGGCAGGGCAACAGGGCACAACTCCGAAGAGATGGAGCCATATGTTGACGTGTGCGAAGGGGATAGGACGGTCACGGTGGACAGAAAGGGGAAGGGTAAAGAAAAGGCGCGGTTTACGGATGCACCAATAATGCAGAACGCCGCCGGTGGCTGCACAACGGTTGATGTACATGAGGGACCTTTCACAGGAGGTAAAGTGGGGGTTGGGCCCGCACGCAACAGTTGGGCATGGAAAGAGAGAGCGATGTACCAGGACATCAATCTTGGCTACTACTTCGGTTTAGAACGCGCTGGATAAAGGTTTGGTTTAGGTGTTGTATTGGGTGAGGTGGTTGTCTACGCTGGCGGGATAGTCTGGACGGTGTCGGGCGTAAGGTTTTCTTTTCTCATTCTCCCGCTGCATCAGGCAATAAATGTCTGTGCAGTCTTTGGAACACGTGTGCAAAGTGTGGGTTCATGGGCGGTAGTAATGAGAGTCTTGGAATTGATCCCATTTGAAATGAAGTTTATGTTGATGCTGTTGGCAGCTCTTTTCGGCTGCATGGCGCAATTTGTGAAACCAGAAATAACCATATAGAGTCTTGCAATTGGGTCAATTTAGAAGGGCATCTGCTGTTCAAAGCATGAAATATTGTTCGTGGATACTGGAGACGTCGAATAGAAGAAAAGGTGTGGGTGAAACAATGAATGTGAGGCTGCAGAATGCCTCGCTTAATGAAAACGCCCGACTTATATGAATGCGCTCTGCACCACTTACTGTAGTCCAAACATGTACAGTTACCCCTCTCACAGATCAATCGTAATGCACCTGTCAAACGATAGGTGTGATGCTTTGTCGCATGTTGCGCAAGTCACCTGGTTTGTACGAGTTGATCGAGCGAATGGGGGGGTCGTCTACCCGTGGGCTACGAAAAAGAAAATAAGGGACTACAACTAGGCGTGGACTGAAGAAGCAGTCGAAGGCTGAGAGTGGGGACGTGTTTGAGGCTCTTCTCAAAGATGTTGGGTGGGGGCATCCGCTGCAGGCGCCAACCCCAGGATTTTGCCTTGCGTTTGCCTCGATTGTGACAACACACAAGATCTAGACTAACAGATAGATCATGCATGTGACTCAACGGGTCAAAGGACTTCGGGATAAGATAAGGCGAAGCCTGCAAGAGGGTTTATATTAGGTACATGCTTTCTGAATGCCTACTCCATCCGATACAAAACCACGACTAGCCTTCTCTGGCCGCTGCTTCATGCAGGTCAAACTCGGCTTAGTGGCCCCCCTGACTCCATGACAACAAGAGCGAGTGTAAATAGTATATTACCTCTAAGCCGCCTTAATTTACCTTTACGTAGTTCCCTGGTCACAAGTTAGTTTCTCTACAACCGTTGATAACCGTTGAAAAGAGCCAGCATACCTGGGAATTGTCCCTCCTTTCCCTTGATCTTTCCAATCCACCATTCATTTTCATTATTCGTTCTCGTCACAATCTCAATCACGTCACCGGTCGTGAAGCTCAGGTCCCCCTCGGCCTGAGCCTCATAGTCATAAAGGGCTGTAGCGGTTTCTGCAGTAGGCGCCCCACTTAATCTCAAAGGTTTTGGCTTTGGGGGAGGTGGAGCTGCCCCTTTTGCTTTTGCTGCCGCCCCCCATGAAGAACCCGTTGAGTTGGCTCGTGCGACCGTTGTTTCACCGCTCCCTGGTGATAACGAGGATGAATAGGGTGGGGGTGGATTCTCAGAGAAATCCTGAGTTGACCGCCGTGTTGGGGCGGTAAGGGCTTTGTGAGAGGGTTTGCCTGCTTCGATGGCGAGCCTGCTACCTGGGGCACCGAGTCGTCCAGGGGCACGTTTTGCTCCTGTTGTTTTGAACTTGACGATGGACAGAGCTTCTGCTTGCTCTTTGATATCACCCCGCTTCGCCTCATACCCCTCTTCAACGTCAAGTTGTAGGTTGAAATATCCAATATCGCATCCTTGCATCTTCTCGTGGAGAGTATAGAAGACGTTGAGTTGCATGTAGTAGAAGGACTGGAATAATGGGCGGATGAACTCTCGCTCCAGTTGAAACAATTTCGGTAACTCGTCTTTCAGCAGGTCGTTGAAGTAGTTAAACTCTTGAGTGGATTGTTCCACGTCGTTCTCTGCCTTGTACATTGCCTTCTCATCCTTTAGACTCTTCTCCTTCTTATCTTGCAGCTTTTTCAGCGTCGCTCGGTGTCGGTCGTAGTCTAATTGTTTGTGTTGTCGTTTTGTTGCAGTCTTTCTTATGACCTTGATGATCTCCAATAACTCGTCCGCAGGCCGAATAACTCTGGTCTCGATCATTTCCAGCTCCGGCTGAAGGGTGGCCAGAAGATCCTGCACAATTGCCTCATATTCCTCGCAGGCCCGGATGCCTTCAGGATTTCCTTCCTGGACTAACGAGTCCGGATCCGACACGCGGCCTGAGATAGGTTTGTAGATCTCTGCAATCGCCTTGGAGAATTCGATTTGGTGGGTCATCATGCCGTTAATTGCGTCAAAGTATTTTTTGCTTTCGTCGTGCAGCTTCTTTGTCTCCGTTTCCAACTCCTGGAACCGCCGTTCCGCATCGATATAGACTGCATCTTTGGTGTTTTCACCCAAGTTGAACTTCGCCTTGAAGGTTTGCGGCGCCTGCCTTTCAGTCAGTCTCGTGCGACGAACTCTGCCATTCCCTGAGCAAGCTTACTCGGATTACGCTCTTCTGGAAGCCTTTGAAGCTCATGGCCTCGTCACTGTGTTAAATTGCCTGTAGAATCCCAAAGACTGTCGCACTGATGAAGAGAAGAAATGCGTAAGGTGCTCGTGTTGTAGTTGGGAGTAGAGCTGAGGATGTCGCGCAAAGGGATGATTTCTGGGTCAGGGCGCTCGTTCACAGCAAACCCGAGCGAGGACAAACGATGACGAGGAATGACTGTGGCTTAGCTTTGCCGCCCAGCCTAAAAAGTATTGGAATTCTGTAGCCTAGGATACAAGTTGGCTCTAGCAATGTTCCCGATTAGCTATCAGATGAATCTATTGACAATAAAGAAATCCGAAGGCATCCGCGTCTCTGGAAGGTGGTGCGGTGAATAGCCATGTAAAGCTGGATTTCGCTCAAAGTCCGAACATGTACGATGATGACGCTGGCACGGGCCAATCAGAGGCTCGGAGCCGACATCGCTTCTTTAAGCATTTTAGCTTGCCCTGTGAAGGCGTACAAATCATCTTTTGCTTCTTCTCTAGTCAACTCTGATCTTATCAGATTCTTCCCAACAGTCACCAAAATGTCGGGAATAGCTTCAACATCATTGCGACAGGCGTCACGCCTTTGCTTGAAACAGCCCGCTTCGGGAGCTGGTCTGTTGCGGAGCTCGACCATTGCTCGAGGTGCGGGGATAAGCCAAAAGGCCGTGAAGAGAGGATATGTCTCGGCGACGAAGAAGGATAGTGCGCAGGTCAATGTTGACACTGCAATTCGTGCAGAGCAAAAGGCTTTCTTTGCAGAGACTAGCAAGCTCCCAGAGAATCAGATTATTCCTGGGACCAGTGCAGACGCAGACGCAATGATGAGTCCAATGGCGGGTACGGCACTAAAGTACAGAGACAATCAAGCGTATGCTCACAATTCGACAGGTGTTCTTAAGCAAGCTACTATTATGGACGAAGGCCAGAGGCCAATATACCTTGATATGCAAGCTACGACTCCTCTCGACCCGCGGGTGTTAGATGCGATGCTGCCATTCTATGCCGGACTTTATGGCAACCCTCACTCAAGAACACATGCTTATGGATGGGAGACTGATAAAGCTGTGGAAGAATCTCGAGAGCATGCTGCCGATTTGATCGGTGCGGATCCCAAGGAGATCATATTCACGAGCGGTGCCACTGAGAGTAATAATATGAGCATTAAAGGAGTTGCGAGATTCTTTGGGAGAGCAGGAAAGAAGAGGCATATTATCACAAGTCAAACGGAGCACAAGTGCGTCTTAGACAGCTGTCGACATTTGCAAGACGAAGGTTTTGATGTTACCTACCTTCCAGTTCAGCCTAGCGGTTTGATCAACATGGAGGAACTCGAGGCTGCTATCCGAGCAGATACGGCCCTTGTCAGCATCATGGCAGTCAATAACGAGATTGGTGTTATACAGCCATTGGAGGAGATAGGCAAGCTTTGCAGGTCAAAAAAGGTGTTCTTCCATACCGATGGAGCACAGGCTGTTGGAAAGATTCCCATCGATGTCAACAAGATGAATATTGATTTGATGTCTATCTCATCGCACAAGATCTATGGACCAAAGGGAATGGGCGCGTGCTATGTACGACGCCGACCGAGAGTCAGAATTGACCCGATCATTAGCGGAGGTGGCCAGGAGAGAGGTCTTCGAAGCGGCACTCTTGCGCCTGCGTTGGTCGTTGGTTTTGGAGAAGCTTGTCGGATTGCCAAGGAAGAGATGGCCGTGAGTACCTTTAGTCTTTTTCTGTCACCTGGTTCACATGATGATCTACTTTTACATATGCATGGCTTTCCTAGTGACCTCCTTGCTTACAAGTTGAGGCTTCCTTGACGAGACAGAGTACTTTTTCTGATTTATATTTGTTGCCGTTATTGTTTTTGGACTTCCATTCAGAGATCAAACTGACTGTCATATAGTACGATTCAAAGCGAATCAAGATGCTCTCAGACAGGCTTCTCAATGGGCTTTTGTCGCTGGAGCACACCTCTCAAAATGGCGACTCGAAACACTTCTATCCAGGATGTGTCAATGTTTCATTTGCCTATGTTGAAGGCGAGTCTCTCTTGATGGCCTTGAAAGATATCGCATTGTCTTCGGGCAGTGCATGCACATCGGCTTCCTTGGAACCCAGTTACGTCTTACGAGCACTCGGCAGCAGTGATGAGAGTGCACACAGCAGTATTCGATTTGGTATTGGACGATTCACAACAGAGAGTGAGATTGATTACGTCCTGAAGGCAGTGAAGGAGCGAGTGACTTTCTTGAGAGAGCTGAGCCCACTTTGGGAGCTCGTCCAGGAGGGTATTGCTTTGGACAGTATTGAGTGGAGCCAGCACTAATTTGTTCCTGATGAGGAATCAGGGTTTGGCGCATGGGTTATGTATTTACGGCTTTCTTGGGATTTAAATGTAGCATATTGAGCAGGTTCATTCCCTGAATATACACAATCGTTAGCAAGGACACAATTCTACAGCACTTCACCAAGTATACTCCTGATAAAGTCACATTTCAATTGCCGCAAACAATCCGTGATCTCATACCGCGAACATCGTCTTTCCTGTGCGAAGCTGAGATCCATTGATGTGTAAACGCCTATGATGCCCGCCTAACCCATCTATTGCACAAGCATGTCCGTTGATCGAGTCCACCACCCAGACTTGAGCTGAACCACAAATTTCCATAATATCGTACATGTTTTCATCCCCCAAGCCACCCATATCCACACATTACGGCCCTCCATCGTCGCCTTCCATCATCCTCGACACTTTCTCTACTCACAACCTGCACATCGCGTTAGCCGCCTCTCCCTCAAACCAAGATCAAGGGTATACTCACTGCGGAAGCAAGTAATCGCTCCAAGAACTTGAGAAGAACGCAACGGCAACCTGCGAATAAGCAATTAACCAATAGCTTCATCAAACCATTTCCTCCATCAGCTTCATCCCGTGCCATTCCCTCCCACGCACAGCTTTTCCCATCTATATCTCTGGCACCCAAACAACTCATCTCAAATCCAATAGAAATAGGGGGAAAGGGGAACATACCCCGAAAGCAGCAATGCTCCTTACAACGCTCGCATTCTCTGGGGAAGTCAAGGTACTATATGCGCTAGAGAAATAGCCTTTCGTTGCAGGGCGGCGGGGATCGGCTTTCTGAACTGGGATACGTTGCTGCTTTGGTGCCATTATGGGAATTGTTAAGTAAGATGGTTCGGGGATTTGTCGGTGGTGTGGAAAGTGGATGGTTTTGCAAGCTGCTTGATCGATCTTGACGGGAGCAAAGCAGAGCTTGAGATCTTTCGGTGATGGGAAAGTTGGTGCCTTGATATTGAGGCAATAACGACACGTGATTATACTGTGGCATTTGAGAGAGCGAATGAGGAGATGATGCAACAGTCCTTCTTGGTTTCTTGGATGATCACCTTGATGTCAATTCTAAGTTCTCACTTTCTCAACCCTCGTAAATCCATGCGGCATTGCCACCTCCCGTCTGCGCTTGAGTCTTGACAGCAACCGAGAATCAGGAGCTAGTCACTCAGCTCAACTCCATCCGGTCTCTCCCAGAGTCCTAAATCCGATCCCTGACGAAACGTGCACTTAACAATACAACTCTTAAAACCTCTTCTCCTAAAATTGCTATAGAATTATGAAATCGAGAACCTAACGACTGAACTAGAGAGCTTAGAGACGGACCCCTATTCGCCAAATGAGCGAATACGTGATATGACTCCCTTAAATCCACGGATAAGAAGATAGGCGTTGTAAACTCCATAAGAAGAGGCTGTTTCCATATTTCTTTCGATGCATTTTTAAGATCTACGTGGATTTGGTAACGAATGATTCAAAATCAACCACGGATTTTGCGGATTTCGATGTAAAATGGCTGCATCATGATGGATTTCAAACCCCTTAAGGGGGTTATCACGCTAGACCTATTTTATGGTTATTTGTGCGCTGCCTTTCGCACTCTTGACAAAACCTTGGAATTTTTGTCTATGCCGTCGGACTTCGTGTTTGAATTCCCAATTCACCTGTAAGAATTGGCTTTAAACATATCGCGGATTCTTCTTAAGTAAAGGTCCACCAGACAAATCGATATCTTAACTTTATAAGTTGACCACGAGAGTTCACGAATCAACAAGTACAGCCACAAATCGCTCAACAACATCTTTCACTCCATAATGATAGCCAACATCAATACTATCCTCATCCTAGGGGCAACCTCCGGCATTCGAGAAGGGAGACCAGAAGGAGATTACAGTTAGATTCTCACAAATGGGAGTTGATGCGTGGAGAGGGGCTTTTAGGCCGATTCTTCAGCCTCGCTGCGTAATTGAGCTCAGATAATAGACTTGCGGTGTAAATAGCCAGATGGTCAGCCAGAGAATGGCCAGGAATTCTTTTCTGAAAAGGTCATATCTTCCGGGGCTTGGAATTCAACGGGAGCATCTTCACCCAGTGACTGAGAGTTTGTGGCCAAGGCTTGATCCCAGACATCCTGTTGACAAGGTTAGTTAAATCGACCACAGTTTGAGGTGTGACAACGCACCCAGTTGAAGTCTCCGGGCATATTTAGGTCAGATCCTAAGGTATCTAGGAAATCATCTTCCATGCTAGTATCAACATCTGTGGGTCGGCCAGCAATCAACGGCATTCCTAGCCCAAATTGATCTGTAAAGTACGGACTATATCGCAGTGTATCCACGTTCGGGTTTGTGGCAGAAGCCGACAACACTTCTTCGGTCTCAGGAGCTGGAACACTCCTCGTGTGTTCTTTCTTTGAGGTCAGTTTCTTGAGGACGGATGTAAGAATGCTGACGGCCCTTTTAGCATCCCGGCAATCATCCACAACCTCTACCCAAATAGCCCGTGATCTTTGAATAGCCCGCAATTTCTCTGCTTCTGGAATAAGACACTCGGGTTGTCTTCGCATAAGATCTAGGCAAAGTATCATAGCCGCGAGTAAGAAATCGTGATTCGTGATCGAGAATTTGTACCATCTCATTGTCCTCAAAATGCCACCTGGCTGGGCAGCGCGATGCATCGAAGCTTGGTGATCGAGAAGTGCTAGAGACGAAGCAACGCAGGTCCTTCGCGAATAGTGCCAAGCACCCTCTGGGGTCTGTGCTGGCAATGAATCCCAGTACTTTCTGTGCAAAAGGCAGATAGCCTTGTTAAAAAATAGCTGCAAAATGTATCTTTCCATCACTCGGGATGATGGGTCGTTCGCCATTTCCTCAAGTGTTCCAAGTTGCAAATGCGGCGGAATATTTGCTCTTGTCTTCATGAGTCTCATGTCAAGCTTCAAGACTTCTTCGTACGGTTGCGGCTCTAGAAGGCTCAAGAACTCCACTACTTGGCCATAAGCACGCATAATTGCGTATTTGACGACTTGATACGAGACTTCCGTATCCTCATTCAAAGGCCGAGATGGTGGTAGCTCTTTCATATCTTCATATAATTCCTCTTCATGAAAGTTCTGCGGTGGTTGAGTGTCGCATTCCGCATATCTAATGCCTTTTGGCAGCCCAATCTGCAC
>Ga0302325_10015615_pt1 | contig 16138 bp, 15 predicted proteins | sample Palsa_T0_2_FD_201948 | JGI IMG/M metagenome (GOLD analysis project Ga0302325, IMG submission 201948) | Peat permafrost microbial communities from Stordalen Mire near Abisko, Sweden - Palsa_T0_2 | ecosystem: Environmental > Terrestrial > Soil > Palsa > Peat permafrost | place: Sweden: Abisko... | reverse complement strand
CAGATGGCGATATTCGAGCACAAGCCGCGGAACTTCGTGCTGCGCAGCCAGCCCTTCCAGCACGTCCTGCGCGGTTGAAATGGCCTTTCCTTTGCCGCGAACCACCGGGGCCGGCAGACCCAGGTGGGTGAACAGAACCACACCCAGTTGCTTGGGCGAATTGATATTGAACCGCTGTCCGGCCAGTTCGAAGATGCGCTCGCCCACCCGCTCCAACTCCAGGCTGAATCGTTGGGAAAGAACGCCCAAAGCCGCCTTGTCGATGCGCACGCCGGCCTGCTCCATGGCAAACAGAACCGGCGCCAGTGGCCGATCGATCTCCTCGTAGACCTTTGTCACTGCCGCCTTTTCCGCCTCGGCGCGCAGCACGGGAACGAGTGCATGAATAGCCGCCGCGCCTGCCGGCAACGTAGATGGAGCTGCCTGGCTGTGCCGCGCCGCCACATCCGCAAGCGACTGCGTGGTATGCGTAGGATTGAGCGCATAGGAGAGCAGCATCGTGTCTTCGATGACGCCGCGGAGTTCGATGCCCTGTCCGGAAAGTACGTGGAGCGCCAGCTTCCAGTCATGCAGATACTTCAACACTGACGCGTCTTCCAGCAGTGCTCGCAACTCCGGAGTCAGCGCCAGGCGGAGTGCAGTTCCGGATTCAGCGCACACGCCGAGCGTGCACCCGGCCTGCTTGTCCGCTGCCTCGGCCACATCCAGCAGCGACATGGTCTGCGGCACTTCCTCGGCGTCTTCCTGGGGCGGCGGAGGCGCCGCGGCATCCAGAGAGAATGCGAACCCATGCTCACGCGCAACGGCGTAAAACGCTGCGGCCTGCTCGGCTGTCGGCTCTTCGATCAACTCCACCGAAGCCCCACCCTCCGCGGGCGCCAGATCCCGAAGCATCGAAGTGAATTCAAGCTCGGTAAATAATTCGCGGCAGGCTTCCAGGTCCGGAGCCTGCGTCTCCATGGCGTGCAGGTCCAGTTCCAGCGGCACATGGCTGTCAATCGTAACCAGTTCCTTTGACAGCAGCACCGCCGCGCGGTTCTGCTCCAGCGACTCGCGATAGCTCTTCCGCTTCACCTCCGCGGCCCGGTCGAGCACCGCCTCCACGCTGCCGAATTCCACAATCAAGTCCACGCTGCCCTTGTCGCCAATGCCCGGCGCGCCGGGAATGTTGTCGACCGCATCGCCGCGCAGGGCCATCACGTCGACTACCTTCTCCGGCGGCACGCCCAGCGTTTCAATCACCTTTGCGGGGTCGAGAATCAGGTTATCCTTCTGCGGGTTGAGGATTTTTACGCGCGGCGTGACCAGTTGCATCATGTCTTTGTCGCCGGAAACGATGAAGACCTCGTGCTCGCGTTCGGCCGCCTCGCGGGCCAGGGTACCGATCACGTCGTCGGCCTCGAATCCCTCCGCCTCCAGGATGGGGATGCGCAGCGCGTCAAGAGCCCGCCGAATGTAAGGGATCTGCCGGCGCAGGTCTTCCGGCATGGCCGCACGGTTGGCCTTGTAGCCCTCGTAACTCACGTCGAGAAAGCTCTGCGTCTTCGCGTCCCACTTGCGCAGCGGACCCATGGTGCGCGCGCGCCCATCGCGAAACACTTCCCCGCTCACATCGAACACCGCCGCGAAATAGAGCGGCGAAAAATCCTGGCGCAGCTTCTTGATCATATTCACGAAAACATAGATCGCTGCCGTCGGCAGGCCCCCGCGCGTGGACATCGGCCGGCTGCGCTGCATGGCGTGGTAGGCGCGGAAAATGAACGACATGGCGTCGAGAAGATAAACAGGGGGTTTGGCTTGATCTGTCACGCTACAAAGTTTATCAGCGCCGAGTCATGCAATGAACATGCAGTCGCCGTAGCTGAAGAAGCGGTACTCCTCTTCGACGCCATGACGGTAAGCGGCAAGCACCTGCTCTCGCCCGGCAAAGGCGCTCACCAGCATCAGCAGGCTCGACTTGGGCAAATGGAAGTTGGTGAGCATGGCGCTCACCAGGCGGAATTTGTAGCCGGGCGAGATGAAGATGTCGGTCTCGCCGGAATGGGGCGCGAATTCCCTTCCATCGGCTTGTTGCGCACTCGCCTCAAGCGTCCGCACTACAGTAGTTCCCACGGCTACGATACGTCGGCCCTCGCGGACGGCCCGATTGACAGCTTCCGCAGTGGCTGCGGAGATGGTGTAGCGCTCGCGATGCAGCCGAACGTCCTCGACCCGCTCCACGCGCAGGGGCGCGAATGTGCCGAGGCCCACGTGCAAGGTGATGCGCGCGATCTCAACGCCCTTCGCGGTCAGCTCTCCAAGCACCTGAGGAGTAAAGTGCAACCCCGCCGTGGGCGCAGCCACCGAGCCGCGTTCACGCGAAAAGACGGTCTGGTAGCGCTCGCGATCCGCGTCTGCATCGTCGCGGCGGATGTAGGGCGGCAGCGGCATGTGGCCAATGCGATCCAGAACCGCAAAGAAATCGGCCGGTGCAAAGCGCAAGAGCCGCTCGCCAAATTGCCCTCGCTCCAGCACCTCGGCTTCCAGCGCGATCGCTCCATTGGCCGCTGGAAATACGAGACGCTCGCCGATGGCAACCTTTCGCCCCGGCCTCACCAGGGCTCTCCACAGGTTCTCTCCAGCCGGTTCGGTCAGCATCACTTCAATGCGTCCAGATGGCATTTCACGCTCGCTGCGCAACGTGCGTCGCGCATAAAGGCGCGCAGGAATCACGCGGCTATCGTTGAGCACCAGCAGGTCGCCGGGCGCAAGCAGCGAAGGAAGATCGGAAAAACTGGCATCGCGCAGGGCGCCGGTAGCGCGATCCATCACCAACATGCGGCTCTGTCCACGCACGACCGGCGGCTCTTGCGCAATCAACTCCGCAGGCAGCTCGAAATCGAAATCGTCCACGCGCAAGCCGGTCGGTTGTTTCCCTTCGCCTGTCATTTTGCCTTCTTGAAGTGTTCGAGGGCGCGCAAACGGGCGCGCTCGATTGCCGCGTTGAGCTCTTCACGTTTCGGTTCAAACTGATCGGCGGGCAGATCGGCGGGCACCCGCGTCCATCGCGCCCAACTGACGCAGATACGGGTGAAAGGTTTGGGGATCAGGAAGCGGTCCCAGGAACGCATGGTCCAAGCGTGTTCGGGTTGCAGATGAAACGCACCGATACGCGCGCCGGTCATCTGCGCCAGTTTGATTGGCCCCATTTTTGTCTGGTAAATTGGCCCGCGCGGCCCATCCGCAGTAAAGATAGCCGGGCTCCCGCTCTCGATCACGCTCTTCAACCCCAGCAGCCCTTCGCGCGCGCCTCGCGAGCTGGAACCGCGCACCGCGTGGAAGCCGAACAGCTCAAGGATGCGCGTGATCAACTCGCCATCGAAGCTTCGGCTGATAAGAATCGTCGCGCCGGTGGTGCGAAAGTAGACCGTGCAGGGCAGCACGCACTGATGCCAGAAGCAGAAAATCTCAGCCCCCGCGCCGCGCCCGCCGATGAGCGGCTTCACGCCTTCTTCGGCAATCTCTTCAAAGCGCCAGGTCAGGCTGACGAGACGAAGAAAGGCCCAGACCACACGAGGAACCACAGCCAGCACGAGTCGCTGGCTGAAGGTAAATCTGGGGTGGATTGCAGCAGTCACTGTATCGATTCTATAGATTGAAAAAGAACAACCGCGGGTCCTTCGGCTGCGCAGGTCGCAAAATGCGCGACCTGCTCCGCTCAGGATGACAGCATTGTTGCAAATTCAATCCAACTTCCATTCACTCAGGAGTAGCGCAGCCAGCGGAAAATTTCAGGCAGCGTCGCGCGCTTGCCGTACATCAGAATGCCGACGCGATAGAGCTTCGACGAAAACCACAGCGTTGCCCAGATGCTGAGCACCAGCAAGCCGATGGAGACAGCGAATTGCCACGCCGGCGGCGTCTGCGAGGCCATGCGTAGAAACATCACGATCGGAGCGGTGGGCGGGAAAAACGAAGCCGCGATGGACCACACAGAGTTGGAGTCGTTGATGATGAGCAGGATCATGGCAAAGCTGAGCCAGGTGGGCGCGGCGGCCAGCGGCATGAACATCTGCAACTCCTGCTCCGTTTCGCAGGTTGCGGCCAGGCCTGCAAACAGCGAGCTGAAAAGCAGGTAACCGAGCAGAAAGTAAACCGGGAAGAGCACGCACTCCAGCCATGAAAAATGAACTTCGAAGTTCCCGCTCATGGCCGCGGCGGCGATTGGAGACACGAGCAAAGCCGCGCCCGCAACCAGCCAGATGGCGATCTGCGTAAGGCCCACGGCGCCCGCGCCCACCAGCTTGCCTGCCAGCATGTCGCTCGGCTTTACGGTTGCAAGCATCACTTCAAAAATGCGCGAAGTCTTCTCCTGAATTACCGAGCGAGCCACATTCAAGCCGTAGATCAAGGTAGTCATGGTGAGCAAAAGGGCCATCACATAGCCCTTCCAGAAAGAGAGCATGGCGTTGCTCTTCACCAGTTGCCCGTCCTTCTTGATCTGGAAACTCTGGATGTCCACGCCCTTCAGCAGATCGTCTGCCGCAGTCTGCTTCATGCCCGCGCCCGTCAAATGCTCGCTCACCAGGCTGTTGTCAAGCGCATCTTTGAGCCGCGCAGTCGACATGAAGTCGCCCGCCGATTGAGAGATGTAGGTTGCGGACGGCACGCCGCCGCCAGACGTATCGATCCATAACAAACCATCGATGACCTTGGCGCGAACCTGTTCGATCAATCGCGCGCGATCGCCTGGCGTGGCCGGCGCCACCACGTCAACAGTGGCCTTGGAGTCCTTATCGCTCGTCAATCGGATTTGAAGCTGTGCGGCCAGAGCAGGGTCGCCGGCCGCGATGGCCATGTGCTTGTTCGCACCCAGGCCCAGCGATGAAAGATAACTGATGCCGAGGATGACTCCGAGAGCCGCCGGAAGACCGATGGTGGACAGCTTGAAAGCCTTGCTCTTGATCTGTTCCAGGTACTCGCGTTTGGCGATGAGCAAAATGTTACGCATCGGACTTGCCTCCCACGGTCTGGATGAATATCTCCTCAAGCGATGGCTCGACCAGCTCGAATCGGTAAATCGTGGCAATCGCAGCGGCCTCCTGCAGCAACTTCTGCGCGTCGCCGTGCTCTTTGAGACGAATCTCGGCGTGGCCGGAGTAGTTTTTCGCCTCGGCAATTTCCGTGGAATTCAAAAAAGCGGCGCTTCCTTCAAACTCAACCACCACCCGGTTGCGCTCGTAAGTGGCCTTGATCTCGCGAACCCGGCCGGCCAGCACGGCCTTGCCGTTGTTGATGAGGCAAATGGTGTCACACAGCTTCTCCACCTGATCCATGCGATGAGTTGAAAACAGAATCGCCTTGCCCTGGTCCTTGAGTTCCAGCAGCGTCTTCTCCACCAGCACAGCATTGACCGGATCGAGGCCCGAAAAGGGCTCGTCCATCACGATCAGGCCGGGGTCGTGCATCACCGAGGAAATGAATTGAATCTTCTGCTGCATGCCCTTGGACAGCTCTTCGGTTTTCTTGCCCAGGGAATCGGCAATCTCCATGCGGCTCGCCCAGGCATTGGCCCGTCTGCGAGCCTCTTCCGCAGTGAGCCCGTGCAACTGGCCAAAGAAGACCAGTTGATCGAGGACTTTCATCTTCTTATAGAGGCCGCGCTCCTCGGGCAGGTAACCCACGCGCTCCAGGCTCTTGCGGTCAAAGGGCTTTCCGAAAAGGCTGATTCGGCCCGAATCCGGAATGGTGATGCCCATCATCATACGGATGGAACTGGTTTTGCCCGCGCCATTGGGCCCCAAAAGGCCAAACATCTGTCCCGCATCGATGGAGAGACTCAGATTGCTCACGGCAACCTTGTTCTCATAGGCCTTGGTGACGCCCGCAAGTTCCACAACTGGCATTGAGTCTCCCACCCGGTCTCTCATGTCCCGTTCTGCCACGTTCAAGGAGCTTTCTGAACACCGATTCGGCCCCTGTGCAGTTTAGCAAAGCCCCTCCCCGGCCTGCCGATTCGTGCCAAATTGAATCAAATGGCCCAGGATGCTACTAAAGAGGGACCCGCAAGCCGACCAAAGAGGGAGACCCAAACGAGGGCGCAGAACGGTAGAGTGAGGGGAGCAGTTTGGAGAGTGGCATGGCAACCTTGTTATCCATGTATGACTACGATAACGAATTCATAAAATCTGAACCGAAGGTGGGCCCAACACACAGACCAAAATCGCTTGCAGCGCTGGACGTGCGGCAGTCAGTTCTTGAAGAGATCGCTTTAAAGACGCTCTACCTGTCCGGAGCGCTTTCGGTGCTCGAGCTGGCCGAGAAAATGCGCCTCAGCTACGAAGTGGTGGACGCGCTTTTCTGCCAATTGAGATTGGAGCAGCTCTGCCTGGTCACAGGCATGACGGGCCACGTGCACCAGATCGCCATCACCGCCCAGGGCCGCAACCGCGCCATGGAACTGCTGGCCCACAATCATTACTCCGGCGCGGCCCCGGTTGCCTTTGAAAGCTACGTCGACCAAACCCGCAAACAAAGCGTTAAAAAAGCCGACGTGCATGCGCCGGATGTGCATCGCGCATTTGCGCACCTGGTTATCGACGACGATACCCTGCGCAAATTCGGGACAGCGTTGAACTCCGGCAGTTCGGTCTTTCTCTGGGGTCCCGCCGGAACGGGAAAAACCACCATGGCCGAAACCCTTTCGCGGGTGCTCGCCCAGGATGAGGTTTGGATTCCGTATGCGATTGAAGTGGACGGCCAGATCATCACCGTCTACGATCCATCCATTCACAAGCGCGTTGAGGAACATGAACCTGAAGATCGCGATGCGCGCTGGGTACTGTGCCAGCGCCCTTCGGTTCTGGTGGGCGGCGAACTGACTGCCGAGATGCTCGACCTGCAGTTCAATTCGAGCTCAAAGTTCTATGTCGCCCCGGCCCAGATGAAGGCCAACAACGGCGTGCTCATTATCGACGATTTCGGCCGCCAGCGCCTGCGTCCCGACGAACTGCTCAATCGCTGGATCGTTCCCCTGGATCGCCGCATCGATTTTCTCACCCTGGTCGGCGGCAAGAAAATCGAAGTCCCCTTCGAGATGCTCATCGTGTTCGCATCCAACATGGACCCGGCTGAACTGATCGACCCCGCCTTCCTGCGCCGGATTCAAACCAAGATCAAAATCGGTGAGGTTACACAGGAGCAGTTCTGCGAGATCTTCCGTCGCGTGGCCGCGGAAAAGCACATCCGTTACGACCAAAGCATCCCCGGCGACCTGATCGACTTCATTCGCCTCAGCATGAAACAGGAACTGCGCTCCTGCTATCCGCGCGACATTGTGAACCAGGTCTGCTGGGCCGCGCAGTATGAAGGCCAAACGCCCTACATCGACCGCGCCTCCTTGCAAACGGCCCTCAATGCATACTTCCTCGAGAAATCCTAAGACCGCACCGAATCTCCAAGAACTCCTCAAGAGAGTCGGATTTTCCACTTCCAATCCGCCACAAACGCACCGTGCCCCATCCATTCGCGCTTTTTTGCGAATGGGTGGGAGACCACGACCCTCCCGGCGCGCAAGCGCCGTCTGCCCCACCGCAGGTGGCAGGTGGTTACACCAGCTTCATCGCATCCGCGTCCCAGTGGACAACCGCGCCGCGCTCAATGCTCAAGTTGCTCAGCAGCGCTGCTCCCGCTGCGCGATAGCCAAACACCGCATCCTCCACAACCGGCTTGCGGCTGCGCACCGAGGCAAAGAAATTCGCGAAGTGGTCGTAGCTGTCTGAGTATCCCGCCGCCGCAACATACTTCTCATACCCCACCGGCGGCTCGCCCTCAGGATGCGTGCGCGGATACTTCTTGCGGTAGTCATCGACAATCTGCTTTTGCATCGCCAGCGGAAACGTATCGATGGTGTAGCCGGGCTCTTTCTCGCGCGGCACGCGGTTCACGCTTACCGAGTTTCCGGCAATCTCCATCGTGCCTTCGGAACCGGTAAAGACCAGCCCTTCGCTCTCCTCGCCACCATCCACAAAGTTCACGCGCACGCTCAGGTTGAAGCCTTCTTTGTAATCGAATAACCCCAGCACCACGTCATCGGCGTCGCGCCCATCCTTCCAGAAACGAATCGCCCCCGTCGCCATGCCCCGCGTTGGTCCATTCGATCCGGTAATGAAGTGCGTTCCGCTGAACAGGTGCACAAACAGGTCGCCGGCCACACCGCTTCCATAAGCCTTCCACTTCCGCCACTGGAAAAAATGCTCGGCATTGAAGGCGATCTTTGGGGCCGTTCCCAGGAAGCGCGGCCAGTCGCAGGTCTCCGTCGAAGCATCCGGCGGCACGGTGTAATTCCACGCCCCCATGGACGAGTTGCGATCCCACCGGGCTGTGACCATGTTCAGCTGTCCAATCGCGCCCGCCGCAAGCAGCTCCTTGGCCTTGGCGTAGACCACCGAACTCACCCTCTGGCTGCCGATTTGCAAAATGCGCCCGGTCTTACGCGACGCCTCGATCATCTCCGGTCCGTCGCTGTAGAGATGGATCATCGGCTTCTCGCAATACACGTCCTTGCCGGCCTTCATCGCGTCAATCGATGCCTGCTTGTGCCAGTGGTCGGGCGTGCCGATGATGACCGCGTCAATGTCCTTGCGGGCGAGAATCTCGTTGTAGTCGCGTGTCGTGAAGATGTCGTCGCCCCAGATCTCTTTCGAGCGCGCGAGGCGTCCGTCATAGCAGTCGGCCACCGCCACCAGCTTCACGCCCGGCACCTGCACGGCGACCCGCGTGTCGCCCATCCCCTGCCCGCCCGCCCCGATCAGGGCAATTTGAATATGATCGTTCGCCGCCACCGGCTTGGCCGTCTCGCTTTGCAACTCCTCGCCGCTGGTCGTCGGCAACGCGTGCAAATTGGGCCCTAGTAAACTCCCCGCCGAAGCCGCTCCCGCCACCCTGAGAAAATTCCTGCGATTCCACTCGCTCACTTGTTTCCCCTCCCACCTTCAAGTTTCCCGCCGCATACAAACATACACCGCCCCGCCGTGGCCAGAGCAGAGTAGGCTGCTTGACGTTGAACGCGCCGCAGCCTACCATCTTTTTATGATCCGGAGCTTCAAAGACCGCGACACGGCGGAACTGGCTCAGGTGGGTACAAGCCGGCGATGGCGCGGCATTGAAAGTGTAGCCCGGCGGAAACTGAACCGGATGGATGCGGCTGCGCGCCTCGACGATCTCCGCGAGCCACCGGGAAATATGCTGGAACCATTGAAAGGAACGAGGCGGGGTCAATACAGCATCCGGATCAACGATCAGTTTCGCATTTGTTTTGTATGGAAGGAGGATGGAGCCTATGACGTTGAAATCGTCGACTACCACCATGAACGGAAAGGCAAAAGATAGCGTGCCCCTGGTGCGTCCCGCGCACGGTTGGAACTACCAATATGTGACGACCTCGCCGGGAGAGATGCTGGCGGAAGAGTTTCTAAAGCCGCTTGGCCTGAGCCAGAACCGGCTCGCGATGAGCATTCGCGTGCCGTCGACGCGGATCGGTGAGATTGTCCGCGGCAAGCGCGCCATCACCCCCGACACGGCCCTGCGCCTGGCCCGCTTTTTTGACAACAGCCCGGAGTTCTGGCTCAACCTTCAACAATTGCACGACCTCACCAAAGCCAAACTCGCCCTGGCGAAAACCATCGAGGCAGAGGTGCCCGTCTACGAACCCAACGCGGCTTAAAGATCGAGCGCCCAATTCTCCATTTTGTCCAGATCGTTGACCTGCAGGAACGCCTTGTCGTTGGTCACCAGGACTGCGCCTATGGCAAGAGCATGCGCGGCAATTTGCAGGTCGAGTTGCGAGAGTGTAATTCCCGCGCCCTCCAGCCTGGCCCGCAGCTCGCCATAGGCGGCGGCCTCCTTGCTGCCCCAGGCCAGAATGCGCAGCCTGAACAACAAGCCCTCAATGGACTTACGCAACTGTCGAGCCTCAGGCCGCTTCGCCAATCCGTAGCGCAACTCGGCCTCGGTGATGGACGAAATGCAAACCGTCTCGTCGTCCCCAAGCGCCTGCAGCCGTGCGCGCGCGGCCGGTGACTTTCCTTTGGCGATGTAACTGACCGTGTTGGTATCGAGCAGGTAGGTAATGCTCATGGCTTGCCGGACTCGCCCCGCCCGCCCTTATCCGATTGCTCGCCCAGTTCGAACAGTTCGTCAAGCGCCTCTCGTCTCGCGGGCGGCCTCCGGTCGCGCTCTGCCTCAGAGAGAAAGTCGTCCGGCACATGAGCCGCATCGAGCGCTGCGAACACCTCAGCCCAGTCGCCCGGCCCCTCCGAAAGGATAATGTCCCCGGTCCGCGCATCCCGCCGGATTGAGACCTCCGTCGAGCGAAACCGGTACTCGGCAGGAATGGTCACATGCTGGCTCCTGCCGCTCATAAACACGCGTGCCTTCGCGGTCCCGGCCATGGTTCCCTCCTTGCTCTACAGCGTGCCATACAGCAAAACTGAAGTCAAGCTGGACTTTCTCCCATACCCTTTGGGTGACCTACAAGGCAAACCCGACCCCTCCCATGATTGACTTACCAGCATTGAACAGCTAGCACCGTATCGTCTTCTTCTTCACGCCGAGTTTCCCCCTGGCTTCCATCTTCGCAATGTAATCGAGAGCCGACGGCACCTGGCACGCGGTCTCTCCCATCTCCACCGAGACAACCCCAATCTGCTTAGCCACTGCCTTCGCTCGCTCCGACAAAGGCTTCACGTATCCGCCCACGCAAATCACAAAGGTATTCATCGTGTACCGGACGCGGCCCGGCGCGCTGCCGATTTGCTTGACGACAGTATCGAGAAGCCCCTCAATCTCGGCCAGGTCCAGTTGATCGTCAGGCAGGGTGGAAACGAGACCGGAATAGCTTGACCAGCCCGCGGCAGCAACGTGTTCCTTCTTCGACTTGATCCACTGGAGCGCCAGGGCGCGCCCCTGCGGATTCTCGACCGTCACCCAGGGAATCGTGTATTCGGAGATCATCTGCATCTTGGCCGCGCCTTCGGCCCAGGCAATCAACTGCTCGCGCGTCAGCTTCGATCCATCGGCCACCATTCCGGCAAGATACATGGCATCCATGATGCCGGTCGCGTAAAGTTCACAGGCCAGCGCCTGCTGGCCCTTGATGGATTTAGCGACGACCTTGAGGTCCGCTACGCTCACACCCAGCACTCGATCAGCCGCCATGCCGTGGCGGGCGTAGATCTTGCGCGTCTGTTCTTTGCCTTTACTCTTCAAAGTAGCCATAACAGCGTCGACGGTGGGCATGATTTTCCCTCGTAACGAAATGTGGGCCGGGTGCGAATGATGCGCGATGCGAGGATTATGGATGCGGACGGCGCGAAAAGCAATCCCGATTCGACGGAGGACCTCGCCCTCCAAGGCAAATGTTTTAGCATCCAGACTGTGCCCGGCCTCGATACTCCAGTCATGTACGTGCGCGGCGTTGGCCCGAAGGTCGCGGAGATGCTCGCGGCCAAGGACATCAAGACCGCCGAGGACCTGCTCTACCACCTGCCCTTCCGCTACGAAGACCGCCAGAACCCGCGCAGCCTGGACGAGCTGAAGCCCGGCGAATTGGCCTCCGTGATCGCCGAAGTCCGCGGCTCTATCCTGCTCCGCACCCGCCGCGCGCCCATCTTCGAGCTCACCGTCGGCCAGGGGCGTCACGCGCTCAAGTGCATCTGGTTCAACGGGACCTACCTCAACGGCAAATTCCAAGCCGGACAGACGATTGCCGTCTACGGCAAGGTCGAACCGTCCCGCTCCACCAGCAACATGAAGATGATCCAGCCGCAGTGGGAACTGCTGCCGGACGAAAGCGACGACGCCGAAACGCGCCTGCTGGAAGTGGGCCGCATCACGCCGGTCTACGAGTCGCTGGGTGGCGCGCGCCTGGCCTCGCGCTGGCAGCGCAAAGTCATCTTCAACCTGCTCGAAGCCACGCGCGGAGCAGTGCCCGAATGCCTGCCCAGGGAGATGCTCGCACGCCTCAACCTTCCCGACCGAGAGAGCGCACTGCGCGAAGTCCATTACCCGCCCGAAGGCACGCCGTTTACCCAGTTGCAAGCCAGCGCAACGCCTGCGCATCGCCGCCTGATCTTTGAGGAGCTGTTCTTTCTCGAGCTGGGCCTGGAACTCAAGCGCCGCCGCATGAGGGAGCGTCCCGGCATCGCCTTCGCCACCAACGACAAGGTCCGCGAGGCCATCCGCGAAGTCCTGCCCTTCCATCCCACCACCGCGCAGAAGCGTGCCCTGGGCGAGATCGTCGCCGACATGCGCCAGCCCAACCCCATGCGCCGCCTGTTGCAGGGCGACGTCGGCTCAGGCAAGACCATCGTCGCCCTCCAGGCCATGCTGGTAGCCATGGAAAACGGCTACCAGGCCGCCCTGATGGCGCCCACCGAGATTTTGGCCACGCAGCATTTTCTCGCCGCGCGCAAGCTGCTTGAGCGTTCCAGCCGCAAGCCGCGCATCGTGCTGCTCACCGGCTCGCTTGACGAGGACCGCAAGCGCCAAACCCGCAGCCAGATCAACCGCGGCGAGGCGCAACTGGTCATCGGCACGCACGCCTTGATTGAGGAGAGGGTTGAGTTTGACCGCCTGGGCCTGGTCGTCGTCGACGAGCAGCACCGCTTCGGCGTACTGCAGCGCTTCCGGTTGATGAAAAAACCAAGGCCAGATGGAACGGAGGGGGCCGAGCCTGACGTCCTGGTCATGACCGCAACGCCCATTCCGCGCACGCTTGCGCTCAGCCTGTACGGCGACTTGGACTTGAGCGTTCTTGACGAGCTGCCGCCGGGCCGTACGCCGATCGTCACTCGGCGCGTGCCCGGCGAGGAGTCGGAAAAAGTCTGGGATTTCGTCCGCAAGCAGGTCAAGCTCGGCCGCCAGGCTTACATTGTCTACCCGGTCATCGAGGGAACCAAGGACGACCAACCGGAATTAGATTTCTCTCACGATGAGACGGAAGCCGGGACCGACGCTGCTTCCGGCCTTGCATCTCAGGTCTCAAAAGCGAGACCCTTCGACAACCTCAGAGCAGGCTCCGGGGCACCCAAATCGGTCCGCAAGGGCAAAACAGCGGAGCTCTTTCCCAAGGCCGCCCAGGAAGCAAACCCCACCGCGAAATCCGGCCTGAAGTCTGCCGTCGATATGCACGAGAAGCTGCGCAACGGGCCGCTGGCCGGCCTCCGCGTGGGGCTGTTGCACGGCCGCCTTGACGCCGACGAAAAGGAAATCATCATGCGCCGCTTCCAGCGTGGCGATATCGATGTGCTTGTGGCCACCACGGTCATCGAAGTCGGCGTCGATGTTCCCAATGCCACCGTCATGGTGGTCGAGCACGCCGAGCGCTTCGGCATGGCCCAGTTGCACCAGTTGCGCGGCCGCGTGGGACGCGGAGCCGCCAAAAGCTATTGCATCCTGATCACCGGCCCGCGTGTCTCGCCGCTGGCCGAAGAGCGCCTGAACGCCTTGGTGCGCACCCAGGACGGATTCGAACTGGCGGAGCTGGACCTGTCAATGCGCGGTCCCGGCGAGTTTTTCGGAACACGCCAGGCGGGGCTGCCCGACTTCCGCGTCGCCAACCTGCTCCGCGACCGGCAATTATTAGAGGTTGCCAAGATTGAAGCCGCGCGCTTTGCCAACGCTCCCGCACCCGGTCAACCAGGAGGCTACGAAGGAACGGAAGCGGAACGCGCTCGGGTCTGGGCGCGGCTTAAAGAGGCGTGGCAGCGCAGGTATGGGTTGGTGGAGGCGGGTTAAGAGCTTGCTTCGGCCAAGCCGGTCCGGTCAGGCCGCTCTGTCAGCGACAGAGCCATTCGCAGCTTCCACGGGAAACGTTTGAATTTCCAGATCGACGCTGGCGATCTCCGTGCCGCAGTCCTGCTGATGGCTGCGCGTACACTGGCAAAGCTCTGTGAAGCGAAGATGCCCGTTCTGGCTCAAATCCAGCCCAGCCGCGATCAGCAGGCTGTAAATCTCCACGCAGGCTTGCCGCTCGAACTCGAACAGCATGCTCACCATGCCGGAATCGTTTGCTCCCCTGCTCAGAACCCAGCCGCCGGATGCAAGAATGGCGCCCGTCAGGGTCTGCACCAGCCGGGAGGGATCCACTGCGGAGACCGCCTTCATCTCCATCGCCCACGGAATGCTCATTGCCTGTTTTTCGCTGCCGTTCCGCATGATCAGCCTCACAACGCTCTTATCGGAGCAGGCCCCGGCAGCATAACGACTGTGCCGGAGTGGCACGGCGTTTGACCGTTGATGGGACAGCCATGTCCTGTGACTGGTTTGAAGGCGTTTCGCTGGTAATTGGATGGCTGAACAATGATTGTTTTACCGTAGTGAGCGGAATTGATCTATCCAGAAGCCAACGGCGCCCATCGTCTCCGGTTTTTGCGATAGCTTTAAAGACAGCATGATTGTCGGCTCCGGAATCGATTTGGCGGAGATCGGGCGCATCCAGCAGTCCATTGACCGCTATGGCAGCCGCTTCCTCAACCGCATCTTCACCGCCGCGGAGCAGGCCTATTGCCTGCGCAAACGCAACTCCGCGGAGAGCTTCGCCGCCCGCTTCGCCGCCAAGGAAGCAGGCGCCAAGGCCCTGGGCACAGGCATCAGCCAGGGCGTGAGCTGGCTGGAGATTGAGGTGGTGCGGGAACGGGGCGGACGGCCAACCCTCCGGCTTTTTGGCCGTGCCGCCCAGTTTGCCGGACGCCTGGGAGTGGCGCATATTGCGCTTTCGATCACCCATACCGCCGACCTTGCCATGGCCAGCGTGGTGCTTGAGAACGCGGACTGAATCGGTCCGTCTGGTATCCTCAAGGCGACGACATGCTCATTTAGCCAGAGGAGTGCCGTGCCAAGCCGCAAAGAGGTGCAATGGTCGCAATTGAGAGTGGGAGCGCTGGTTATGGCGGCGATGGCCGTCCTGATCGGGCTCATCCTTCTCATGTCCGGGTCAACCGGCGGCCTTTTTGAGCGAAAAATTGTGCTTCGCGCCTACTTTGCGAATGCGACGGGCATCAAGGATGGCGCGCCAGTCACGCTGGAAGGCGTAACCATCGGCAACGTGATTCACGTCCGCGTGATTCCCCCTCGGGACCCCACGCCTGTCGAAGTCACCATGCGGGTGGGAGGAGAATTTATCTCCGACCTGCACACCGACTCGACCGTCAAGATTGAACAGGCCGGCGCGCTGGGCGACAGCTTCATCGATATCACTTCAGTCAACGCCACCGGTCCCGAGCCCGGCAACAACGCCGAACTCAAGACCAGGGAGTCGTCCAGCATCGAGGCCGTGCTGGGCTCGAGCGAGCAGACGATGAAGCAGATTCAAGGGCTGATTGGCAGGATCGACGTTCTGGTCGATACGCTGAATTCCAGGAAAGGTTCAGCGGGCGAGTTTATCAACAACCCCGATCTTTACAAGAAGATCGCGCGCATCGCCGACGACCTTCAGTCGATCACCGGCGCGGCAGCAAGCGGCAAAGGTTCGCTGGGAAAACTGCTTAACGACGACACCCTCTACGAGCGCGCCAATTCGGCCATCGACCGGCTCAATAAAATCACCACCGGCCTGGACGAGGGCAAGGGCACTGCCGGCAAGTTTCTCAAGGACGACACCCTCTACAACAACCTGAACGCGACCGTCGCCAACGTCAATGAACTGGTTGGCCAGATCAATGCCGGCAAGGGCTCCATCGGCAAGCTCGCGAGGGATCCGGAATTCGCCAAGAAGCTGGACGACACGGTCACCCGCCTGGACAGCATTCTCACCAGCGTGGACGAGGGCAAGGGATCGATCGGGCAGTTCGTAAAGAATCGCTCACTCTACGACCACGCCGACCAGACGCTGGACGAAGCGCAGCAACTCGTGAAGGGCATGCGCGAGAACCCCAAGAAGTACCTGGTTATCCAGTTGAAAGTCTTCTAGCGTTCTGAGTCTGAAATACGCAACACAAAACTGGCTGTCATTCTGAACGGGTGATAACACTTCCGCATATCATTGTCTTCATTGCACATAACATGACGATTTTCGGCTGTGTAGGAACTGTGCAGGCAATCTGTGTAAATTTCGGCCAATTTGGCTGCTACAGGCCCCTTGCGCCCCAAGAGCCGGGGT
>Ga0302325_10015611_pt1 | contig 16139 bp, 12 predicted proteins | sample Palsa_T0_2_FD_201948 | JGI IMG/M metagenome (GOLD analysis project Ga0302325, IMG submission 201948) | Peat permafrost microbial communities from Stordalen Mire near Abisko, Sweden - Palsa_T0_2 | ecosystem: Environmental > Terrestrial > Soil > Palsa > Peat permafrost | place: Sweden: Abisko... | reverse complement strand
AACCTGATGACGGTGGGGCAGTACCAAGTGCAGATCGACGGCCTCGATCCCCAGGAGCTGGCCGCCTTCTACTACGCCACGGAGCAGGTTCCCGAGTGGAGCCAGCTTCCCGCTCTCATGCAGACCATCGCCGCCGGGGAGTCGTCGTCGGCCAACCTCTCTGCTTTCACCACCGAGGCGCCGTCCCCGGTGAAGGCGGGGGGGCGGCCGCCGGTTGACGCCGTGCTCGATGCCGTCGATGTCCCGTCGACGGCATCGGCCACCCTGGTCGGCTCCGTCGGGCCCTACCAGGCCCAGACCTGTCCGAGCGGACCCTCCGACGCCGCCGTCTTCGCCGCCCAGATCGCCATCGATGTGACCTACGCCGTGTACAACATCTTCTCGTCGTCGGGGCTCACGTCGCTCTTCATCATCGGCATCGTCTACGCCTTCATCGCCGTGGCCGCCGCCGCCGCCGAACTCGTCGTACAGATCATCCACGACGTCCTGGCCTACCAACAGCTGCCGGCCCAGGAGTGCCAGAGCAACAATCAGGCGGGGTACACGGCGAACATCGACAACACCACGGTGGCCAGCTATGGACTGATCGGCGAGCTGGCGCCCATGGTGGCGGGGATCCAGACCACCGATGCCACCACCCAGCAGGACGTTCTGAACATCCAGTCGGAACTGACCACACTCGGTCAGACGGTGGAGACGACTCTGACCAACGACACCGCCGCCATCCAGTCGACGGTGGCCAGCGACACGCAAGGGACGAGCACGGAGTTGCAGACGATCCAGAGCGCCCTCGGACAGGACGTGACCAATATCGAGGCGGCGCAGACGACCGTCGGTCAGCAGGAGAAGGCCGAGGCCGACAAGGACTCGTCGGCGGTGCAGGCGTCGCTGGCGGTTGCGCTGTCGCAGATCCTGCATGAGACCGATACCGACGCCCAGGGGCTCAACACCGTCATCACCCAGGGCAACCAGCAGATCCTGAACCTCGTCAACTCCGACTTCTCCACGGCCCAGCAGCAGTTCGAGGAGTCGCTGAAGGAGACGATCGAACAGGGGTTGGCCAATTTCGGGCCCGTGGTCCCCGACGTCCACCTCATACTCCCCGTCCAGTACGGCGGATTTCTGAACTCCACCCCGGTCGGCGTGCAGGAGGTCGTGACGAGCGACCTGGCCGCCATCCAGGCCACGGGAGTGAAGGTCAAGGCGGCGGCGGTGACCGACCTGGCGGCGGCCAACGCGGCGTTGGCCGCCAGCAAGTGGACCACGGCGTGGACCGACTATGCGGAAGCGTACCAAGCTCTTGCCTGATCACTCCGTAACCGCCCGCCGGGTGTCTATCCCGTGGAAGACGACCGCCGCGGTCGGCGTCGTGTTGGCCGCGGTCGTGGTGGCCGTGGTCGTCATCGTCACGCACAACTCGACGAATGCGACAGGCCACTTCGCCATCGACATGAGCACGGCGACGGGCGTGGTCTGCGGTCCCCCCAGTCCACCGGGGCGCGCCCACCCCGACCCGTTACTGGCCCAGATCTTTACCGTCCACGACGCCAAGCACACGGCCTACCAACTCGGCTGGCAGATCGTTCCCTACAACGGGGACAACCGGAGCTATCAGTTCGGCACGGCCGGCAACATCCTGGCTCTCGAGACGCCGGCCGGTGGGAGCCCCCTCGGCTTCGGCAAGGGAACGGTCACTTTTCTCGGAAAGGCCACCACCGGCACCCTCAATGCCGTCGTCACCCTCACAGCGGGAGGCTCCCTGACCATCGGTGGGTCGTGGCACTGCCAGAGCGGTGCCAGGTGAGAACGGTGACCCTCGGCCTCCGGCGCAAGACGCGGACAGGGCGCCTAGTCGTCGCCGCTGCCCTCGTCGTCCAGGCTCTGCTGTGGGTCACGACGGCGGCCGCGGCTGCCGCCGGAGCGGCAACGACGACCACGTTGACCCAGAGCGCCGACACCGTCGCCTACGGCAGCGAAGGGTCCGATCTCTTCAGCATGACGGTGACGGGGACCGGCGCCGCCGCTCCCACCGGGACGGTGACCGTGGCTGACAGCGCATCGGGGACGACCATCTGCGCGGCCCCGCTCGAAACGGGGACGGGGGACACCTCCACCGCCACCTGCAGCCCGGCCGACACGGCGCTGGCCACCGGGACCGCCTTCACCACCGTGGTGGCCACCTACGGCGGCGACTCGGTCAACGCCGGCTCGGCCTCGTCGCCCGGCCAGACCTTCACCGTCACGGCCACCATCACGTCCACGCTGCCGCCGGCGCCGAGTGGGTTCGCCACGACGGTCGTCGCCGTCTACCAGTCGGTGTACACGACGGCCCAGACCCTCGGATCGGTGTCGGGCCTCATGCCGGTGTCCCAGTACCAACAGCAGATCCAGAACATGGCACCCTCCGATCTGGCCGCCCTCTACTACGCCACGCAGCAGGTTCCCGAATGGGACCAACTCCCGGCGCTGATGCAGACCATCGCCACCGGTGCGGGGACACCACCGCCCAATCTGTCGACCTACCGGGTGGAGGCACCGCTGGTGGGCAAGGGGGGTCGGGCGCCGGCTCGTGCCGTGCTCGCCTCCGTCGACTTCCCGGCCCCGTCGTCCTCGGCCCCGAGACAGGCCGTTCTCACGGCCAACCAGGCCAACGTGGCGCCCTACCAGCCCCAGAACTGTCCCGTCGGGCCCTCGGACGGGGCCGTGTTCGCCGCCACCATCGCCATCGACGTGAGCTACGCCGCCTACAACGCCTTCTCGTCCCTCACCAACCTTCCCCTTGCCATCGGGGACGTATTCTCCGCCCTGTCGGTGGTGGCCGCCGCCGTCGAGCTGGCCGCCCAGATCGTCCACGACGCCCTGGCCTTCGAACAGCAGCTGGCCAATGACTGCGCCAACAACGTCGAGTCCGGCTACGTGGCCAACATCGACAACACCACCGTCGCCACCTACGGCCTCGTCGTCCAGGTGAATGCCACGATCACGGCGCTGACCACGACCGATGGGACCACGCAGCAGGAGGTGCAGGCCGTCCAGACGCAATTGACGGCACTCTCGGCCACGCTCCAACAGACGCTGGCCAGCGACACCGCCGCCATCCAGGCCACCATGGCCAGCAACACACAAAGCACGAGCACAGAGCTGCAGACGATCCAGAGCGCTCTGGCCCAGGACGTGACGACCATCGACTCCGCCCAGGCGGCGGTCGGTCACGGGGTGAGTGCCGAGGTGGACACGGACTCGTCGGCGATCCAGACGGCCCTGGCCACCGCCTTGTCCCAATCGCTGCACGAGACGGACGCCGACGCCCAGCAGCTCACGACCCTCGTGACCCAGGGGAACCAGAAGATCATCAACACGGTGAACGCCGATTTCGCCACCGCCCAGCAGCAGTACGAGGAGAAGCTCGAGCTCGAGATCGAGCAGGGGCTGGCCGGGTGGGGACCGGTGGTTCCCACCGTCCAGTTCGTGCTGCCGGCGGTCGACGGCGGCTTCTTGAACGCTACGCCGGTGGGTGTGCAGGAGGTCGTCACCACCGATATCGCCGACCTCCAGGCCATCGGGGTGAATATCAAGGCGGCGGCCGTGACCGACCTCTCCGACGCCAATGCCGACCTGGCCACCGGCCAGTACCTGGCGGCCTGGAGCTACTACCAGCAGGCCTATCAGCTCATCGCCTGATGTCCGGGGCCGGATCGGCTCCGAGCCCGGTCAGGAGGGGACGGGGAAGAACATCTCCCGGGCGCCGGCGAAGTGGGAGAGGAACCCCGGGGTGAGACCCTCCTTCTGGTCGCCGCCCGCCGCCGCCGACATCTGGGAGTGGAAGACGGCCATGGCCCTCACCTTGCGCTCCCGGTAGCCGTCGGTGGAGACCGTCTCGGCCGGTGACGCGGCGGCCAGGGTCCGCTGCCAGCTGCGGGGCCGGGTCCACTGCCAGATCGGATAGACGAGCAACCGGACCCCGGTGCCGGCCACGGCCCGCCTCGCCGCCCGGCCGAGAGCGGCATGGTCGGCGTGGGGGTCGGCCTCGGAGGTGACGAGGACGTCGTCGGGCCGGTGGCTGCGCACGGCGTCGGCCACGGCGTCGACGAGGGGCTCGCCCGCCGCGTCGAGCTCCGTCTCGGGGAACATCAGGCGGGTGAGGGCGTCCTCGCCGAGGCCGAGGACGGCGCAGGCGGCCAGGAGCTCGGCGTGGCGGACGGCGATGTTCTGCTCCGCCGGGTGGTGGGGCGGCCAGGTGGCACCGTCGGTGATGACGACCACGTGGACCGCACTCCCGGCGTCGATCCTCCTCATGACCGTGGCCCCGCAGCCGAGCGTCTCGTCGTCGGGGTGGGGGGCGAGGACGAGGCAGGACCGGGTGGCGCTGGTGTCGGTGACGTCGGGGGCCCGGCGGGAGAGGGCGTCGCCCATGCGCGCCGCCATGGGCAGCTTCACGGGGACGAGGGCCGCCTCGACCAGTCGTCGGGGGGCCGACATGGTCACGGCCGGGCCGCCCTCTGGCGCAGGCTCTTCACCAGACCCGCCGCCCGGGCCCGCTCGCCCGGGGTGGCGCCGATGGCCAGGTACAGACCGAGGTAGGTAACGATGCCCAGGATCCCGTCCACGATGGCCCCGGGGAACGAGTAACCGGTGAGGGACCGGCCGATGAGAAGGACGGCGGCGCAGGCGCAGGCGGGGATGATGTGGGGGACGATGGCGCCGCGGACGAGGGTCCGCATCCGGACCTTCACCGCCTTCGTCCCGATGACGAGGGTTCCGGGCAGCCGGACGAGGAGGATCCCCCCCAGGGTGCCGACGGCCACCCCCACCGGTCCGATGACGTGGGCCAGGGTGACCGACAGCGTGAAGTTGACGACGACCTCGACGCCGGAGACGGCGCAGACCACCTTCAGGTAGCCCGAGCCCAGCAGGACCTGGGCGAAGCTCCTCACCGGCGAGGCCAGCCCCACGCCGAGGGCCAGGATGACGAGGACGTGGGCCGAGGTGCCGTAGCCGGGGCCCACCCAGGCCCGGATGCCGGGGCCGGCCAGGATCATGAGGATGAGGGCGATGAGGACTCCGACGAGGAGGGTGACGCGGGCGGCGTCGACGACGATGCCCTTCAGTTCGCCGGCGTCGCGGTTGCGGACGGTGGCCGAGGCGTAGGGGAAGAAGACGACGGAGAGGGAGTCCATGGACTGGTTGGCCGCCTTGGCCAGCTTGGCCCCCACGGCGTAGACGGCAGCGGCCTTCACCCCGAGGACGATCCCGGCGATGACGACGTCGCAGGCGGCCAGGGTGGCCTGGAGGACCGCAGCCAGGAGGAACCAGCCCGAGATGTTGGCGGCGGCGCGCAACCGGAGCCGGTCGATCAGCCGGGGCCGGATCCGGGCCCCGGGGATGATGTGGCGGACCATGACCCACCGGACGAGCTGGAAGAAGATGGAGATGGCGGTGGTGGCCACGGCCAGGGGGACGATCCCGCCCCCGAGGAGGACGATCACCACCGAGGCCACGGCGATGGCGATCCCCATCGAGGCGTTGGAGAGCGAGAGGAGATCGAAGCGCTGGTGGCCGATCAGCGAGCCTCCGAAGGTGTCGCCGGGGATGGAGACGGCCAGCCCCAGGGCGAGAACGGCCACGCAGACGATGACCTGGGTATGGAGGGCGGCGCCGACGTGGACGGCGCCGGGGAAGATGAAGGAGATACCGATGCCCACCCCGAGGGCGATGACGCCCAGGGGGACGAGGACGAAGAAGGTGGTGTTGATCATCTTCACGGCCTGGTCGGGCCGGACATGGGCGTCCTCGGCCACCAGTTTGGTGGTCGCCCCCCCGAAGCCGAGCTCGAAGAGCTCGAGGTAGGCGACGACGGTGGAGGCGAGCACCCACACCCCGAAGGCCGACTTGCCCAGATGGTGGAGCAGCAGCGGCGTGACGACGATGGCCGAGACGGCCGTCACGGCCAGGGCCATGTAGTTGGCGAAGACGTTGGCCCCGAACCGGTGGGGGAGCGAGCTCTCGGCTCCCCCCGTCTGGGTCTCGTCCGTCACACGCTCAGACCTTACGCGCCTCCTCCGGGGAGGAAGGTGACCGCACGGGGGCGGCCCGACCGGTGCCACCGCCTTCGGTCACCGCCCGTTTGAGGGCCACCGCCCCCCGGACGAGGGGGCCGGGCAGGCCCGCCGCCCAGCGGAGCTTCCGCAGACCCTCGAGGTCGCGTCCGCCGAGGGCCTCGGCCCGGGCCACGTCGCCGCGGGCTTCGGCGCTGCGGCCCAGGAGGACGAGGGCCCGGGCCCGGCGCAGGTGCCACCGGGCCCGCTGGCGCGCCGTCCGGGCGATCTGGGCCTCGGGTCGACCCCGGAGCCAGCCGTCCCAGAAGGTGAGGACGTCGTTGGCCACGGTCAGTCCGCTGTCCGCACCCCGCCAGGCGCCGGACTGACCCCGGTGGATCGACCAGGCCATGAGCTCGGCGTCGAGGAAGTAGAGGGACGAGCCCGCCTCGGCGGCGGAGAGGAAGAACTGGAGATCGCCGCAGCACAGGTCGGGCCACCGGCGGGCCGGTCCGGCCCACAGCTGGCGGCGCCAGACGGTGTTGCCCACGAACATGAACCACTCCTCGGTGAGCATCGTGTCGAGAAGGTCCTGGTTGCGTCCGGGACGCAGCGGCGTCGGCCACCGCTCCCGCTCGGTCCCGTCGCCGCGGTCGAGCACGGCGGCACAACAGGCCCAGCCGATGTCGTCGTGGCGGTCGAGGACCGAGACCAACCGCGACAGATAGCCGGGATCCCACCAGTCGTCGTCGTGCAGGACCGTCAGATAGCGGCCCCGGGCCCGGTCGAGCAGCGCCATGTGGTTGGCGGCGAAGCCCAGCCGGGTCGGGTTCCTCGTGTAACTCACCCGGGGGTCTCCGAGGGCGGCCACCAGACCCTCGGCGTCACCGGTCTCGTCGCCGATGAGGAGTTCGAAGTCACGCAAGTCCTGGGCCAGCACCGACCGGAGCGACCGCTCCACCTCGAGGGCCGGCCGGGCCATCGGCATGCACACCGAGACGGTGGGTCCCGCGTCGGGCTGCGTTCCCCCCGGCTCCGTCACCGGGTCAGAAGCTGGCCGGGAGCAGAGGGCTCACGGCACCGAAGAAGAAGAAGAGGACGACGAGGACACCCACCGTCCCCGTCCCGTAGAAGAGGGCCCGGGTCCCGCCCCGCCGCCGGCGGGCCACCAGCCAGACGAGGAGCCCGGTGCCCAGCACCGCCGCCCCCCACCACAGCGCCGGGACCCAGTCGCCCTGGCTGCCGGCCAGGTTTGCCGCTACGGCGGCGGCCGAGATGTGGTGGGGGGGGACCGTGGTGGTCGGCGTGGGCGACACCGGTGCGGTCACCCGGGCCGAGGCCAGGGTGGCCTGGACGACGAGCCGGCTGGACGACGAGAAGCGGGGGTTGCAGGTGGTGAGGGTCAGCTCGGGGGTGAGGCTGGGGGCGATGACGGCCTGATCGGCCGGGTCGTTGCAGTTGGAGTCGCCACAGGGGACGACGACGGTCCGCATGACCTTGTAGGTGAAGACCCCCTGGGTGGTGGTGATGACGACGGGGTCGCCGTCGGCGAGCTCGTTCAGGTTGTAGAAGGGCGCCCCGTAGGTGGTGCGGTGGCCGGCGATCGCCGCGTTCCCGGCCTGGCCGGGCAGCGGGGTCCCCTGGTAGTGACCCGGGCCCTGGCGGAGATCGGTGGTGGAGGTCCCCTCCACGATGACCTTGTCGAGCCCGATCCTCGGGATCTGGATGAGCCCCACGGGCTGGCCGTCGCCCGGGGCGGCCGTGGTCGGTGCGGGGTCGGGGCTGCCCGACTTCGGCGCCACCGTCGTCGTCGAGCCCGCCTCCCGGTGGACCCGGTCGAGCTCGTGGTCGAACTTGGTCCGGAGAACGGCCTGGCTGTGGGACTCGGCGATCCCGGTGCCCCACAGTTGATAGGCCACGAACAGCAGGATCACGGTGCCGGCGCCGAGCAGCAGACGGCCGACCACACCGGTCAGATGGCCCCGTCGCACATAGCGACACTACCGGTCCGATCCTGGTCAACCGGGCGCGCCGGGCCCGGGCCGGGCCTCGTCGGTACCCGGTCCGGGAGGTCCCCTCGTCTACACTCGGCCCGTCGTCATCCTCTTCGTCTGCACCGCGAACGTGTGTCGGTCCCCGATGGCGGCGGCCCTCCTCCGCCTCGTCGTCGGTGACCTCGACGAGCCCGTCGCCGTGGTCTCGGCCGGGCTCCTGGAGGGGGGACACCCCGTCTCGTCCGAGGTCCAGACGGTCCTCGCCCCCTTCGGCATCGACCTGTCCGCCCACCGCTCCACCACCCTCACGGCCGACGCCGTCGACTCGGCCGAGCTCATCCTGGGGATGGAACGGCGCCACGGCCGTGAGGCCGTCGTCCTCGTCCCTGCCGCCTGGAAGAGGACCTTCACCTTGAAGGAGCTGGTCCGCAGGGGGGAGAAGGTGGGGCCCCGGCCGCCCGGGGAGCCTCTCGGTGCCTGGCTCGAGGCCGTCGGCGACGGCCGGGAGCGCACCGACATGATCGGCCGCTCGCCCGAGGACGACGTGGCCGATCCCCTCGGGGGCGACCTCTCGGACTACCGGGCCACCTCGGCCGAGCTCGCCGATCTGGTCCAGCGGATGGCCAGATTGCTCTGGCCCCGGGCCCTGGACGTGCCGATACAGACGTGATGCCCGGCACCGACACGTCCCCCGACCCCTCCCGCCAGCCACCGCCGCCACCCCGACCGGGCCGCCCCCGACGCTCGGCCCGCCGCCGCCTCGCCTACTGGACGGCGGCCACCGTGGTCGTCCTGTGGGCCGTGGCCGTGGCCGTGTTCCTCGTCCTGGGCCTGCGCGACGCCAGCCACGCCATGGCCGAGGTGACGGCGGCCAAGGCCAACCTGTCGGCCGCCGATCTCGTCTCGGGGGGCCCGGGTCCGCAGCTGGCCCAGGCCGGGGCCGGCTTCAGCCGGGCCAAGAGCCTCCTCGATTCGCCGCTCATGGCCCCCATCGACATCCTCCCCGTCCTCGGCCGGCAGCTCCGGTCGGTCCAGGACCTGGCCGGGGCCGCCTCCCAGGTCTCCTACATCGGGGCCATCGCCGTGACCGAGGCCAAGGGCGTCCTGAACGCCCCCCACCATCTGGGACCCGACCGGATCACCGCCCTCCTGCGCCTGGCCGCCCTGGGCCGGCAGACCGACGCCCAGCTGGCCCGGGTCGACACGGGCCCGTCCGAGGCGCTCATCGGCCCCGTGGCCTCCAAGCGCAACGACTTCCTCAACCAGCTGACCCAGGCCGAGAACAGGCTGGCCCACGCCACGGCCGTGGCCACGGCGGTGGCCGGGATCCTCCAGGGCCCCGAGAACTACCTGGTCCTCATGGGAAACAACGCCGAGATGCGGGCCGGGTCGGGCGCCTTTCTCGAGGCCGGGCTCCTCACCACCTCCGACGGCGAGCTCCACCTCACCGACGTGGTCCCCACGGCCGGGATCCCCCTGGCCCGGGGCCAGGTCCCCGTCACCGGTGACCTGGAGTCGAACTGGGGATGGCTCCTGCCCGGCGTCGACTGGCGCAACATCGGCCTCACCCCCCAGTTCGACGTCAACGGGCCCCTGGCCGCCCGGATGTGGCAGGCCGTGACCGGCCAGCCGGTGGCCGGCGTCTTGGCCGTGGACGTGGACACCCTCCAGCAGTTCCTCGAGGTCACCGGGCCGGTGACCCTGTCGGACGGGACGGTCCTGAACGCCTCTGACGTGGTCCAGTACCTGACCCACGACCAGTACGCCGGGCTCAGCGACAATGAAGCCTCCCAGGTGCGCGTCGACCGTCTGGGATCGCTGGCCACGGCCGCCCTCGACGCCCTCGACAACGAGTCGCTCGACCTGAAGAGCCTGGCCACGGCCATGACCACGGCCACCTCGGGCCGCCATCTCCTGCTCTGGTCGGCCGACCCCTCCGTCGAGGCCGCCTGGGAGGCCGGCGGCGTGGCCGGCGAGCTCTCGCCCCACTCGGCCATGGTGGCGGTGATCAACCGGGGGGGGAACAAGCTCGACCAGTACCTGTCGGTGGCCACCGACCTCCAGCTCACCCCGGGGACGGGGACGGCCCCCACCCGGGGATCGCTCACCGTCACCCTCGACAACCGGACCCCCCCGGGGCAGTCCCAGTTCATCGCCGGCCCCTACCCGGGGCTCGGGACCGTCTACGGCGAGTACGTCGGGGTCCTGGCCGTGAACCTCCCGCCCCAGGCCTCCCACCTGGCCGTGGCCGGCGGCGCCCCCCTCGACGCCCTGGGGGCGGAGGGGCCGGACTGGCTCCTGGCCACCCCGGTGGACATCAAGGACGGCGCCGCGCAGAAGGTGGTCGTCACCTTCGAGCTCCCGGCCGGTCCCGGGTCCCTGACGGTGGTCCCGTCGGCCCGGCTGGCCCCCGTCCTCTGGCACTTCCGGGGTGCGGTCTACAGCGACGCCAACCCTTTCACCCTCTCGTGGTAGTCGGCCCCGCCCCTGCCTGACCGCCTCCATTTGACTACGTAGAGCGATCAACTGAGTACAATGAGTAGGCAGTTGTCCTCAGTTCCCACATCCGACCCGGCGCGCGTGACAATCGCCGATCTTTGGGTGTAGCCAGGGACTCTCATCTACCAACGGCGGGCCCTCGTCTTCTCTCCGATCACCATGGCCGACTCACCCACCACCGACGCCTTCACGACCGACGGACCGGCCTTGGACGCACCGGCTCCGGCCCCCGGGGCACCGCGGATGGTCGCCCCTATCACGGGCCGACGGGCCACCGACGGCCCCGGGCCCGACAGCCCGGCGGCCACCCGGAACCAGGCCGTGGAGATCGTCATCCCCGTCTACAACGAGGAGGACGACCTCGAGGCCAGCGTCCGGCGGCTGCGGACGTATCTGGACCGGTCCTTCCCCTACGCCGCGGTGGTCACCATCGCCGACAACGCCTCCACCGACAGGACCTGGGAGATCGCCTCGGAGCTGGCCCGGACCGTGCCCGGGGTGGGAGCGGTCCATCTCGACCAGAAGGGCCGGGGCCGGGCCCTGCGCACGGCCTGGCTGGCCAGTGACGCCGACGTCGTGGCCTACATGGACGTGGACCTCTCCACCGACCTCGACGCCTTTCTCCCGCTCGTCGCCCCCTTGCTGTCGGGCCACTCCCACGTGGCCATCGGGAGCCGGCTGGCCCGGGGGGCCTATGTGGTGCGGAGCCCCAAGCGGGAGGTCATCTCCCGGGGCTACAACTTCATCCTCCGGGCCGCCCTCGGGAACCGTTTCAGCGACGCCCAGTGCGGGTTCAAGGCCATCCGGCGAGACACCGCCGGCCTCCTGCTCCCCCTGGTGGCCGACCAGGAGTGGTTCTTCGACACCGAATTGCTCATCCAGGCCGAACGGCAGGGCCTGCGGATCCACGAGGTCCCCGTGGACTGGGTCGACGACCCCGATTCCCGGGTCCACATCGTCCGGACGGCGCGCGACGACCTCCTCGGCGTCTGGCGGATGGCCCATCAGCGGACGACGGCCGACGAGGGCCCGGCCTCGGAGGCCGTCCCCGAGCCGGGCCGACGCCCGCCCGAGGCCCTCCACCCCGGCGAGCTGCGCCGCTACGCCAGTGTGGGGCTGGTGAGCACCATGGCCTATCTGGTGCTCTACCTGCTGCTTCTCCACTCCCTCGGTAGCTACGGGGCCAACGCCCTGGCCCTGGCCCTGTGCACGGTGGGCAACACCGTGGCCCACGCCCGGTTCACCTTCGCCCCCCGCAGCCCCGTGGGGCTGCGCCATGTCATCGCCGTCGGCCTCGGGGGCTTCGCCATCGGGGTCGGTTTCACCACCCTGGCCCTGGGGCTGGCCGGGGTCCTGGGGACGACGTCGCCCACGGAAGAGGTGGTGGCCATCGTCGTGGGGACGGCCGTGGCCGCCCTCGTCCGGTTCGTCCTCCTCCAGGCCTGGTCCTTCCGCTCCCACGCCCGGGCGGCGGCGGGGGCCGAGGCGGCCGATGTCGTCGCCGCGGCGGCCTAGGACGGGCGGGTCCGGTGACCCCGGCGTCCACTCCCGACCCACCGGCCTCCCCCTATTGCCACGCAGCGTGGTTACTGTTCTGCCAGGTCCCCAGGTGCAGTTGTCCGGGAATTGGGATTCCATAGTGCTCGTGGTGAGCAAGGCGGGGCACTATGCGTCGTAGAGCGTTCACGAAGGGCGCAACCACCACGGAGGGCGCAACCGCCACAGAGTGTGTAACCACAACGAACGGCCCGATGACCACGAAGAGCGTTTATCGGGAATCATCGAGGGGTGAAGGTCTGCCAGTCGACCGCCCCCGGTGGCGGTAACAGGGCGAAGATCACAGTTTGTGACTAAGTTAGATGGAGGAGTCGTCGCCGGAAGGCGTCGACGGGCGAGGGGTTGACGAAAATGAAGATCAGGTTGCTCGGCTTGGGTCTGGGAACCGTCCTGACCCTCGCCGGTGTGGTTGTTCCGGCCACGATGGCCAGTGCCGACAGCAGCTGTTACACGGGCTGCACGCCGACACTGCCCTCCGGCCATGACGGTCCGACGCCGGCGACCAAAGTGGCAAGCGTCTCTTCCACCGATCTGGCATTCACGGGTGCCGACATCGAAGAGATGACGGCATTCGGTGCGGGCGCCCTCGTGGTGGGCGGCGTCCTCGTTCGTCGTAGCCGTCGCCGTCGCGTCCACGCCTAGTCAGTAAGCGCGAGCGCCCCCCTCGTATGGCTGTCGGGCTCAACTTCCAGTCGTGGACGACCTCGTCGCCCGCGCACGGCCACTCGGTGGCCGGACGCCGCCGCTGGCGCGCCCCGGCCCGACCGGAGATGGCCGTCATCGCCTTCGCCGACTTCGCCGCGCTGGCCGCCTTCGTCATGATCGTGGCCCCGCTGGCCGCCACCTGGTGGAGCTACGCCTTCGTCGGTTCGGTCGTCCTTCTTCTCACCGCCACCGGTCACTACCGGAGCCGGATCACCTTGAACGTGGCCCGCGAAGCCCGTTCGGTGGCCGCCTGCACGGCGGTGCCGCTACTGGTGCTGGCCGCCGTCCACATCCACGGGGTGTCGAGCATGGGGCTGATCGAAGCCGGCCTCTGCGTGCTGGCGGCCATGCTCATCCTCCGCTGCACCCTCTACGCCCTGATCCGGCGCCTGCGGGCCAAGGGGATCTACGGCGAGCGGACGCTGATCATCGGGGCCGGCCAGATCGGGACGACCTTCGCCGCCACTCTCGACGAGCACCCCGAGTACGGGCTCCGTCCCATCGGCTTCCTCGACGACGTCGACGGGGCCGAGCTTCCTCTGCCTCTGTTCGGTGGCGTCGCCCTCCTGCGGATGGTGCTCTTCGAAGAGAGGGTCGACCGTGTCGTGGTCGCCTTCGGCCGGGCCAAGGAAGCCGACATGGTGGACGTGCTGCGCGCCTGTGAGGACGCCTCGGTCGACATCCACATCCTCCCCCGCTTCTTCGAACTGGGCACGGCCGTGCACGCCACCGAGGTCGACGACGTCTGGGGCTTCCCCCTCGTCCGCCTGCGCCGGCCCGTCCGTCGGACCTTCTCGCGCGGCGCCAAGCGCGCTTTCGACATGACGGTGGCCGCCATCGGCCTCGTCCTGCTGTCGCCTCTCTACCTGGCCCTGTCGGTGGCGGTGAAGGTGACGAGCTCCGGACCGGTCCACTTCCGCCAGCAGCGGGTGGGCCAGCGGGGCGAGACGGTCGAGATCCTGAAGTTCCGCTCCATGAAGGTCCACACCGACTCCGACACCGAGTGGACCATCGCCGAGGAGACCATCACCAAGGTCGGCCGCTTCATGCGGGTCCTCGGCCTCGACGAGATCCCTCAGCTCTGGAACATCCTGCGGGGCCAGATGTCACTGGTGGGCCCCCGGCCCGAGCGCCCCTTCTTCGTCGAGCAATTCAAGGCCGAAATCCGCCATTACGACGACCGGCACCGGGTGCCGGTGGGTCTCACCGGTCTGGCTCAGGTCCACGGTCTGCGCGGTGACACCTCCATCGAGGAGCGGGCCCGGTTCGACAACCACTACATCGAGAACTGGTCGCTGTGGCGGGATCTGACCATCCTCATGCAGACGCTCTTCGCCGTGATGCGCAACGTCGGCTCCTCCGCTCCGGCCAGCACGGTGGCCACCACCGTCACCGCCGGGTCGACCATCGGCGTGGTCTCCACCCAGACCCCGGCTGGTGCCGTCACGGCACCGACGACGGGAACGGCGGTGGGCGACGTGTCGCCGGTGTCCCTGGATCAGACGGTGGGCGCCGTAAGCTCCGACGATCACGAGAACCAGGACGAGGCGCAGAGCACGACCATCGGGCCCACGGTCCACGAGTCGAACGAGGCCGCGCCGATCGGATGACGACGGTCGTGCCCCGGGCTTCTGACACCGGAGCCAGCGTGGACCGCCCGCCTCGACCTCTCACCCTCCCCCTCGCCGGGGCCGTGGTGGTGAGTGCCGGATTGAGTTTCGTCTCCATCGGGCGGGGGAGCTTCGACCTCGACGAGAGTGTGAGCGTCACCCTGGCGCGCGCCTCGTGGCACAGCTTCTCCCACACGATCCTCCACCGCGAAGCGAACATGTCGTTCTTCTACCTGCTGCTGCGGGGGTGGATCCTGCTCGGGCACTCCGAGGCGGTGGTGCGGACGTTCTCGGTGCTGGCCGCGGCCGTGGCCGTGGCCGCCATCATGGTGGTGGCCCGCCAGCTCTTCGACCGCAAGACGGCCGTCATCGCCGGTGTGCTCTTGGCCGTCGATCCCCTCATCGTCGTCTTCGCCCAGGACGCGCGGGGCTACGCGCTGAGCCTGCTCCTCGTCACCGCCTCCTCGGCCCTCTTCGCCCGCGCCGTCACCGGCGATTCGTCGTGGGGGACGTGGGCCGCCTACGCCGTGGTCTCGGTGCTCGCCACCTACACCAACTTCTGGGTGGCGCTCGTGCTCGTGGGTCACGCCGCCTCGCTGGCCTTCCTGCCCCCGGGCACGGCCCCGTGGCGCCGCTACCTCCCCACCGCCGTCGTGCTCGGCGCCCTCCTCGTCCCGCTGGCGCTGTTGATCCGGACCGCCTACGAAGGCGGCGTCAACTGGGCCGCCGGGTCGTCGGCCGGCAAGGTGTTCACCAAGGTGCGCACCGCCCTGCCCCATGCCGTGATCGACGTCGCCGTGCTGGGCGTGGTGGTGGTGCTCGTCGCTCTCGTGATCGTGGTGCGGCGCCAGCCGCGGGCGTCGGTGGTCATGACGCAGTGGCCCGTGATGTTCGCCCTGTGCTGGATGGTGGTGCCCTTCATCATCGTCATCGCCCTGTCCCTCACCTACGAGCCCGTGCTCGTGCTGCGTTACCTCGGGATCTGCTTCCCGCCCTTCGTCATGCTCGTGGGCTACGGACTGTCGCGGCTGTCCAACGCCAACGTGGCCCGGCTGGCCCTGGCCGGTCTCGTCGTCGTCTCCGGCGTGGGCCTGGCCCTCTGGTACCGGAAGGGGGCGCCCGAGGACTTCCGGGGGGCGGTGGCGGCGGTGGCCGCCGCGGCCCGACCGGGCGACGGGGTGGTCGTCTTCGCCCCCTACAACCGGATCCCCGTCGAGTGGTACATGGCCGACCACCCGTCGGCCGAGGCCCGTCTGGTGCCGCTGTTCCCGGCCGGGCCGTGGGACACCGACGCCCTGCGCTACGACACCTCCATCGACACCACCGCCACCGGCATCGCCGCCGACGTGGCCGGTTACCACCGCGTGTGGTTGATTCTGAGCGCGCAGAACCTCTACCCGGCCCAGGACCGGGCCCTGCGGGCCGGCCTCCGGTCGGCCGGTCTGGTGGCCGGCGCCACCCGGACCTTCCCCGGGGTCGAAGTGGTGGAGTACTCGGGTGCGGTGTCCCGGGGGGTGTCCCCGTAGGAGGGCGACGAAACCGGGCCGAACCTCGTCTCGGCCCGGTGGTCGGGCGATAACGTGGGATCGGTGGAGCGAGCGGACAACGAGGCGTCCGCGCCCCGCACGGGCCGGTCGAGGACGGCCGATCCCTTGCGCGTGCTCCTGGTCGACGTCTCCGACCGCGGCGGGATCGCCCGCTACACCGACTGCCTGCGTCGGGCCCTCGAGGACGAGGGG
>Ga0302325_10015609_pt1 | contig 16139 bp, 16 predicted proteins | sample Palsa_T0_2_FD_201948 | JGI IMG/M metagenome (GOLD analysis project Ga0302325, IMG submission 201948) | Peat permafrost microbial communities from Stordalen Mire near Abisko, Sweden - Palsa_T0_2 | ecosystem: Environmental > Terrestrial > Soil > Palsa > Peat permafrost | place: Sweden: Abisko... | reverse complement strand
GCAACTGGGCCACCGACCTCGCCGCCGGCTCGCGCTACGGCTATACCCTGCTCTTCGTGATCATGCTGTCGAATCTGATGGCCATCCTGCTGCAGAGCCTGGCCATCAAGCTGGGCGTGGCCACCGAGCAGGATCTTGCCCAGGCCTGCCGCGCCAGCTATAGCCGCCGCGCTTCCTTTGGCTTGTGGGTGATTGCAGAAATTGCCATCGCCGCCTGCGATCTCGCCGAAGTCATTGGTTCGGCTATCGCCCTGCAACTCCTCTTCCACATTCCGCTGATCATCGGCGTGCTCATCACCAGCCTCGACGTGCTGCTGATCCTGCTGCTGCAGCATCGCGGCTTCCGCTACATCGAGGCCCTGGTCATTGTGCTCATCGGAACCATCGCGGCGCTTTTTGGCATTGAGATCGTGCTCTCTCGCCCTGAGCTTGCGCCCATCCTGAGTAACCTTTTCGTGCCTCGAAGCCAACTGCTCACCAACCCGGAGATGCTCTACATCGGCATCGGCATCCTGGGCGCGACGGTGATGCCGCACAATCTCTACCTGCATTCCTCAATCGTCCAGACGCGCAACTATCCGCGGACCCAGGAAGGGAAGCGTGAAGCCATCCGCTTCGCCAATTGGGATTCAGCGGCGGCGCTGACCATGGCGCTCTTCGTCAATGCGGCGATTCTGGTGGTTGCTGCCGCAGTCTTTCATCGCAGCGGACATACCGAGGTTGCCGAGATCGAAGATGCATATCGCCTGCTCTCGCCTCTGCTTGGCGTAGGCGGAGCCAGCGTCATCTTCGCCATCGCGCTCCTGGCATCGGGCCAAAATTCGACGCTTACTGGAACCCTCGCCGGCCAGGTTGTCATGGAAGGCTTCCTGAACATCCGCCTGCCGCAGTGGAAGCGGCGCTTGATCACCCGTCTGGCGGCCATCATTCCCGCGGTCATCGTAGTGGCTCTCTATGGCGAACACGGCACCGCCAGGCTGCTCATCTTCAGCCAGGTAGTCCTGAGCATGCAACTCAGCTTCGCCGTCTTTCCGCTGGTCGCCTTCACCAGCGACCGCCGCAAGATGGGCCAATTCGTTAACGCGCCCTGGCTCAAAGCTCTTGCATGGACTGTTGCCGTTGTGATTGCCGGGTTGAACCTGTGGCTGCTTGTCCAAATTTTTCAGGGTCGCTAACACGTCCTGCGATTCCGCTACATCGGCTTGAACTGGAAATAAGCCAGGTTCATATTACCCTCGGTAAGAATATGCACCGTCAGCACATTCTTTCCCGCGGCTAACTTCACCCGCGTCAGGTCCTTCATCACATTCCAGTGGTGCCACTGCCGCCAGGCCACGGGATCGGCAGGATCGTTGGTCGATTGGATCGCGTCGGACCGGTCGCATCCACGCCGTTGACATCGATCGAGATCGTGCCGCCGCGATTCGAAGTGTAGAGCAGATCGGCGCTGTAACTGCCTGCGCGCGCCGCTTTCACCGTGATGTCGAACCACTCGCCCGGCTGCGTCCAGCCCACATACAACTGATTCTCTTCAGGCACTACCTTGTTATAAGGATTGTTATCGATGGCGTCGTGAAACTTGGTATAGGAAGTATCGACTGCCTCGTTCATGCGAAATTCGTTGAGATAGCTTCCGTCCGCCGGATTCAACCCTCCGCTGCCTTCGTTCTTTTCCGTTGTATCGTGATACGCAACCCCCTCTCCGCCAAGATCGTAATAGGCGCATTGCACGCGTCCCGGAATCGCCTGCGCGCCACCATGATAGCGGCTGTCGTAGTAGGGAGTGCCTTTGTAGCTGGAGAGGAAATCCGCGGCTGGCGCGCTGAGGGTTACTGTCAACATGAGAATCGCAGACGAGAGAGTGCGAGCGTTGAGGCATGGATTCGAAAGCATCTCAACATGCTACTATTTCGCAGTCGCATGACCAGCCGCATGACAATGACCAAGCCTTTTTCCGACCTTGCACTCGCGCAGCGGCTGGAGCGCGCCGAAGGCGACGCATGTCTTCAGTTTGCAGCGGCGCACCGCCGCCTGATGCCTGAGTGCGGAGCCGACTGGATGGAGTGCGCAGGCGCGCAGGTAGTCTTCGACGGCGTGGATTCTCCCGCGACGCAGACCTTCGGCCTCGGCCTGAACGAAGAGCTGAATCCCGATGCGCTGGATACGATCGAGAGCTTCTTTCGCGGACACGGCTCGCCGGTGCGGCACGAGGTGAGTCCTTTTGCAGGCGTGCCAGCCTTGGACCTTCTCTGCCGGCGAAACTACCGGCCCATCGAAACCGCCAGCGTTCTATACCAGCCAATTTCCAGAGCGGCCGCGTCGAATATGCCATCAATTCAAAGCTCTCCGGCCAATCCGCAGCCGGGAGAGATTCGCGTCCGGGCCATCGCTCCAGACGAAGCCCAGCGCTGGGCAGCAATCAATCACCGGGGCTGGACCAGCGAAAACCCGGAATTGTCAGACTTTCTCCTGGCATTCAGTTCGATCGCCGCCGGCCGCGACCATACCATCAGCTTTCTGGCTGAACTGGACGGCGTTCCCGGAGCGGCGGCTTCTCTCTCGATCTATGAGGGAGTGGCCGTTTTCAGCGGAGCGGCCACGGTTCCAGAGATGCGCCGCCGGGGATTGCAGTCGGCGCTGCTGAGCGAGCGCCTTCGCTACGGCTTGGAGATAGGGTGCGATCTGGCGATGATGGTGACCTTGCCGGGCAGCGACTCGCAGCGCAACGCCGAGCGCAATGGCTTTCAAATCGCGTATACCCGCATGAAATGGCAGCTTTGGCCGTAGAAACGAAAAGCAAGCCCCAGGAAGATGGGTTTTCGAGTCTTGACGGCTCCTTTACACCTGCTACCCCAAGCGCTGACAATGAGTAGTGAACCAATCTTTCTCATTCGCAGCGAGGACCCCCGCCATGCCACTCTCCGGAGAAGCAATCCGCCTGATGAACTACATCGATGACGTATCCGTAACGCTGCGCCGCATCCTGACAGGCGTGGCCACGCTGGACGACGACGAGCGGGCAATTGTCTCCGCACATCTGGCCCAGGCCTCACCAAGCGCGCAGGATGTTCTCGACGCTCTGGCTGCCAAGTAGTTCGCCTGCGCTCATCCCGCCGACCGTCTTCGTCGGGATTGCGCCCTTCTAAGGCATTTTCCGTATTTTCGTAGACTCGCTGAGCTCTGTCAGAGTGGATTTTTCTTGATGAAAAATCCACTTAGCATCACGGCTTCGGATACACCAATACGGAAAATGCTTTCGGCATCTCGATTGACATCTTTATTGACACCATCTGAAATCACCGTCGCCATCATCGGAGCTGGGCCGCTGGGCCGCCGGCTTGCTCTCCATGCGGCGCGAGCCGGCTTTCGCGTCGTGCTGGAAGATGTGATGCCGGCCAGCCTGCGCCACGCCGAAGAAGCCCTGCGTGTGGCGCTGGGACCGGAAGCGATGCCGCTGGTGGCCTTCGCCGGCACGGTCGAGGAGGCGGTTCGCCATGCCGACCTGGCCATCGACTGCGTTCCCGACGAACTTGAGTCGAAGCTCGAAATTTTCAGTCTTTTGGACCGCATGGCCCCACCGCGCACGGTCTTTGCGACGCCCAGCACCAATCTCTCGATCGCCGACCTGGCCAGCTGCACCTACCGCCCCGGCCAGTGCGTCGGCCTGGCTGTGGACGCAGGCACGCTGTCGCTCGATGGCGCGGCCGGGCCGATTCCCATCCGCATTACCAGCCAGACGACCGCAGCGGCGCAGGCTCTGGTCTCCGGCTTCTGGAAGCAATTGGGCTATACGCCACTCGTCACCCTGGATGCGGCGGAAACCACGCTACGCTGATCGTACATCCCAAAATGCTCATCCAGAGGTAACTGACCAGCTCAGTCGCCGTCCAAGACTCAGGACTCAAAGGAAGGCAGCGATTCATGGAACCGTCTGCCCACGCCTTGCGTACACCTTCTAAGGCGAGTTTTAACCCCACTTCGCGCTCGACTTTCTTATGCAAAACTTTGGCGACATTCTCGGCGAAGTCTTCCGCGCCATGATGGCCAACAAGCTGCGCACCTTCCTCACCATGTTCGGCATCGCCTGGGGAGTCGGCTCGCTGCTTGTGCTGGTCGGTCTGGGCGAAGGTTTTCGCAGCGGCCAGCGGCGCAACCTGGCCAGCGTCGGCAACGACGTCATCATGATGTGGAGCGCCACCATTCCAGCCCTCCCCAACCAGCACACCGCGATGCGCCCCTACAAGCTCAACCTGACGGATGAAGCCGATCTGCGCAAGCTGCCGGAGCTGCGCTCGGTTACCGCCATTCTCAATCGTCAGGATCTCTACCAGGTCAGCGCCTGGTCCAACACTTCGTCCCAGGTGATGGGCGTCGAACCCAACTTCCCTCAGGTGCGCTTCGTCAACATGGAAGAGGGCCGCTTTATTGACGTCGCCGACGTCACCCAGCGCCGTCGCGTCGCCGTGCTCGGGCTCAAGACTGCGCATCTGCTATTTCCCGGCCACCCGCTCATCGGCGAGACCATCACCATCAACGGCACCGCCTTTACGGTAATCGGACGCACGGCAACTTCGGGCCGCGGCAACAACGACTTCGACGACCAGAAGGTCTATATCCCGCTCACCACCATGCAGGAACTCTTCGCCATGAAGGGCGAAAACATCCCTCAGGATGCGCTGACGTCGCTGCAATACCAGCCCGCCAAAAAGGGCGACGACACCGCGGCGCTCCTCGCGGTGCATAAGATCATCGGCGACAATCACGGTTTCGACCCATCGCTTAAAGAAGCCTTCGACGAGTGGGACACCATCCATACCAGCGAACTCGTGGACAAGATCTTCGACGCCATGGACGTCTTTCTCGGCGGCGTAGGCATCGTCACGCTCGGCCTGGGCGCGGTGGGCATCATCAACATCATGCTGGTTTCAGTCTCCGAGCGCACCCGCGAAATCGGCCTGCGCAAGGCCCTCGGCGCCACCAGCCGCAGCATCCTGGTGCAGTTCTTCTTCGAAGGGCTGATTCTGACCACGGTCAGCGGAGGGATAGGCATTGGCATCTCCGCGGGGTTTATGGCTATTTTGCAGACGTTTCTCACCGGCAAGATGCCCGGTTTCGATCCGCCGCAGCTGGTGTGGTGGTCGGCTGCGCTGGCCATGGGCTCGCTGGCCGTCTGCGGCATCGTCGCAGGAGTCTATCCGGCTAGCATGGCCGCGTCGCTCGAACCGGTAGAAGCTCTGCGCAGGGAGTAGTTTTGAGCCGCTAGCTTCCAGCCTCTAGCTGTTAGCTTTTCGGAGAAACTTTAGAGTTATTTGTCAATCGCAACTGGATAAAGAGAGCTAGAGGCTAGCAGCTAGGAGCTAAGAGCTATGTTGAAAGACATCCTGATGCAGGCCTGGGAGGCGATGGTCTACAACCGCCGCCGCACCACCATCACCATCGTCGGCATGGCCTGGGGCATTGCCACGGTCGTCCTTCTGCTGGCCTACGGAGCAGGCTTCAGCCGCGCCATCGAGGCCATCTTCGCGCAGTGGGGCACCACGCTGATCGGAGCCTTCCCCGGCCGCACCAGCGAGCAAGCCGGTGGAGACAAGGCCGGAGTCAAAGTGCAGTTCACCCAGGACGATGTGGACCTGGTGGCAAACGCCGTGCCCGGCCTCATTCACATCACGCCCATGGTGAATAAAGACGTGCCCGTGCAGGACGAGCTGCACACCTACACCTGGACGGTGAATGGCGTATTTCCTGTGGCGCAGGACGTCATGCACCTGCCTGTCGAAGATGGACGCTTCTTCAATGGCGCGGAAGAAGAGCAGCGCGCGCATGTGGCCGTGATCGGCTCTGAGTCCAAGACCAAGCTCTTCTCCGGCGAGTACGCCATTGGCCAGTCGATCCGGCTGAATGGCATCCGCTTCACCGTCATTGGCGTGCTCGAATCGAAAATGCAGGAGGGAGACAACGACAACAATCGCCAGGTCTACATCCCCTTCAGCACCATGAGCGACATCAAAGACACCAAGTATCTCGACGGAATCTGGCTGAACTACACCGGCAACTATCAGGAAGTAGAGCGGAATCTGCGCAATACGCTGGCTGCCGCACATAACTTCCGGCCCACGGATCACAACGCCGTCTTTGTCGCCAACCTGATGGAGCAGCTCAGCCAGTTCCGCATCCTCTCGATCGCCCTGCAGGTGCTGCTGGCGATGGTGGGCGCATTGACTCTGGGCATCGCCGGCATCGGCCTCATGAACATCATGTTCGTCGCCGTGCAGCAGCGCACCCGTGAGATCGGCATCGAAAAAGCGCTGGGCGCGCAGAAGCGCCACATCCTCACGCAGTTCCTCGCCGAAGCCTTTGTGATCACCGGCGTCGGGGGAGCTTTGGGCATCCTTCTTGCGGAAATCGTCTCGATTGGGGTCGGCCGCATCACCTTCTACAGCGCCATCGCCAACCATGCCGAAGACGCGGATATCTACCTGCGCATCTCGCCTACGTCGGTGTTGGTGGCGACAGGCATTCTGGTAGTGACCGGCCTGGTGAGCGGCATGATCCCGGCCATCCGCGCAGCCAACCTCGATCCCATTGAGGCCCTCCGCTACGAATAGGGCAGGGGAATCGCGTGGTTCACCTCGCAATTTGTCAACCCCCGGTTTTTTCGGTAGCCGGGTAACTTACTCCATCGAAGAGAGTTCTATATCGCGCGTCATTTGCCGGGAGTTATGTGCGAAAGTCGTAGAGTGAAAATTACATAGCCGGGACTCGTACAAAACCCAGTTACTCCAAAGTTATCCAGATCATAGGCTTGGTTAACCGGAAAATAAATACCCCACCCCCTGGGTAAGGTTCTCTATCTCTTCGCCTCGCGTGCTTGTGTCAAGGCTGGCTTTTTGTCGAAGGGGCTCACATATCCGAGATTCGTAGTTAGACAGGTGGCAGCCCATCCACCACAGGAATTCCAGCCGGCGGAACGAAGCGAAATGCGCTCTCCGGCAGCACGGCATTCGGCTGCTCGCCGGTGAAGCTGAAGCGTGTTTGAGCCCCGTCTGCTTCGTCGATCTCGATGCCTGTAATAACGCCAGCAACAGTCACATTCAGTGACAATTTTGCGATGCGTTTCTGCTGCCCTTTGGGCTGACCGGAGAGTATGTACGTACCCGACGGCCCAGCCGTCAGAGACAAGTTGGTCAGCTCGCTCTCAATCTTGGTATGTCCCAGCAGAAACCGCAGCGGCGAGCGCAGGTCGTCGAGCTGGCTGGCGGCAATACGCTGCACCTGGGTGTCGCCGGGCGCGTAGAACCAGGCGTACTTGCCGTCGAGAACGAAGACCTTGCCGGGAGTGCTCTGGTACTCCCAGCGCATGCGGCCCGGCTTGCGCAGCGACATCACGCCCGACTCGCCGCGGTGCATGCCCAGCCCGTCGTACTGTTCGTTGAAGCTCGCCTTGAGCGATTGCAGATGGTTGTAATGGTCGTCAACGCGCCTGGCCAGATCGCTTGCCGACGGCGTCATCTGCTGGCCTAATCCGGGGAGTGGCCCGGAGAGACAAGCGCAGCAGAGAGCCAGAGCAACTCGGACGATTCGCGGATAGCTCACTGGGTGTTTTGCGTGCAGTTGGTGCCACCCTGAGGATCGACTTTGATTTCGCCGTACTGGTCGATGCAGAAGCCGCGATTGCCGGTTCTGCCGACGGCCTGCGGAACCGCCGTGATCTCAAAGCCGGTAATCTGGTCGACGTTGTTCACCGTGACCTTGCTGCAATTGACGATGTTGAAGTTATAGCCGTCCTTGACGCCTGCCGGCAGATCGCCTTGCAACAGCTGCGCCGAAGTGGGCGTCGGCTGGCCGGACTTGGGATCTCCGCCGAGAGACTGCATCGAGCAGGAGAAGCCATTCTGCGGAAAGGTCGACGAGTACTGAATCTCAGTCTGATAAATCGTCTGCAAGGACTTCATCGCCGAAGTCTCATGGGCCGTGATGCGCATCTTGTTGAAGTTAGGGATGGCCATCAGCATCAGGATGAGCATGATGCTGATTACGATCAACAACTCCATCAGCGTAAAGCCGTTTGGGCGTTGGCGGCGGGTAGTGTTTCGCAAAGTAGTCATAGTGTCCAAAGCCTCAAGTTGAAAGCCGCAATCCAGTTGAATCATCCCGGCGAGCCGGCAGGTGTGCGAATCCTGCACGAGAAGAATCCTAACGCCTAAGCTGCCAAAAAGAAAGTCCTGCGCCTGTTGCCCTCGCGCCCGTGATCGCTCTTAACGCAATAGACGTTCCCAATCGAGAATTCGCTTGAGGCCTTCAGCAAACCAAACGCGACCTATGCAATTTCAGCCCATCCAGCCGCCCCAGCAGCGTAACCGCAATCCGCTCGGAAACAAAAAGCTTTTGCGCCATCGTCTGCACCTGATCGGCAGTAACCGCATCCAGCCGCTCCAAAACCTCTTCCACACTGAAGAAATGCTTGAAGTACATTTCCTGCCGGGCAAGATTCGACATGCGCGATCCCGAGCTCTCCAGTCCCAGCAGAATATTGCCCTTGACCTGCTCCTTGGCGCGATGCAACTCCTCCTCGGTCAGCAGCGTCTCCTTCAATGCGCGGAACTCTGCCATCACCAAATCCAGCATCTCCAGCGTCTTGTCCGCCGAAGTGCCGGCATAAACGCAAAGCGCGCCGGTATCGCTGTACGGGCTCAGGTCCGAATAGATGGAGTAGGCCATGCCGCGCTCTTCGCGAATGGTCTGGAACAGGCGCGAACTCATCCCTCCACCCAGCACCGTATTCAGAATCAGCGTCGCGTAGCGGTTCTCGTCGGTAATCGGCGGCGAAGGCACGCCCAGGCAGATCTGCACCTGTTCGAGGGACCGCTTGTTGCGCAGAATGATCGGCGCGCTCACCTGCGCCGACTGAAACTTGAGCTCCGCCGTGCTCGAGGCCAGCGTCTCGAACTTCTCCGCCACCGAGGCCACAAACTGATCGTGATCCAGGTTTCCGGCTGCCGAAAAGACCATATTCCCAGCCCGGAAGCGCTCCGAGTGATAGTCGAAAAGCGTAGGCTGCTGCAAGCCGGAGACCGTTTTGGTCGTTCCCAGAATGGGCTTGCCCAGCGGCTGATCCTTCCAGAAGTTCTGGGTAAAGATCTCGTGCACCAGCACGTCTGGATTGTCCTCGTCGATCTTGATCTCTTCCAGAATCACGCCCCGCTCGCGCTCGATGTCGGTATCGGCGAAGGTCGGATTCAGAACCAGGTCGCTGAGCACGTCGAGCGCGATGGGCACATGATTCGAGAGCGCCTTGACGCTGAAGCAGATGGTCTCCTTGCCGGTAAAGGCGTCGAGATTGCCGCCAATGGCGTCCATTTCACGCGCGATATGCTGTGCCGAGCGCGAACGCGTGCCCTTGAAGAGCATGTGCTCGACAAAGTGCGAGATGCCGTTGATCTCCGCAGCCTCGTAGCGCGAGCCGGATTTGACCCAGACGCCCATGGCTACGGAACGCAGGTGCTCCATGCGCTCGGTGAGGACAATGAGTCCGTTAGGGAGCACGGTGCGGCGCAGGTTTCGTACAGTGGTGGTGTCGGTTGCGGTCGGGTCGTTATTCGGCATGGCTCACAAATTCGATTGTAATCTTCTTGCGCGGCTGCCGGCCTCAATCCGGATAGTCTATCCGGATTGACTTCTCGCAAAGGACGGGCGCACACTAAAGTTGAGGTAGGTCCGGGAGCCGTGCGAGGCCCCCGGAGCAGTGAGCACTACCGAAGTAGCACTCGAGCAAGTACCGCAAGGGCCATCAGAAATCGCCAGTCAAGCACGACACTGATGACCACCTTGAGCCATCGCGGCTCGGGTTTGGGCATCCCGCCCAACCTCCTCACATCGGTCGGTCCTGAAGACGTTCCAAGCGGCCTCAGGACCTCACCGATCCTGCTCCGTTGCACATGTGAGAAGGCAGACTGTCCGGCAATTCTATACCTCCTAGGCGCAGCATTCGTCGCCGCCAAGCTGACACCTGCATCGCCAGTCCGATTGCGGAATCGGCCCGCAGAATTTCCCCTGCTGGTATTCTTGATATGCGGCTTCACATGAGCGATCACCCCCAAAAATCCGACTCGCTGGTAACGCTCGGGATGGAAGTCGTTCCAAGCCGCCAGCTCTTCGGCCTCGATTCCGCAGCCTTGGCGCAGGTTTTCGCCGGTTTGGGCGAGCGTCCCTATCGGGGAAAGCAACTCGCAGAGGCTCTCTATCGCCAGCGCGTGACGCATCTCGACCAAGTCACCACATTGCCGCAAGCCCTGCGCGACCGTCTCTCCGCCGCGGGATGGGAAATTGGCCGCCCGCATATCGCCGAGAGCTTTCGCAGCGTCGACGGCACCGAGCGCTACCTGATTCAAACCGGCGCTCAGACAGTTGAGACGGTGTGGATGCCGGACGGGGATGATGGCGCGGAATTCAGCGAAGAAGACAGTTCAGCTCCCAGCAGTTTCCGGCGGGCTACGATCTGTGTTTCCAGCCAGATCGGCTGCGCGGTCAACTGCCAGTTCTGCCTGACGGCCAAGCTCGGCTTGCAGCGCAACCTGACCGCGGGCGAAATCGCCGGCCAGGTCGTCGCCGTGCTCGATCGCCATCGCGTGGAGCTGAATAAAAGCCGCGTCAATCTCGTGTTCATGGGCATGGGCGAGCCCTTCCTGAACTACGACAACTTCATGGCCGCCGTGCGGCTGCTCATCGACGAGGTGGGCATCGCCGCTCCGCGCATGACCGTCTCGACCTCAGGAATCGTGCCCGGCATTCTCCGCTTCGCCGAAGAAAAAGTCCGGCCCAAGCTGGCCATCAGCCTCAATGCCCCCAACGACGAGGTCCGCGAGAGTATCATGCCGGTCAATCGCAAATGGAATCTCGCCGCCGTGCTCGACGCTGTGCGCACCATCCCATTCCGCCCGCGTGAAAAGGTCACCTTCGAATACGTGATGCTGGGCGGCGTGACCGACCAGCCGGAGCACGCAGCCGAGGTCATCCGCCTCCTGCGGCGCGCCAATCTGCCCTGCATGGTCAACCTGATCGCGTGGAATCCCGGCCCCGGCATCGCCTTCAACAGCCCGTCGGCCAGCTCGGTCGCAGCCTTTCAACAGCAACTGCTCGCGGCGGGGATTCAAACCTACGTTCGCAGGCCGCGCGGCCGAGACATCTACGCAGCCTGCGGCCAGCTCAAGAGGACGACCGAAGGCGTGGCCCTCAGCGCGTAGGGCCTGTTCGGTCTGCTATTTATCAGCTGGAATGGGCAGCGGCTGCACGCTTCCGCAATCCGTGCTCTTGAAGACCGAAGTAGATTCCATCGACCATTCAACGGGCATGGTTCCGTTTCGCCCCTGCACAGTTCCGGTGAAGTGAACCTTGCCGCTGGCATGTTCGGCATCGCTCCATGAGGACTCGACCGTTCCGTTGCCGGTCATTCTGCCGCTGCATACCATCTTTGCGGTCATGCCGTGATCTGATTTCTGAACGTCAGCGAAGGAGCAATCGCCAGCCCGGCTTTGCGGTGGAGGTGCGCCGTACTTGTCGATGATGGCCTGCGACAGGCAGACCTGCCTGGTGCTTGGGCCGCCGGCAAAGGGCGAGCCAGCCGGAGGCGTCATGCCGGCGGGAAACGGCGACTGTTGCCAGGTCATCGTCGAAGTCATCTCCCAAAGGCCAGGTTTGCGCCCTTGAGCCCCGGCAAACAAAGTTGCAACCAAACAAAAAGCGCTCAGAATTAGCCAAGAACGAGTAGTATGCATACACTCTCCATTCCAACGCGGTCATTTTCCGGTGCAACCCAATCTACGGGATCAAGCTGGAAGTGGGGAAGCAGAATTTGTGAATTCCCAGGCTTCATCCGGTTCGGTTTCATTTCGGTTCAAGCGAACTCTTGCGCGCCGCCGCCAGCCGTCCCAGTTCCATCAGCGCGCCGGTGACGCGGTCGCTGGCATGGCGCAGCACGCTTCCTTCCCCAGTGCTCTCGCTCAGGAAATTGCCCACGATGCAATGCACACCCATCCTCTCCACGCGGTCCACATCCGGCGTGATCGGCACGGAGCCTTCGGCCGCGTAGCGCAGCAGCATCTGGGGCGAGACCGGACCGCTGTTAAGGATGGCATAGTCGAAGATCGGAGCTCCCGTATGCTCGTAAATCTTCTCGATATGCTCGGAGGCGCTCAGGTTCAGGCTTTCATTGGCCTGGGTCATCAGGTTGCAGATAAACACCCGCAAACCCCGCGCCTTCGCTAAAGCCTCAGGGATTCCCTGAACGAGAAGGTTGGTGATCAGCGAAGTGTAGAGCGATCCAGGCCCCACTGTGATCAGGTCGGCGCGCTCGATCGCCTCCAGCGATTCAGGCAGCGCGGCGGCATCCGCCGGGTCCAGCATCAGCTCCACAATGCGGCGTTTGCTGGCCGTGATGTTGGTTTCGCCGCGCACGAGACTGCCATCGTCCATACTGGCCACCAGGGTCGCGTTGGCGGTGGTCATCGGATAGATCCGCCCGCGCGTGGCCAGGATCTTCGAAGCCAATTGAATCGCCTGGCCAAAGTCGCCGGTAATCTCGGTCAGCGCCGCTACAAAGAGATTGCCGAAGTTGTGCCCCTCCATGTCTCCGCCGGAGCGAAAGCGATGGCGGAAGAGCTGCGCGATCAGGTCCTCTTCTTCGCTCAGCGCCACCATGCAGTTACGCAGGTCGCCGGGAGGCAGCATGTTGAATCCCTTGCGTAACCGCCCCGAGGAGCCGCCATCGTCGGTCACCGTCACCAGCGCGGCAAGGTCGCTAATCCAGCAAGGATCGCAATCCTGGGCTGCAATTTGTCCCGGTACAGCCACATGCCGCCGCAGGCCGCGCAGCAGCGTGGAAAGCCCCGTGCCTCCACCAATAGCCACTACCCGCAGGGGCATCGAGGGCGCGATGGTATTGGAACTGCTCAAATAAATTTCCTTCGTTGTCGGCCCAGTTGTTGGCCCATGCGGGAGAGGAATGGATTCCCGCGGTCCCGAAGCGCGCCTCGGCTAAGGCGCCTCGGGATACAGCAGTTCCGTAAACCGCGGATCGTCCTGCATGGCTTGGAAGTCGGTATCCGTGCGCGCCTGCAGGCGATTGCGCGGATTGCCGTCGATGGCCCGCGCCAGATGCTCCAGGCATTCCTCAACTTGCCCGGTAATAGCGTCCAGCACCGCAAGACCATACAGCGCATAATCGGCTGCCGGGTGTCCGCGCAGGATCTCGATGAACTGCTCCCGCGCTTCCTCGTAATAATCGGTGTTGAGCAGCGAGACGGCGTAGTCGTACTGCTCCTCGGGCGTAGCGAACTCCAGCTTCGACTTGCTCAGTTCGCGATGGCACGCAGTCACGTACATCCGGCAACGCTCGGCTAACGGCGGCGGAGCTGTTCCCAGCAGTTTCTCAAAGGCCACCAGCGCCTTTTCGAATTTGGCCTGCTGCAGCAGTTGCAATGCGGCCTGATAGTGCTGAAGGGTAGCCGCATCGGGATGCGTCGCTCCATGATTGCCGGAGCCTCGACTGGCGCCACCTTGATGTGCGCTACCTGGTCCGCCGGAGCGTTCGTTCGGCGGGGTTACCTTCCTGCGGGTGGACAATGGTGTTCGGGCCTCAAGCGTCATCTTCGTTCATCGAGCTATGAAAATCGAGTCCTCAGAATTGCGGGATTGCCGCGATTCCTCCAAAGAACCAATCATAGCTTCAGCCACCTCTTTATACGCAGAACCCCGCCCTGCGTCAATGGCATGTGAATCCCAACGCGGCATCTACGGTTGCTCCGCTTTTTCAGGATTGCGGTAGACCGCGGGGTTCAGCGCCGGATCGTTGTACATCTTCAACTGCCTGTAGAGCTTGAAACGGCGAGTGCCGGCCAGAGTTTCCTGCCACAGCCGGGCAAGGCACTCCGCCAGATCGCTGCGCTGTTCGGCAAGAATCGCCAGGCGTTCCCGGTTGCGCACCGCGTGGCCCTCTGGCGCGTCCGCGCGTTGCATCTCTTCGCGCGTGTGGAAGAGTTTCAGCGCCAGAATGGAAAGCCGGTCGATCATCAATCCCGGAGACTCGGAGTGCAACGCAGCCTCCGCGTTAGGCAAGCCCTCGGCCGCAAGCAAGTCGAGCAGCATCTGGTCAATCTGTTCGGAAAGATCGTTGCGCCGCTGGTTGGTTGCGTCGATCCTTCGCTTGACTCTTGCCAAGTCGGAGTCCGTCGCGCCGGGTGTCCGGGCCTCATCTTCCGTATGCCAAAGCTCAAAGTTGGCCAGGTGTTGCCTGGCGATCAGAGAAGTCCACCCATCCGCCGGGGGCCACCAGATTTCAAAAGCTTCCTGGTGCCAGCGAGCCGTCAGGCGGTCGTGCAATGTAGGAATGTCGGTAAGGTTAAGCATCTCTGGTTTTATCGTGTCTTGATCGTATCTGTTTGAGTGTATCCTTCCCGGCGAGAGGTGCGTAAAGCCTTCCTTGTTGGGTCTTTGCATTCGGCTTGTGGTAGAAATATCCTCACCTGAGCATCGAGAGCACTCGGAGCCGCGATTCGCCAGCGGCGGAAGACCGGAGAACAGCATGTCGCAAAACGTCGAGCGGTTTCTGTGCATCTCCAGTTACGAAAAGGGCCAGGATTTCATGCGCCAGCTGGCCGACCTGGGCGTGAAACCCACCCTGCTCACCATGGACAAGCTTCGCGATGCCCCGTGGCCCAGGGAAATCCTGGAAGAGGTTGTCACCATGCCGGACGGCCTCACTCATCAGCAGATCGCCAACACCGTTACCTGGATGACGCGCGGCCGCAATTTCGACCGCCTCGTCGCCCTCGACGAATTCGACATGGAAATCACCGCCCAGTTGCGCGAACACATGCGCATCCCCGGCATTGGCACAACAGCCATCGCCTACTACCGCGACAAGTTGGCCATGCGTATGGGCGCGCGCGACGCCGGCTTCCTGGTCCCCGAGTTTGTCCGCGTTCTCAACTACGACGAACTGCGCAGCTACATGGATCGAGTGCCCGCGCCGTGGCTCCTTAAGCCGCGTTCGGAAGCTTCCGCGCTAGGGATCAAGAAGATAGAAAATCCGGAGCAGCTGTGGCGAGCACTGGATGAACTCGGCGACCGGCAAAGCTACTTCCTCATGGAGCAGTTCGTTCCCGGCGAAATCTTTCATGTGGATTCCATCCTCAGCGAAGGCAAGGTCGTTTTTTCGTCCGTCCACCAATACGGCCGCCCGCCCATGCAGGTCATGCACGAGGGCGGTGTCTTTACCACCCGTACCGTCGACCGGCAAAGCCGCGATTGGGCTGAGCTGACCGCGCTGAACTCGCGCCTCGCCCCAGCCCTTGGTCTCGAACGCGGCGTAACCCACGGCGAATACATCCGCGCCCACGCCGATGGCCGCTTTTACTTCCTTGAGATCGCCGCCCGCGTCGGCGGAGCCTTCATTGTCGATCTGGTCGAGCATTCGACAGGCGTAAACCTCTGGCGAGAGTGGGCCAGGATCGAAGTCGCCCATCTGCGCGGCGAGCAGTACACACCGCCCGTCGCGCGAGAGGACTACGCAGGCAGCGTCCTCTGCCTGGCCAAGGAGGAACAGCCGGATACCTCCGCTTTCAATGCCCCGGAGATCGTCCACCGCATGAAGAAGCACCACCACGCGGGCCTCATCGTTCGCTCGGAAAAGCCGGAGCGCGTGGCGCAGTTGCTGGAAGAATACAGCCAGGCCTTCATGCAGCAATTTATGGCCACCATGCCCGCACCCGACCGTCCCACAGCCTGACATTTTGAAGTTTGGAAAGAGAAAGAGGGAAGCATCTCAATGGAAAAGAAGTGGCAGTACCCGCATCGCCGCTGGAACCCGCTACGCCGTTCCTGGGTCATGGTTTCGCCGCACCGCACCCAGCGTCCCTGGCAGGGCGAAGTAAGCAAGACCGCAGTCGCAGCCAGCCTAACCTACGATTCGGAATGCTATCTCTGCCCCGGAAACAAGCGCGCGGGCGGAGATGTGAACCCGGATTACAAAGGCGTTTTTTCATTTGTAAACGATTACGCCGCTGTGCTCCCCAACCCGCCCGCAGCCGTAGACCAAACCGCCTCACCTTTGCTCGCCGCCGAGCCCGTCGAAGGCATCTGCAAAG
>Ga0302325_10015608_pt1 | contig 16139 bp, 19 predicted proteins | sample Palsa_T0_2_FD_201948 | JGI IMG/M metagenome (GOLD analysis project Ga0302325, IMG submission 201948) | Peat permafrost microbial communities from Stordalen Mire near Abisko, Sweden - Palsa_T0_2 | ecosystem: Environmental > Terrestrial > Soil > Palsa > Peat permafrost | place: Sweden: Abisko... | reverse complement strand
GACTACGACACCGAGGGCCTGATGCTGCTCACCAACGACGGTGAGCTCGCGCACCGGCTGGCCCACCCCAGCTTCGAGGTTTCCAAGACGTACCTGGCCGACGTGACCGGCCCGGTGCCCAGGGACCTCGGCCGCCGGCTGACCGCCGGGATCGAACTCGACGACGGCGTGGCCGCGGCGGACCAGTTCCGGGTGATCGACCGGTCGGGCCAGCGTGCGCTGGTGGAGATCATCCTGCATGAGGGACGCAAGCACGTGGTGCGGCGGATGCTGGCGGCGACCGGGCACCCGGTCAGCAGGCTGGTCCGCACCGACGTTGGCCCGATCAGGCTCGGCAACCTCAAGCCGGGTGTCTCGCGCGAGCTGAGCACCAGGGAAATCGGCGAGCTGTACGCCGCGGTCGGCCTGTAGCCTGTGGCGATGGAGGTCCGATGACAGTCAGGGCGATACGCGGCGCGGTGCAGGTCGATTCGGCCGACAGGGACGCGATACTCGAAGGCACGGCCGAGCTGGTCACCGAGGTGATGGCCCGTAACGAACTGACCACAGACGAGATAATCAGCGTCCTGTTCACGGCGACACCCGACTTGACCGCCGAATTCCCCGCGCTGGCCGCGCGCAAGATCGGCTTCCATGATGTCCCGCTGATCTGCGCGTCCGAGATCGCCGTGCCCGGCGCGCTGCCCCGCGTCGTGCGGCTGATGGCCCACGTAGAGACCGACCGGCCGCGTTCGGCGATCCAGCATGTGTACCTGCGCGGCGCCGCCGCGCTTCGCCTGGACATTGCCCAGTGAAAAAGCAGTGCCCAGTGAAAAAGCAGTACCCAGTGAAAACCCGGTAGGACCGGTGCGGGTCGCGGTGATCGGGACGGGCCTGATCGGGACGTCGATCGCGCTCGCGCTGCGCGAGCACGGCTCAAGCGTCTGGCTCGCCGACAGCGATCCGGCCGCGGCCAGGCTCGCGGCTGACCTAGGCGCGGGCGAGCCGCTGCCGGAGACGCTCCCGGCTTCTTGGGTCCAGGCCGATGTGGCCGTGATCGCCGTGCCGCCGACCGCCGTGGCGGTGACCCTGGCCGCCCTGCAGGCCCGCGGCTCCGCGGGCTCTGCGGGGCTGGCCCGCTGCTACACCGATGTGGCCAGCGTGAAGCAGCTCCCCGTGGCGCAGGCGCGGGCGCTCGGCTGCGATATGAGCAGTTACGTGCCCGGGCATCCGCTGGCCGGGCGGGAGAAGCACGGCCCGGCGGCGGCTCGCGCGGACCTGTTCCTCGGCCGGACCTGGGCGCTGTGCCCGGCGTCTGAGACCTCGGAAAAAGCCACAGAAACGGTCACCGAGCTCGTCCGCGCGTGCGGCGCGGTCCCGATTCGCACCGAGGCGGCTGCGCACGACCGCTGGGTCGCGCTTATCTCACATGCTCCGCACCTGGTCGCCGCGGCCATGGCGGCCCGCCTCGAGGCGGCCCCGCGCGAGGCGCTCGAGCTGGCCGGGCAGGGACTGCGCGACGTGACCAGGATCGCGGCCGGGGACACCGGCCTGTGGACGCAGATCCTGTCCGCCAACGCCGAACCGGTCGCCGAGATCCTGGCCGAGGTGGCCGCGGACCTGGCCGAAGCCGCCCGGATGCTCACCGCGGACGAGCCCAAGCCGGTGGCCGCGCTGCTCGAACGCGGCCAGGCGGGCGTGGCCAGGATCCCCGGCAAGCACGGCGGCCAGGCTCCCGAGTTCACCGCCGTCCAGGTCGTCATCCGCGACCAGCCTGGTGAGCTGGCCAGGCTGTTCGACGCCGCGGGGGCGGCCGGGGTCAACATCGAGGATGTCAGGATCGAGCACTCGCCCGGGCTCCCGGTCGGTGTCGCGGAGCTCTCCGTCCGCCCCGCCGAGGCAGCCGCGCTGGTCAACGCCCTGGAGGCGGGCGGATGGCCGGTCCGCCGGTAGCTTCCACGAGTCAGGTCAACCACCTGCTACCCAAGATCGGCGCCCAGATCGGCGCCCGGGACTGCGCCCAGGCCGTCGGCTACGCTTACCGGCAAGCGGTCCCTTAGGGCACTCTGGGATCCTCTGGGTTCCGGCCGCCGGTAGCATCGCACGGGTGAAGACTTCAGCGGGCCTGGACAGCGACACGGGCGAGGTGAGCGACACGGGTGCCCGGCTTGTCGTCGCCGTAGACGGGCCATCGGGAGCGGGCAAGTCGAGCGCGTCCCGCGGCGCAGCGGCGGCGCTCGGCCTGCGCTACCTGGACACCGGGGCCATGTACCGGGCCCTGACCTGGTGGCTGCTCCAACGGGGCGTGGACACCAGCGATGCGGGTGTGGTCGCGGGGCTGGCCGCCGAGCCGGTCATCGAGGTGAGCACCGACCCGAAGGCGCCGTGGACCAGGGTGGACGGCGCGGACGTGTCCGAGGCGATCAGGACCCGCGAGGTCACTGGCGCGGTCAGCGCCGTCGCCGCGGTCCCGCGGGTCCGCACGCACCTGATCGCGATGCAGCGGGATATCATCGCCCGCGCTCCCGGGATTGTTGCCGAGGGCCGTGATATCGGCACAGTGGTCGCGCCCGATGCGCCCGTGAAGGTGTTCCTGACCGCCGACGGAGCCGCCCGCGCCGGCCGCCGGGCCACCGAGGCCAGCTGGCCGACGGCATCCACCCGCGCCGAGCAGGACCGGCGCGACCGCCTAGACGCGGCCCAGAGTGAGAAAGCCGCGGACGCGGTTGTGATAGATTCCACCGGGCTTGGCCTGGACCAGGTGGTCGACACCATCGTCCGCCTGGCCCGCGAGCACGCGAGGGTCTCTTTCTCGCGGCAGAAGAGCAGGTAGCGATGCCGAACGAGGCCGACTCAAATCCCGTTCCCGTGGTCGCCGTGGTCGGGCGGCCTAACGTGGGCAAGTCCACATTGGTGAACCGGATCCTGGGCAGCAGGCAGGCGGTGGTGGAGGACGTCCCCGGCGTGACCAGGGACCGGGTCACCTACGACGCGATCTGGAACGGCCGGGCCTTTACTGTGGTGGACACCGGCGGCTGGGAACCCGCGGTGGAGGGCAGCGGCAGCCTGGCCGCGCGGGTCGCCGCCCAGGCCAGGGTCGCGGTGGACGCCGCGGACGCCGTGCTGTTCGTCGTGGACGCCACGGTGGGGGTCACCGACGCCGACGCGGCGGTGGCCAACGTGCTGCGCCGGGCGGGCAAGCCGGTCGTGGTCGCGGCCAACAAGGTCGATGACACCAAGGCCGAATCAGAAGTCGCGGCGCTGTGGTCGCTGGGGCTTGGCGAGCCCGCGCCCGTCAGCGCGCTGCACGGGCGCGGCAGCGGCGACCTGCTCGACCTGATACTCGACGCGCTGCCCGACGCGCCGAAGGACATCGAGGAGACCGAACGCGGACCGCGCCGGGTGGCCCTGATCGGCCGTCCGAACGTCGGCAAGTCCAGCCTGCTGAACAAGCTGGCCGGGCAAGAACGGGCGCTGGTCGACTCGGTGGCGGGGACCACCAGGGACCCGGTCGATGAGCTCATCGAGCTCGGCGGCATCACCTGGCGGTTCGTGGATACGGCGGGCATCAGGCGGCGGTTCCGCGAGAACCAGGGCGCGGACTACTACGCGGCGGTGCGCACCGCGGGCGCGCTTGACCGGGCCGAGGTCGCCGTGGTGCTGGTCGACGCGAGCGAACCGCTCACCGAGCAGGACCTGCGGATCATCTCGATGGTCATCGAGGCCGGCCGGGCCCTGGTCATCGCCTACAACAAGTGGGACATGGTCGATTCCGAACGGCAGCACTTCCTGGAGCGCGAGATCGAAAGGCAGCTGTACACCGCCCGCTGGGCGCCGCGGGTGAACGTCTCCGCGCTCACCGGGCGGCACACCGACCGGCTGGTGCCCGCGCTGACCACGGCGCTGGAGAGCTGGGAGACCCGGGTGCCAACCGGCCAGCTCAACGCGTGGCTCACCGGGCTGGTCGCGGCCACGCCGCCCCCGGTGCGAGGCGGCAAGCAGCCGAAGATCCTGTTCGCCACCCAGGCCGGGGTCCGCCCGCCGCACTTCGTGCTGTTCTCCTCGGGCTTCCTCGAGGCCGCTTACCGCCGGTTCATCGAGCGGCGGTTGCGGGAGGACTTCGGCTTCGAGGGCAGCCCGGTCCAGGTGTCCGTGCGGGTCAGGGCCAAGCGCGAGTCCCGGGGCGGACGCCGCCCCCCAAAGCCGGCAAACCCGGCGGCCCGGACGGCCCGCACGGAGCGTCGGCGCTGAGACGGGCGCCAGGGGTAACGACGCGAACGCGCCCGGCGGCGGGGCGGGAGAGGACCGGGCGGTCGCGTCGGTGACCGGTTTCGCGCCCGAGGCGAAGCGCACCAGGTCCTGACCGTGCACGACGCGCCCCGGCATCGGATCCGAGGCCGCCCGGCGGGTCAGCGTACCGGTCGGCAACTCGCCGGGGCTGGCCGCCAGCACTAGGTTGCCGAACCTGCGGCCGCGCAGGACCGCGGCGTCCGCGATCAGGCAGGCGTGCGGGAAGACCGCCCGCACCGTCGCGACCTGCGCACGGGCGTGCGCCAACGGCGCGCCGTCGGCCACGTTGGCGGCGAAGACGCCGCTGTCGCGGAGCGCGCGGCGGGCGGCGGCCGCGAACTCCACCGAGGTCAGGTGGGCCGGCGTACGGCCGCCGGCGAAAACGTCCGCGATGATCATGTCGAAGGACCCGGCCGGCACCCGGTCAAGGACGGCCCGGGCGTCGCCGATCTGAACCCCGGCCCGGCCGCCTGCTCGGCCGCCGGTCCGGAGGGGCAGCCTGAGCTTGATGAACCGCCAGAGCGCCTCGTCCACCTCGACGGCCACCTGCCGGGAACCCGGCCGGGTCGCCGCCACGTAGCGGACCAGCGTCAGGGCCCCGGCGCCCAGGTGCAGTACGTGCAGCGGCTGACCCTCAGGCGCCGTCACGTCGATTAGGTGCCCCAGCCGCCTGACGTACTCGAACTCCAGGTACCCGGGATCGTCGAGATCGACATGCGACTGGGGGACGCCATCGATCAGCAGCATCCACGCCGCCCGCCGGTCAGCATCCCGTAGCAGCTCGGCGCAGCCGTGGCCGGTATCGATCCGGTCCTCGCCGCTCGCGTGTCTCCTCCGGCTCATAGCTGCCATTATCGGCGGTCCCGGTCCGGGCGGTGGGCGTCATCCGGGTGGCGGCTCGAAGAATCCGGCCCGGGTATGCGAGGCTGTCTTACGTACTTCCTCAAGCCTAGGAGGCCGCATGGCTGTCGACAAAACCAGGCCCGCCGGTGCCCCGGCGGACGACGCGCCGGCTGCGCCCGTCACCTCCGATGAGCACGAGGCCGATGAGCACGAGGCCGATGAGCACGGGGCTGGCGCGAATCCCGATCTCGATGAGATGAAGCGCAAGTTCCGTGCTGCGCTCGACCGTAAGCGCGGCACGCATGCCAGCGCGAACGCGGAAGGAGCGCAAGACACCGGCAAGGTGCACGGCTCGCACGGTCCCGCGGCCAGCCGCCGTTCGTTCCGTCGCAAGAGCGGCGGCTAACCGGCCGGCACCACGCGGAGCCAGGCGTGGTCGTCGGTGAGGTAACGGTCCAGCCGGAGTCCGGCTTCGCCGAGGACGGTCGCCATCTCGGTCTCGTCTAGGCGCGTCGCCGTGAACGACTGGCCGAGTGCGACCAGCGGGTGGGTGAGTTGGCCCGTGCCGGAGCCCAGCTCGAGAATGGAGGCGCCCGGACGAAGGGCGCCGTGCGCGATGGCAGGTTCGCCCGTGGCGGTCATCCGCGCGTAGATCTCGACGGCGCAGCCGTCTGGTGTGATCGCCCCGGGCCCGGTTCCATGCGATGCCTGGTTCACACGGCCCATTCTGCCAGCGGGATGGCCTGCGGACCTGCCTGCTTCAGGGCCTGCTGCGGTTCATCTGCCGACGCCAGGTGGAACCAGACGGTGGTTCCGGCCGGCTCCCTGAGATATCCCCACTGAGCAGCGAGGTTCTGGACGAGGAACAGCCCGTGTCCGTCGGCCGCGGCCAGATCACTCTTGACGACGGGCGTACCCGCCGAACCGCCGTCGATGATCTCGACGAGGACACCGCGCGGTAGCCCGATCACGACGATAGTCACGGTGCCGCCCTCGACACCCGATTTGGTGTGCACGATGGCGTTGGTGACGATTTCTGAGGTGAGTAAGGTCGCCGTATCGGCATCCGTGCCGGGCCGGTGAGCGCTGAGCGTCCGCGTGACGAAGGCGCGGGCCGCGCAGACCTGTTCCGGGTGGCCAGGGATGGTCAGCGAGCCGAGAACCGTAGCGCGCGCGCCGCCGGGCCTCCCTCGCGGCCCCACCCGCCTCCCCATTCCCTCTTCACTGCGCCGCGGATCAGGCCATGATCGTCGGGAATTGCCTTCGGGTGTTGCCATGTTGAGTCCCCTCCCATTTTGCCGAGATCGGGCTCTCGCCTGTGCTCGACCTTGAATCGTCACGTTGGCTATTGTTCCTAGTGCCACACTTGTAACACCGGCCACTATGGCCTACGTAGTCGCATATACTTTCTAAACATCTGGCACATCACTCGCCTATAACTCGCTGCCGCAATTACTTCAGGCAATGCCAGGTACCCGGAATATCCCCATGGTGTCCAGATATCGCGATTTATATATACATTATTGGCCTGGTGTTTCATGCTATGTCCTAATTTGCACCTTCTGGACCGACGACGCGGACTAGCATTCAGAAACGATGATGATGCGGTGTGCGCCTTCACGCAAGTGCGTAGAGGAAATTTTCCGCCTGAAATCCCGGATGGGATTTCATCAACGGCGTGAGTGCTGTATCGTACTGCGTGTCAGGGACGATGTGGAGTGCTTTGGTCACACTCTGCTACGTGAATGAAGTCTCGTCGGCTTTGGGTCCAGGTTCCCCGCGTCACCCCTGAGTACTGACCCCTCTGCTCCGCAAGGAGGCGAGTTTCTCGTGCCTCTTGGTCCTACCGTTCGTAGGCGCAGGCTCGGTGCCGAACTCCGGCGTCTGCGCGACGCGCATTCGCTCAAGCTCGAGGAAGTGGCCGAGAAACTCGGCTTGGCCGCTTCGACGCTCTCGCGCATCGAGACGGGCAAGGCGCCGACCAAGTCGGCGTACCTGACCGCGATGCTGTCGATGTACGAGGTCGACGACCCGGGCGCGCGCAAGGTTCTTGTCGACATGGCCCGCGAGGGTCATCGCAAGGGCTGGTGGTCGATCTACGACGATGTGCTCCCGAGTGGATTCGACATCTACGTGGGCTTGGAGGCAGAGGCTTCCGGCCTGCGGAGTTACGAATCTGACCTGGTACACGGGCTGCTGCAGACCACCGACTACGCCCTGACGGTGCTGCGCGAGCTGCGGCCGAGGGATAGCGAGGAACTCCTCGAGCGTGTGGTGGAACTGCGCATGCAGCGGCAGCGGGCGCTCGACTCCGATCCGCCCCTTGACGCTTGGATCATCCTCGATGAGGGCGCGATCAGGCGGAAAATCGGCGGATCAGCGATCATGCAGCGCCAGCTCGAGCGACTCGTCCAGGCCAGCCGGTGGCCGAACGTGACCTTGCAGGTCCTTTCCTTCGACTCGGGCGCGCACGCCGGGCTGACCGGGCCGTTCGCCATCCTGGAGTTTCCCGAGCGGACCGATTCTGACGTCGCTTACACCGAGGCCCTGGGCGGCATGATCTACCTGGAAAAGGACCGGGAAGTTCGTGCCTGCGCCGAGGCCTTCGACCGGATGCGCGCCACAGCGCTTTCCCCGGCCGCGTCGGTCGAGCTGATCCAGCAGGTGGCACGCGAGCTCACCTGATTAAGGCTTACCTGAAAAATCAACCGCACAAAAAGGAAAGGGAAGGAGAAGCCGATGGATACCGACCTCACCGCGCTTCACTGGTTCAAAAGCAGCGCGAGCAGCGCCGCGGGGTGCGTGGAAATAGCGCACCTCCCCGAAGGGGGAGTGGCCGTTCGGGACTCAAAGGATCGCGGCAAGAAGGCCCATATTTTCAACAGCCACGAATGGGAATGCTTCCTGATCGGGGCAAAGAACGGGGAATTCGACCTTCCCGTTACCTAGACCTTCCCGTCGCCTCGGCGCCGGTGGAGGAAGGGCGGGCGGGGCTCACCCGCTCCAGCCCCGTCCGTCCTCGGCGCAGGCGAAGGGTTAGGGGGGAGGAAGCGGAGGGCGGCGGCCCCCATCCGGGCCCGCCGCCCTCCGCGCATCTGGCCAGCGGCCAGGAAGGCCACGTCTCCCCGGACAGCCAGAGCGGGCATCGGAGTTACGAGCGCTCATTGAGCTCTTTTTCCAGCTGGCTGATGATCGTGGTGAGTATATGAGGTGTCTCGTTCGGCTTGGCGCTGACGACGCTCAGCCGTTCCATAGCCAGCAGGTAGCGGTCGACATCGGCCTTCTTGTCGAAGTAGAGAGCGCTTGTGAGGTGTTCCAGATACGCCACGTCGGGGAGGTCTGCCTCGCTGAACCGCAGGATGGCGAACCCGCTGGGCACGGCGTGACCACCCATGTCGGCCGGAATAATCTGCAGGGTGAGGTTCGGCCTGCTGCTGAGGCTGAGCAGGTAGCGCAGCTGGTCGCGCAGGATTTCCTTGCCGCCGATCGGCCGCCGCAGCGCTGTCTCCTCTACGATCGCCCAGAGCCTGAGTCGTCCCTCGGTGAACCGGCGCTGCCGTTCCTTGCGCAGGATGACGTGCCGCTCCGCTTCGCTGACCGGGATGTCGCAGAATGTGAGAACGGCGGCAGTGTAGTGCGGCGTCTGCAGCAGGCCAGGTATGAACTGCGCCTCGTAAACGCGGATCGAGGTCGCGGCCTCCTCCATCCCGACGTAGGACTGGAACCAGTCGGGCAGGATGTCGTTGTACCTGTGCCACCAGCCGGGGCGGTTGGCCTGCTCGGCCAGCGCCAGCAGCTGCTCTCGCTCGACCGCGCCGACGCCGTAGAAGGTGAGCAGGTCGAGTACGTCGATCTCGCGGATCGCATTCCGGCCGAGCTCGATGCGGCTGATCTTGGACTCCGATCCGCGGATCGCCCGGGCCGATGCCTGCGCGGTGATCCCGCGGCTCTCTCTGAGCCGCCGCAGCTGGGTGCCGAGCAGGATACGCAGTACCGTCGGCCCCTCTGTGGGCTCTGGCATGACGTCCTCCGAATGTCCGTTCCGCTACGGAATTGTCCCTCGCAATTGCGTGGCAAAGCGTTGCCATCCATCATTCGTAATTATGATGGTATCCCATATGGGATTGCGTGCCACCCCCCAGAATTGGCCGTTTGGCCCTCCTGCCCTGGACACTTCCGTCTCGGACACTTCTGTCTGGTTGGAACGAATAATGACCGTTAAGCTTGTGTTGAGTTGTGACGGTTCTTGGGTCTCGCGGCCCCGGTGCCGGGCGCGGTGGCGGCTGCCGGCGGCCGCCGCAGCCCCGTGGAGTGCGGTTCAGCGTCTGGGACGCCCTTGGGTACCAGACCCGGACCGTGGCGGTGGTGCGCCGCCTGGCCTGCCCGGCTCCGCGGCCAGCGCGGGCACGCGCACGGAGCGAAAGGAGACTCGGCGTTGACCAGCGGTGAGGATCCCAAGGGCGTCGGTGACTGGCGGACGACATTCCGACCCGATATTCCGAGTCCGGCCCGCATTTACGACTATCTGCTCGGCGGGAAAGACAATTACCCCGCTGACAGGCAGGCAGGAGATGAAATAGCGGCCCGTCTGCCGAACATTCGCGAGGCGTGTGGGTGGAACCGGGAATTTTTGCGTCGCGCGGTGAGTTTTCTGGCCAGAGATGCCGAAATTCGCCAGTTCATAGATATTGGCACCGGTTTGCCGTCCCCGGGCAACGTGCACGAGGTGGCGAGGCAGGCTGACCCGGCGATTCGGATCGTCTACGTCGACAACGATCCGGTGGTGCTCGCGCACGGCCGGAATATGCTGCACGGCGTCCCGAATACCGTCATCCTCTCCCATGACCTGCGCGCGCCCGCTGAGATCCTGGCCGATCCCGAGCTACGGCGGCTCATCGATTTTTCCGAACCCGTCGCTATCCTGCTCGTCGCTATCTTGCCCTTCATCTCCGACGCCGACGACCCGGCGGGCATCATCAAAGAACTGCTGGCGCCATTTCCCTCGGGCAGCTATCTCGCTCTTTCGCACGCCACCGCGGATGGAACTCCCGCGGTAATCGCCGCGGCGAAGGTCTACGACGAGGCGACGGCTCAGGTCCATGTCCGTCGGCGTGATGACGTCCTGGCGCTGGTGGACGGCCTGGATCTCGTCCCGCCCGGCCTGGTGTGGACACCGCAGTGGCACCCAGAACCCGAAGCGGGAATGCCGTCGCGCCCAGCGGACTCTCTTGGTTACGCCCTCGTCGCCCGTAAGCGCTAGCCCTAAACCCTGGCCCGTTCCGTCCGCCGCGGATCCGTAGGATGGTGGTATGCGCTACAGGTCGCTCGGAGAATCGGGACTGCAGGTGTCAGTCGTCGGGCTCGGCTGCAACAACTTCGGCAGCCGCCTCGACGTGGACGGGACGCGTGCGGTGGTGGACGCGGCCATCGACGGCGGGATCACGCTATTCGACACCTCGGACACTTATGGCCCAGGCGGAGGTTCAGAGAGCGCGCTCGGCGAGGTTCTCGCCCGGCGCCGGGATCAGGTCGTCCTGGCCACGAAGTTCGGCAACCAGAAGACGGACATGGGGTACGGGCCCGCCGCCGGCGCGAAAGGCGGCCGCGCCTACATCAGGCGCGCGGTGACCGAGTCGCTGCGCCGGCTGCGCACCGATCACATCGACCTTTACCAGCTGCACACCCCGGACCCGGTGACCCCGGTCGAGGAAACCATTGCCGCCCTGCACGAACTGGTGGCTGAGGGCAAGGTCCGGTATCTGGGCCATTCAAACTTCTCCGGCTGGCAGCTGGCCGACGCGGCGCACCTCGCCGCGCATAACTCTCGCACCCCGTTCATTTCGGCCCAGAATCACTGGTCGCTGCTCCAGCGCGAGGCCGAGGCGGACGTCGTCCCCGCGGCCAGGCATTTCGGCCTCGGCGTGCTGCCGTTTTTCCCGCTCGCCAACGGCCTGCTGACCGGCAAGGTCAGGCAGGGCCAGCCGATACCGGCGGGGACCAGGCTGGCCGACCGTGAAAGCTACGTTACCTCCGACAAGCTGGCCAAGGTCGAGGCGCTGATCACCTGGGCGCAGGCCCGCGGCGTCTCGATCTTGGACGTGGCGATCGGCGCTCTGGCGGCGCAGCCAGGCTGTTCCTCGGTGATCGCGGGTGCGACGACCCCCGAACAGGTCAAGGCCAATGCGGCCGCGGCCGAGTGGATCCCGTCCGCAGACGAGCTGGCCGAGATCGACCGAATCGTCCCGCCGCCAGCTCCTGCCGGATAGACCGGGCTGGCTCAGCCTCCGGCCACCGCCGTCTTGTAGAGAGCCGCGGCGTTCGCGCCGAGCACCGAGGAGTACGAGACCTGGGGAGTATCGCCGCCCTGCTCGTAGCCGCCGATGACCCCGATCACCGCGCCCTGGCCGGTCGTCAGGTTTACCTCGGCGAGGAACGGGCCGCCGCTCGTCCCGTCGGTATAGCCGCCACAGTCGAACTCGAGCTGATCGGTCATCGGCTCCTTGAGCCGGTTCTCGCAGGTGATCGGCTGGTTTGACGAGTCTGGGTAGCCGATTACCTGAACCAGCTGATGGTCATACGGCTGGCCGGTAATAAGCCTCTCCGCTCCGGTGACGTCCTCGATCGGCACCTTCGAGCCCCGCTGGCTGACCCGGAGGATGGCGAAGTCGTCGTCGGGGTTTTCCGATGAGGCCCATGCCTTGTCGACGTAGACCTTGGTCACGGTCCACACGCCGTACGGCGTGGTGCCGTTGTCGTAGCCAGGGACGAACACCACGGTGCCGGAGGTGTGGGTGACGCAATGCGCGGCGGTAATCACCAGGTCGCCGTGCGGGCTGTTGATCACGCTCGCCGAGCAGAAGTGGTCGCCCAGCTTGCCCGCGGATGTGGAGAACAAGGCCCCGACCGCCGGTGTGCCGGAGAACGCTAGTCCGTTTCGCGACGTCGACCCCAGATGCCGCATCGCGTGGACAAAGCCGGTCGCGATGTCGTCGGCGGCGCCGCTGGCCGGAGTTACCGTAATGGCCGCGACGATGGCGAGCGCCGCCACGAAGACCGCCCTGCCGGGTGTCCAGGAAAGCCAGCGTGCCCGCCCCTGCGGGCCACCAGTGGCCGCGGCCGCGGTTTCCTCCTGGCCGGCGGCACCAGGCTGGTGGCCGCGTCTCCGGCCTGATCGGAACGGCACCTGGGCTGGTCACCCGCTCTCGGCTCGCCAGGATTCTGTAACGTTAAGGTAAAGTTCGATACTCAATTGTGATAGAGAAGGTACCCCTGCACTAGGGGGAAATCCTCCAAAGTTAATCAGAAGTCCCCCCAGTAACCTGGGGATCTCCTGTGAGGAGACCGCGCGCCCGCTGCAGGTGGCGGCGATTTACTATTGCCTCCGCACGCTCTGACCAGGCGAGAGTCGCTCTCAGTTAATCACGTATAACCTTGAGTTACTGAACTCGCTGTGTGCGAGAGCGAACATTCAGTCATCAAAAATCACATGAAACTGTATGGTTTGCACCGATTCTTTCAGAGCCCTCAGGGGTTACCTGGGGTCGGGCCTGTCGATGTTCCAGTGTCTGCTCTGGGACGCGAACCACCGCACGTCCGGGTTCGGGTCAGCGTCCGGGGTCATGTGGCTGGGGGGCAGCATGGTAAACCGGGTGACGCACCGCTGCCCGCCCTCGTGGTCGCCGTAGAGAAGCTCGACGGTCCACGGCTGGCGGTCCTCGATGACCTTACGGGCGGGGGAGTACCTAAGATCCTCGGGATCACGGAAGGCGCCTTGCCAGAATCCGATGTCGCCGACGGGGATGTACAGATCGCGGGTTTGCCGCTGGAACTCATCAAGCGGCGCGTGCTCGTCCTCGTGGCGCCACTCCGGGTAAAAGCGCCAGCCGTGCATCACCGCGATGCCGCTGCCCGCGTTGCGGAGGGCCACCGCGAGGTAGACCGGGTCGTCCGGCCCGGTCGGCCCATCTGTCGGGCCAACCTCGCCTACCGCGCCCCCGCCGGGAATGTGCACCCATTTGTCGTCACCGAAGTTGACCTTCTGTGTCGGGTCGTCCCGGCGCGACGCCATCAGCACCGGCCGCAGCCCGACGAGCAGCGACTGCTGAGCCACCCGCGCCGTCAGGTTCGCCGACTTGACCGCTGAGAACGTGGCCACGGCGAGGATCAGCGTGCCCAGCGCCGTGCCCAGGTCCGCGACTATAGCCCAGTTGCCCCAGCTCACCAGCGATCGTGGACCTTCGCCCGGAAGTATTTGTCGTACAGGCCTTCGATCGCCTTCAGCTCAGCCTGCGAGAGGGGCAGCAGGGCCGCGGCCTCGGCGTTCTGCCGGGCCTGCTCGGTGCTGCGCGCACCAGGGATCACCGTGGTCACTCCCGGCTGCTGGATCACCCAGCGCAGTGCCCACTGGGCGGGGGTCCCCTGGGCCGGGGACCCGGCGCCGCCCGTGATCGCCGCGAACTCCCTGGCGGCTTCGACTCCGGCCTCGAAGTCGACGCCGGAGAACGTCTCGCCGACGTCGAACGCCTCGCCACGGGCGTTGTAGTTGCGATGATCGTCGGCGGCGAAGGTCGTGTCCCTGGTGTACCTGCCCGACAGCAGACCGGACGCGAGCGGGACCCTGGCGATGATTCCGGTACCTGCCGCGGCCGCTGCGGGCAGCACCTGGTCAAGCGGTTTGCGCCGGAAGGCATTCAGGATGATCTGCACGCTCGCCACGCCCGGGCGTGCGATCGCGGTGAGCGCCTGGCCGGTCGTTTCGACGCTCACCCCGTACGCGGCAATCCGCTCCTCGGCGACCAGCGTGTCGAGCGCGTCGAAAACGGCATCGGAAGAAAAGACCGACGTCGGCGGGCAGTGCAGCTGTACCAGGTCGAGCCGGTCGGTGCCGAGGTTGACCCGCGACCTGTCCGTCCAGGCCCGGAAGTTCTCCAGCGTGTAGTTCTCCTCTTTCTGATCTACCCGGCGGCCCATCTTGGTCGCGACCACCACGCCCTGCCCGGCGTTGCCGGACAGGAACCGGCCGATGATCCGCTCGCTGCGGCCGTCGCCGTATACGTCAGCGGTGTCAAAGAACGTGACCCCCGATTCGACCGCGGCCCGCAGCACCTCCATCGCGTCGGCCTCGGATATGTTTCCCCAGTCCGCCCCGAGCTGCCACGTGCCGAGCCCGATGACCGAAACCGGCCTGCCTGTACTGCCGAGAATCCGCTGCTCCATGGTTGGCGATCCTACTAAGGCCGTGTCCCTGCCTGGGGGCACACGGCGGCACGGTAAGCCCCGGGGGTAACTCCGTAGTAACGCCGGAACCAGCGGGTGAGGTGCGCCTGGTCGGCGAAACCCGCCTCGGCCGCGGCCCGGGCAGGCGGCGTGCCCTGCGCCAGCAGACGGCGTGCCGCGCGCAGCCGTAGCTGGCGCTGGTAGTCGCTGGGCGCAAGCCCGTAGGCCTGCGTGAACGCCCGGTAGGCAGCGAACCTGCTGCATCCGGCGGACGCGGCCACGTGGTCGGCGGTCAGGTCCGGGTCGGCGTAGCGGTCGTAGATGAGCTCGCGGACCCGTGCGGCAACCCGGCGAGAGGGGGCCCGGGTCGGCGTAGCCGTCGTCGCCGAGCTCGCGTGCCGGACCAGCAGGCCCGCGGCCGCGGTGAGCCGCTCGTACTGTTCCAGCGGGGTGGTGTTTGCGTCCGGCCTGGTGAGCGCCGTATGCAGCGTGCGCAACGACCTGGCCACCGCCGGGTCCTCGATCACCGGGACGCGGAACAGCGGGTACGAAGCAGCCGTCCCGATGAGGGAAGTAAAGAACTCCGGCCAGACGTGCACCATCCGGTAGGTGAATCCGCCGCCGCCCGCGGCGTGACCATCGTGCGGATCGTCAGGATTGAAGGCCATGACCATGCCGGCCCCGCTCACATGGCGTCCGTGCCGGCAGGTGAACGCCTGCGCGCCGGCTTCGGTCACGCCGAATGAGTAGCTTTCGTGACTGTGCCGGTGATAGACGTGCGAAGTGAAGTGGGCGTGCATGGCTTCCACGGGCACGCCGTCCGCCCGCCAGTACCTGGCCCAGTCTGAGGTCGAAGGATCGGCGACGGCCATGGCCCCATTATCGCGGATAAGCCACGATGGGCCCGGCCGCTCCAGCGTTCAAGACCCCGGAGCGCCGGCGGGCCACGATGGCGGTACGAACCACGGCCTCCCAGGGAAGGGCACATGACCATTCGTTTCGACACCAAGATCGCTATTGCCGTGCGGGCTGACCTCGAGGCGTGGCAGAAGCTCAACGTCACCGCGTTCCTGGCCAGCGGGATCGCCGCCAGCGCCGCAGACATCATGGGCAAGCCGTACGAGGACGCGTCGGGGAATACCTACCTGGAGCTATTCCGTCAGCCGGTGGTGGTGTACGCGGCCGACGCCGGGACGCTGACCCAGGCCCATCAGCGAGCGCTGGCCCGGGCCATGCCGATGGCCATCTACACCATGGACATGTTCCAGACCGGCCACGACGATGACAACCGGGCGGTCGTGCGTGCGGCCCCCGCCGCCGAACTGCGGTTCGCCGGGCTCGCGCTGCACGGTCCGCGCAACGCCGTGGACAAGATATTCAAGGGCGCTACGCTGCATCCATGAAGGCATGCGTGTACAGGAGCACAGGCGCCGCGGCTGAGGTGCTGTCTGTCGAGGAGGTCGGCAGGCCTGAGCCCGGTCCGGGCGAGGTCCTGGTCCGGGTGTACGCCTCGGGGGTCAACCCCACGGACTACAAGGCCCGTTCGGGGGCGACACCCCGTCCCATCGACGACTTCCAGATCCCGCATCAAGATGGCGCGGGAGTCATCGAGGCGGTCGGTCCGGGGGTGGATCCCGGCCGTGTCGGCGAGCGGGTCTGGCTGTGGCTCGCCGCGGCCGGCCGGCGCTGGGGAACCGCCGCTGAGTGGAGCGTCCTGCCGGAACGGCAGGCGACAGCGCTGCCGGATGGCGCCTCATTCGAACTCGGGGCCTCGCTTGGCGTTCCGGCCATGACCGCTCACTACTGCCTGT
>Ga0302325_10015607_pt1 | contig 16139 bp, 15 predicted proteins | sample Palsa_T0_2_FD_201948 | JGI IMG/M metagenome (GOLD analysis project Ga0302325, IMG submission 201948) | Peat permafrost microbial communities from Stordalen Mire near Abisko, Sweden - Palsa_T0_2 | ecosystem: Environmental > Terrestrial > Soil > Palsa > Peat permafrost | place: Sweden: Abisko... | reverse complement strand
CGAGGCGGCGGGCTCGCCGGTCCAGATCCTCCCGAAGCTGCTCGACGGCGCGCGGTGTGAAAACCCGCGACACCAGCGTGCGCATTCGGGTGTGCTGCGGGGCATCCATGTTGATCATCGAGAATCGGCCGGCCTCGATCTGTCCGCGGGCCGTTTCCTCGTCGCGGTACCGCGGGACGATGCAGTTCTGGGCGCTGGAAAATACGTCGTCGCGTCGCGACACCTCGCGCACATCGCGATGCCGGCTGACCACCCAGTACCCACCGTCGGTGAACCCGCCGACACCGTCGGGCTGCTCGTTCCACCAAATCGGCGCTGCGTGTCGCAGCTCGCGTAATTCCTCGATCGGCAGGCGTGCGGCGTACACGTCGGGATCGGTGAAGTCGAAGCCCTGTGGCAGTTGCGGTTTCGCCATAATGTCTCCCAACGTCGTTTACGTCATCCACCGGTCAACGAGGTCCGCCCATCGCCGCGAGATGGTCTTCTCCAACTCGCCACGCTGTCGGCGGGCGTTCACGTCGTCGGGCTCGACGGTCCCGATCGTCAGCCGCGCCACCTCGCCGACCTGGTCGCGGTCCAGCCCGAATGCCAGCAGCGCGTCTATGTCGCCGTGGAGGTCAATCTCGTCTGACAGCTCAGAACGCGCGAGCAAGACTGCCGCGTTCTCCTCTCCGACCTCTAGCAACATGGCAACCAGGTTGGACTTGTCGACTTTCACAAAACGGTCACACCGGCTGGCGGATGGATAGTTCAAACCCGTTGTCGCGCATGACAATTCGACATTGTTCGGGGGTGTAGTCGAAGTTCTCCAGGTCCTTGATGTAGGACGAAGGATCGTTGAGGCCTTCGACGTGGGGGTAGTCCGAACCCATGATGATCCGGTTGTCGCCGAGCAGCTTCAGCAGGCTGGCGAGTTCGTCTTCGTAGAACGGCGATACCCAGACATGGCGTTTGAAGGTCTCGCGAGGGTCTTCCTGGTAGATCTGCGGGATTTGGCCGTAGGACTTGGTCAGCTTCTCGAACAGGTGAAACACCCAAGTCGAGCCGCTCTCGATGCACGCCATCCGCAGGTTAGGGAACCGCAGGAAAAGCCCCTTGTGCAGATGGTTGGCGAAGGTGTCCTGCAGGGCGTCGCCGGAAAACAAACTCCGGAAACCGAGCAGCGCCTGAAACGACATCATGTAGTCGGATTCACCCCAGGCCGGCATGAACTTCGAGTAGTACGTCTCGCCCGAGTGGTAGCACACGGTGATACCCGAATCGTTTGCCAACTGCCAGAAAGGATCGAACATGGGGTCGCCAGGCGCACGCATGCCGACATCCGTCGTGATCGGTCCCGGCACCATGACGATGAAACGCGCATCGCGCTCGAGCGCCCATTCCAGCTCACGCACGGCGTCGTCCGGTTTGCACAGGGTGATGTAGGGCGCGCCGAATATCCGCTCCTGGTAGGCGAATCCCCAGTCCTCGTCCATCCAGCGGTTGAATGCTCGAAACGTCGCGACCGTGGCGTCCAGGTCGGGCAACAGCGCCTGTTCCATCCCGACCCCGAGTGTGGGCAGCAGAATGCAGCCGGCCATACCCTGTTCATCCATCAAGGCCAGACGCGCGTCGCGGTCTCGATACGCCGGCGGGATCGGCTCCAAGTCACCGAAAAGTGCATTCAAGTCGGCACCTTTCGGGTTTCGGCCGCGAAAGTACTCGTCGAGCGCGCCGGGCTTGCCCACCGGATCGAATGTCGGATTCGGGATGAACCTGTTGACCCTGCCGCCGACGATGAGACGTTGCTTGCCGTCGAGCTGAGCCCACTGGATCGCACGTTTCTTGAACTGCGGATCGATGTGGCGGGTGAAGGCGTCGACGGCTTCGTAATAGTGGTTGTCGCAGTCGAAGAACTGGAACGGGAGCTGTGTCGTCATCGCGCTGGTTGTCCTTTCTGTGGCTACTTGGCGATTCAGTTGCGCGGCAAGCCGAGGACCATCGATGCGATGACCGTCAGCTGAATCTCCGGGGTGCCCCCGCCGAGGAGTTCGGCGGGGGCGTCGAAATACGGCTGGACGACAGCGGGGTCGGACTTTTCCAACATCGCGATGCGACCGGTCAAGCCGAGTGTGGCGGTCCAAGCGCGACGCAGCAGCGTGACCATCGCGTACTTGGCGATGCTGGACGTCGGGCCCGGTCCCTGCCCTTCTACCAGCCGCAGCGTTTCACGCAGCACCACGGCCTTGATCGCGGTGCTGTAGGCCTCGACGTCGCCGAGCGCCCGAAGCGCCGCATCCTGTTCTGGGCCAGTGATTTCGGCCGTTCGCCGAAGCGCACCGGCTCGATCGATGCTGACGTAGTTTCCGATAGCCGTTCGTTCGACCGCCATGGTCGACACCGCCAGGCTCCAACCCTCGTCGGGCTGACCGACCAGCATGTCGTCGGGCACGAATACGTCTTTGAGAAAGACCTCGTTGAACTCGAAGCGTCCGCTGGCCTGCTGGATCGGCGAGACCTCGACGCCGGGCGACGCCATGTCGATGAGGAAATAGCCGATGCCGCGGTGTTTCTTCGCGTCGGGATCCGTCCGCGCCAGCAAGGCTCCGAATTGAGCCCGATCTGCCAGCGATGTCCAGATCTTGTGCCCGTTGACCACCCATCCCCCGTCGACCTTGGCGGCCCGGGTGGATAACGACGCCAGATCCGAGCCGGCACCGGGTTCGCTGAACAATTGGCACCATGGCTGTACGCCACGCAGAATCGGCCGGGCGAAGCGCTCGCGTTGCAGATCCGATCCGCTGTTGAGGATCGTGGGCAGAATCCATTCCGCGATGCCGAGCGAGGGTCTGATCAATTCGGGGCGTTTGCCGAACTCGTCGGCGATGATCACCTGCTGTACAGCCGAGGCGCCGACACCCCAGGGCGCCGCAAGATTCGGTGCGACCAGGCCTTCCTGCGCGAGCAGGTCGCGTTGCGGCCCAGTGGCCAAGCCGGGGGTCCTGATGTCGCCGGAATAGTGGTCGTTGGACAAACGCTGCGCCTCGTCGAGCGTCGCCGCCACCCGCGCTCTGAATTCGGACTCGACGTCACCGAGGTCAATTGTGGTGGAGCGCTTGCACGTGCGCGCCAGCTCCCCTACTTCCCGGGTCCAGTGCGTCACCGGCCCCAACGACGCGGCCAAGCTGGTGGCGCGCCGCCAGTACAGGTGGGTGTCGTGCTCCCACGTGTAGCCGATCGCGCCGAACATCAGCAACGCGTCGAGCACCAGATCGGGGGCGGCGGCCACCGCCATCACAGCGGCCGACGCCGCCGCCAGTCGGTGCTGCTCGATGGACTCGCCTTCTGCCCGGACCGCGTCCCAGGCAGACGACGCGGCCAGTTCGGAGTTCACCAGCAGCGTCGCCGCCTTGTGTTGCAGGGCCTGAAAGGCGCCGACAGGCCTGCCGAACTGCTCACGCGTGCGGATGTATTCGGTTGCAGCGTCAGCGCAACGGCGCACCGCGCCGGCGGCCGCGCACGCCGCGAGGGCCACCACGACGCATCGGGCCCGCTCGGTTGAGATGCCGGATATCACCGCGCTATCCGGTACGACGTGGTCGGCGAGGCTCAGCACGCCCACGTCGGTACACAGGTCGGTGCCTTGCTGCGATTCGATCGTCAGACCGGGGCTCGGTGCGGTCACGAACCATCGTTCGGTGCCGTCTGCGGTACGAGCGGGCAGCAAAATACGTTCTGCTGCACAGATTCCCAAGACGGAGCCCGACGATCCAGTGAGTCGCCATGAGTTGCCCTGGGGGACGGCGCGAACATCGCAATGCTCAGGCAGCACAACGACCGCCGTCGCGCCTGCCGCCAAATCGGTCAGCAGCGGTTTGGCCGAGGAGTCGGCCAGACTGGCCACCGCGCTCGCCGTTACCGTGCTCAACAGCGGACCCGGCAACAGCGCGGCGGCGGCTGCCTCCACCACGCAGGCCATGTCGGCCAAGGTGCCGTCCTGGCCGCCGACGTGACCTGGAAGGTGCACCGCATGAAAGCCGTTTCCGACGAATTCTGGCCACCAGTAGGGCAATTCGCCGATAGCGATCGAACCGAAGGCGGCACGGGTCTTGTCGATGGGCGCGTGCCGGGTAGCGAAGCTGCTGACCGCATCGACGAGCTGCTCCTGCTCGACGGTGATCGCCAACGTCATAAGATCGTCAGCCCTCCAGCCCGAGGATGCGGGCGGCGTTGCCGTACAGGAACTTCGGCCACACCTCGTCTTTCAGCGGAACATTCGGCATGTCGCTGAAGATCCGCTCCAGCGACAGGCCCATCGGAAAGTAGCCGGCGTAGAGGACTTTGTCGGCGCCGCGGGAATTCGCGTAGTCGATGATGGCCTTCGGGTAATACTTGGGCGCGAACGCCGACGTCGAGTAATACAGATTGGGCCACTTCAGCATCAGCTTGACGGCGAGATCCTCCCAGGGTTCGCAGCCGTGGCGGGTGACGAACACCAGGTCGGGGAAATCGAACATCACGATGTCGATTCGTGAGACTTCCTGTGGTGCAAAAGGAATTCTCGGGCCTGGAATTCCGGCGCACACGAAGATCGGGATGCCGAGCTCAACGCAGGTGGCATAGATGGGGTACATCTTCGGGTCGTCGATGGGGACCTGCGGGAAGGTCCCCGCAGGAAACACTGAAGTGGCGCGGATACCGAACTGCTCGTAGTCGCGACGTATCGCGTTCACCGAACCCATCACGTCGTTGGGGTCTACAAGCGCGCCGGAGGGCACGAAGCGGTCCGGAAACGTCTTGAGCGCCAGTTGTGCGGAGTCCTCCCCGACTCCGATCATCGCCTTCTCGATACCGAACCGGTCCATCTGCTGGAGCACCAGCGACACCGGGTCGTCGGTCGACAATCCCTGCGGCACGTCTTTGAACATGTACTCGACGGGAAACTCGAAATTCTCTTTGGATTCTCGGTCCTTCGTCTGCTTTCGGATGAAGTCGTACTGGGCGGAACCCTCGTGCGGAAATCCCATCATCGTGTCGATCACCGGCAGACCCACCGGTCCGGCCATGGAGTCCTCCGATCGCACTGGCTGCGTTGCATCGCTGCCCGTACATAATGAAACATGGTTCTACTTTTGTCAAGGTTGTTATATCGGCTCTAGCTGGGATATTATCGCCGCGTGCTCCGCTATCAGGACAGTTGGTGAGAAGCATGTTCTGTTCTGCCGTCGGGCCCGAGCCGGAGGTCGCATCGTCAACATTCCAGTAGAGCGGCCCGAATCCCTCGTCGTCCCGCTGGCGGACATGACCAGCCGCCAGCTGATCCGGCGAGCCACGATCATCGAAGCGGTCATCGATCTGATTGCCGACGTCGGCGCCGATGCGGTGCAGATGCGTGACGTGGCCAAGCGCTCCGGAGTGGCACTGGCCACCGTCTATCGCTACTTCAACTCGAAGGATTACTTGCTTGCGGCCGCACTCGAGGACTGGCAGAAGCGACTCACCCGTCGCATCCTCGTCTCGCGCGGCGGCAGGCGCGATCAGGATCCGCTGCCGGGCATCCTGGATTACCTGCGGCGCGCCCAGCGCGCCTTCCATCGCAACCCGCACATGACCGCGCTGATGTTTCAAACAACGACGTCTACCGATCCTCAGGCCAGGGCGACAATCGACCAGATGAATCGCACCAACACCGAGTTGTTCAACAGCCTGCTGGAAGGCGTTGCACCGGAGGATATTCCGAACATCACCTTTGGACTGAACGCGGCGCTGAGCAGCTCGCTGGCCGGGGTACTCACCGGCATGATGACGCTGGAGGAATCCCTGGCCCGAGTCGAGTGGGTCGCGCGAGCCCTGCTGACCGACAGCGGTCGTTAGCCAGATGTCCGGGCCGTCGGCAAGCCGAGGCTCCACGACCGGTGCGACGAGAAATCGAGTAGTCGGCTACTCACGTGTGATCGCCGAGGACGGTGCCAGACTGACTTCGCAAGTAGTGTCGTCGAAGGACAACGCATGACCACTATGGCTGTAGGCAGTGTCGCCGACGTAAGTTACCTTGCTGATAAAGACCCTTGTGCCACCGGTACGGGTTGGAGCGTATTTCAGTCAGCGAACAGCAATCTGACGCTCGCCGGTGTGTTGGCGGGGTTTTTAATCGCTGTCGTTGCCGCACTCGTCGTGCAATGGTACGACGAGGCAAGTCCTCGAATGATCGCCTTGTTCGCATCCGGAGTGCCGCCGCTGACGCTGGCCAGCTACCTTTTCACCATATCCTCCGGTGCTAATCAACCCGACGGTTTGAAAGCTTTCGGCGACCGTTGCAACCAGGTCTGGAGTCAATGGCTTCCCGCTTTCGCGATGCTACTCATCGGCGGATCTGTCTTGCTTTGTGGCCTGGGGTGGGCGCTGGTGATTTACAGCGACAACCTCGCTGTGAGGTTGGCACAGCAGGACTTGCCAATCGAAAAGATTAGACAGAACCAGAGATTTTTCATAAATTTGAGCGCCTGGCTGTCAGTGGGAGGCACCGCCGGCGGAGCCGCTCTCCTGATGGTCGCCGATGTCGTCTACCTCAAAGCCACCGTTGATCCGAACAAGCCACAGGTGCCGCTGGTCGGCTGCGCCATGTTCTTCGTGTTTCTCGTTGGGATTTACGTCATAGTTCGCTCGTTGTTTCTGGTAGCAACGCACGCGAATAGCTTCCACGATCGAGACCGGGACTTCGCAGTTGGCGCGAGGTTCGTCCTTGCCCGCAGCGTCGCGGAAAACGAGGGCCGCAGAATTTTCGCGAAAGAAATCGGCGTTGCTGCTGCGGTGGCACTGGGCACACTTACCGCTTGTTACCTGACGGACCGCACGGACCAACGCTTTGCGAGCGAGAATACTTTGCCAATCGTTTTAGTCGTGGTACTCATGTATGTCGTCGGTCGGTTCACTTACCATGCGACCGCTCAAAGGTTCGCCGGCCCCGCTTCGAAAACCCGTATTGCGGCTTCTGTTCAAGCGACCGATGAATCCGTCGACCTGAAATACTCCGGCGACAGGCTCGCCGCAACCTCGTATAACGTCATCTTGTTCGCGATACTAGGAACATTCTTCTCCGTCGCGTTAACCCAAGGGGCACTGTGGAATAGCTTGCGGCCCGGCTTGGCACTTTTCATCGGCGGACTTTATCCCGCCAGTATCTTGCTCGGGCTCAGCTATTCGGTTGCCGCTTCTCCTCATGTCAGATTACCGAGGTGGAAATTGCTGCCGGGCTTACGCTTGTTGCCGTAAACCGGTCCAGCCGCCGGGGACGCGTCCGCGGCCGGGCGACGGTCGACCAGATGAATCGCACGAACGCCGAGATGTTCAATCGGCTCCTGGAAGGCGTTGCACCGGAGGATATTCCGAACATCATCTTTGGACTGAACGCCGCGCTGAGCAGCTCGCTGGCCGGGGTGCTCACCGGCATGATGACGTTGGAGGAATCCCTGGCCCGAGTCGAGTGGGTTGCGCGTGTCCTGCTTTTACGTCAGCTGTGACGATCTAGGACTGCGCGGGAAGTAGCGGGTCCTGCTGGCCAATGCAGATCACTGTGCAATTGGGGATCCCCGGGGCCGCCGACTGGGATGGCCGCATCGATTGTTGGGGAGACACACCGACTGGTCCGAAGTCGATCAGCGGCATCTGCGCCAGCGGGTCGGTGGGCGGCAGGCCATGGACATTGAGCGGGAGTCCGGGACCGATGCCCTCGGGATGTTCCAGATGCATGTCGCCGAGCGGCGGTGCGGGCCCGGTCAGCGGTGGCAGATCGACCGGCACCACACCGGCAGCGTATGCCGCGGCCCAGCCGAGCACGTTGCGGGCGTACGGCGCCGAGTTGTTGTAGCGCAAGATCGCCGACATCACCTGCGACGGGTCACGCAGATCCAACCCGCCGCTGCACAGATACCGGGCGGCCGCCAGCGTGGAGTCGTACAGGTTCTGCGGATTGGCCTGGCCGTCGCCGTCGCCGTCGGAGGCGTAGCGCGCCCAGGTGCCCGGCAGGAACTGCATCGGACCCATCGCGCGGGCATAGGTCACCTGACCGTCAGTACTGCTCTGGACAATGACCTCGTTCCCGGTCACCGTGCCATTCAAGGCCGGGCCGAAGATCGGCTGGACCGCGGTGCCGCGGGCGTCGGTGGCGCCGCCGTTGGCATGCTGCGATTCGATACGCCCGATCCCGGCGAGCAGGTTCCAACTAATCCCGCAGCCCGGGTCGGCGCCGGCCATCATCCGTTCGGCGTTGCGGTAAGCCGCCAAAGCCATCGTGGGAATGCCCAGTGCCCCCGGTGTATTCACTACCGCAGTCGGCGGCGGGGACGACACGGCGGCCGCCGCAATATGCAAGCGGGTCGGTGGCCGCGCGACCATGACCACGGCCGGACCGGACGGCCCACTTTGTGGGACCAAGACGGCTGCCACCGGAGTAACGGCGGCTCTACGCAAAGCCGTTGTGGGCGTGGGGTCTCGAGGAGCCGCGGCGCCGACGGCGCTAGCGAATACCAGCGGAGCGATCACGGCGACGCTCAATGCTCGCGTCCCCATCGCGCGTACTACCCGACTACCCCGCTCGGCTGAGTGGAGCCCCATGGCGACGCCTGTCCTTCGTGAAGCACCCTCGGCTGCGCGAAGTGGACCCAATCCAGTTGTGGCTCAGCGCGTGGGCACCTCGTGCCCTCTATGACATTGCCATTTTCGCCCACCCGGCCGCCGCAAGCTTCCCCCGATAGAGCACACTTTGCTCTCCTCTTCGAGGCATGCGCCAGAAGCGCGCCGCTCATTGGCGGGACGGGTTAAAGCCTTGAGCGGGTGGCGAACTGCATGAGATTGTCAGCGAACGCCGCTCACATGACTTATGGAGTGGCGAACCAGAAGCCCAGGATCATCGCCGCCACGACCACCGGCCAAGCCTGAAACGCGGCACGTACCGGGATCGGGGCGTGGCGGAGCTCCATGAAGTCCAGCATCACATAGCTGACCTTCACCGCGGCGATCGTGAAAATCCCGATCACTGCGACGGAGGGGCTGAACAACTCCTTTGACAGACCCCACGTCGTCACGCAGGTCGCAACTATCAGGCCCAGCCACACCACGGTGACCCGTTCGCGCAACACCGACATCAGGCTGCCTTCTGCAAATAGAGCAGCGGGAAGATCACGACCCACAACAGGTCGACCAGGTGCCAGTAGGAGGCGACGCATTCCGGCACCACCCGTTGCAGGCTGCTGTAGGCACGGCGCCGGGAGCGGATCCACAGGTAGCTGAGCAGGCTGGTCCCGAACACGACATGCAGCAGATGGATCCCGGTCAGGGTGAAGTACCACATGTAGAAGTCGTTGGTGGCCGGCGCGATTCCCTGGGTGAACTTCTCGAAGTACTCGATCGACTTGGACACCATGAACATCAGACCGGTGAGCACGCCGCCGAGCAGATAGCGGGGCGCTCGGTCGACGAGGTCACGTTTGAGAGCCTGAATCCCCAGGGCCACCGACCACGAGCTGGTCAGCAGGATCAGCGTGTCGATGCCGCCCAGGCTCGAGTTGAGCGTGTGACGGGAGGCCTCGAACACGGCGGGGTTGTGCAACCGAGCCTGCATGAAGCTGCCGAACAGGATCGCGAAGATGACCGCGTCCGCGCCGATCGCAACCCAGACGCCATCCACACCGGGAAGGCGTCTGGGGACCGCGCGGCTAGTGGTAACGGTCCCGGGGCGACTAAGCGTCGACACGCCCAGCGGCCTCGTCCTCAGCCTTGATCCGATCGACAGCCTTGATGATGAAGTAGGACAGCGACGGGATCCAGAAGAACCAGGTGAAGAATGCGATCCAGAAGCTGATCACGCCGTTGAACGCCAGCGGGCCGGTAGTCACAAACGGGATCGCGCTGACTGCGAAGAACGATGCGAAAGTGACCCAGCCCCACCAGATGACCGGTTCTGGGACCAGCTTCTTCGCCCGCGTGTCCCGCATGAACACGATGCTTATTGCCGCGATCTGTAATGAGGTGACGAAGTACGCCAGGTCGAACAGCAGCCAGCCCATCCAATAGAGCATGTGCATGATGCCGGGAGTGAGGTTGTTGACCTCGTGCGCGGCGGTCAGCCAAATCGCCAAAGTCACCATGACGGGCGCACAGGTAATCGTGCCACCCATCATCTCGAGCTTCGACAACAAACCGCCCGGACCCTCGACACGCTCCATCACGCGGGCCACCGCGACGCTCCATGACATGTAGAAAGCGGTCATGGTGACGCAGATGCTCAATGCGATCAACAGCGGGAGCCTGAAATCGTGGAAGTGCGCCTTGACCTCCTCCGGCGTAGCGCTGGGTGGGAACGGCGGCATGTTGTGAGCGACGATGCCCCAGAGGACGAAGACCGCGAACAGGAAGACAGGACCCGTCCAGGCCAGAACCTTCCACGTCGTGTAGTCAGTCCGGAACGGCGACACGTTGCGTACCGTCGAAATGGCGGGTTCGGCATGTATTGCCATCGGACCTGCTCCTTAAATGATGGTGTACGAGGCACATCGACGGCCCACGCCGCGATGCTTCTCAGGCCTCACCATCGTCTCCGACGCGGACCATCAGGCGCTTCACCCGAAAGAGCACCTTTTGATCACCTGTTTGGGGCATGTCGTAGTGGTGACGGCTTCCGTTCGATGCACCGATGCCATATGGTCAGACCATAAATACCATTTAGTGGTTCTGCTGTTCGCACGTCTGGTGGGGCCGCGGCCGAGGGTGGCGGAGGATTCCCCGATGCACTTTGAGCTTTCCGACGAACAGGAACTGTTCGCAACGTCGCTGCGCGAGTGGTTGGGCGAACGCGCAGGCTCTTCGTCGGTCCGCGGTTGGTTGGACACCGGCGATCCCGCCGCTTTCGAACGGCTCTTCGTCGGCGACGGTTGGGCCGGTGTCGGCTTCGACGAAGACCTGGGCGGCCAGGGCGGCGGCCTGCTGGAACTGGCGCTCACCGCGCGTGAGCTCGGACGCGCGGCGGCGCCCTCGGCCGGCTGGCTGCAGTCGGCGATCGTCGCACCTGCCCTGGCCAATGAAGCAGAGCTGGTACGCGCGGCGGCCGAATGTGGTGACGTGACCGCGTTGGCGGTCCGGGCGGACCGCATCCCGGTGGCGGTAACGTCGGTGCAGACCTGCGACGGTGGACTACGCGGGCGGATACCGTGCGTACTGGGCGCCGCTCGATCGCGGCGGTTACTGGTGCCCATAGCCGACGCGGAGACCACGTCGTGGTGGCTGGTCGACAGCGCCGACGCCGGTGTCGGAATCCACCCCCGGTCGTTGCTGGACCGCTCGCGGGATGTCGCGGACGTCGTCTTTGATGACGCCACGGGCCGCCGGATCGAGAGCGATCCCGCCCCGCTGCGCGGCGAAACCGCCATCAGGGCAGCCGTTCTGGTCGCCGCCGATGCACTGGGTGCGGCTGAACGGATGCTTCAACTCGCCGTCGACTACAGCAAGCAGCGCCAACAGTTCGGCCACCCGATCGGCTCGTTTCAAGCGGTCAAACACGCCGCCGCGCAGATGCTGGTCACCGTGGAGTCGTCATTCTCCATTGTCTGCTTCGCCGCACAATCGGCCGAGGAACAGCTACCCGAGCGTGCCACCCACGCCGCCGTGGCGAAGGCACAGGTCACCCGCGGCGCCGCCGAACTCGGGGACATCGCGCTCACGCTGCACGGCGCGATCGGCTACACCTGGGAGCACGATCTGCACCTTTTCTATAAGCGGGCCAAGCTCGATCGGTTGCTGTTCGGTGCACCGACGGCCTGGAACGATCGCATCGCCGATGCTCTGCCACTTCTTCCCGCCACTGCCTGACCGGCCGGAGGCCGGCCGGACACCGGGCTTTCATTTTGGTCTGTCCATTAGTATGATTAACCGATCGGCCGTTCCGTGGCCGTCGTCGAGCGGAGAACGTTGTGGACTTCCAGTTGAGCGAAGATCAGGAGACGATCCGCGCCGCGGTCGCTGAATTGGCTGGCAAGTTCGACGACCACTATTGGATGGACAAAGACCGGGAGCACGAGTTTCCGGCAGAGTTCTACGACGCCTTCGCTGCGGGCGGCTGGCTCGGCATCACGACGCCGGAGGAATACGGCGGCCACGGTTTCGGCATCACCGAGGCATCGATCCTCTTGGAGGAAGTCGCAGCCAGCGGCGCCGGAATGAACGGCGCCAGCTCGATGCACATGTCGATATTCGGCATGCACCCCGTGATCGTGCACGGCTCAACGGAGCTCAAGGCCCGCACGTTGCCCCGCATCGTCACCGGCGACCTGCACGTGTGTTTCGGTGTCACCGAACCAGGCGCGGGGCTGGACACCACCAAGATCACCACCTTCGCCCGCCGCCAAGGCGATCACTACGTCGTCAATGGCCGCAAGGTCTGGATCTCCAAGGCGCTGGAGTCGGAAAAGGTCCTGCTACTTACCCGCACCACGAAGTTAGAGGACGTCCCACGCAAGACCGACGGCATGACTCTCTTCCTGACTGATCTCGACCGCAACAAGGTCGACATTCGGCCGATCCCGAAGATGGGCCGAAATGCCGTCAGCTCCAACGAATTGTTCATCGACGGCCTGGAGATCCCCGTCGAGGACCGCGTCGGCGAGGAGGGTCAGGGTTTCCGCTACATTCTCGACGGGCTGAACCCTGAGCGCTGCCTGATCGCTTCCGAGGCACTGGGCATCGGGCGCGCCGCACTGCGGGCGGCCGTGCGGTACGGCAACGAGCGTGAGGTGTTCGGCCGGCCGATCGGAATGAACCAGGGAATACAGTTTCCGCTGGCCGACTCGTTGGCCCGCCTGGACGCCGCCGAACTAATGCTGCGTAAGGCCACCTGGCTCTACGACAACGGTAAACCTTGTGCCCGCGAGGCGAATACAGCCAAATACCTATGCGCCGATGCCGGGTTCGACGCGGCCGACCGCGCGCTGCAAACACACGGCGGCATGGGCTACTCCGAGGAGTACCACGTCGCCCGATATTTCCGGGAGGCGCGGTTGACGCGGATCGCTCCGATCAGCCAGGAGATGGTGCTCAACTATCTGGGCGAGCACGTGCTCCGCCTGCCGAGGAGCTACTGATGCCCGCGCAGCGTGACGTCTTTCGGCTCGACGGCCGTTCGGCGCTGGTGACCGGTGCGGGCAGCGGCGTCGGCGAGGCGATTGCGCGCGCCTTCTCGGCGGCTGGGGCCACGGTACTGGTGACCGACGTGGACAAGGACGCCGCGGTTGCCGCCGCGGAATCGATCACCGCCGCCGGCGGCACCGCCCAGCCGTTCGTCCTCGACGTGCGCGACTCGGCTGCGGCGACCGACGCAGCGGCCGCAGCGGCCGAACTGGGCGGCGGCACATTGCATATCCTGGTCAACAACGCCGGCGCCATCGCGCCGGCGATGTTCGGCGACCTGTCGGAGGAAAACTTCCGCCGCATCATCGACATCCACCTGGTGGGCAGCTTCCTATGCAGCCAGGCCGCACTGGGACACCTGCCGACCGACGGCACCGGCCGCATCATCAACGTCACCTCCGCGGCGGGCCTCACCGGAACCATCGGGCAGGCCAACTACGGGGCGGCCAAGGCCGGCATCATCGGGCTGACGAAGTCGCTGGCCCGCGAACTCGCGCGCCAATCCATCACCGTCAACGCGGTCGCGCCGCTGGCCGCCACCGCGATGACCGAGAACATTCGCAGCAACGAAAAGCTGGCAGCCAAGACACTGGCCCGAATCCCTCTGGGGCGCTGGGCTTTTCCCGACGAGATCGCGCCGACATTCGTCTTTCTGGCCTCGGACGCGGCGTCCTACATCACCGGCCAGGTATTGCCGGTCGACGGCGGAACGGTGATCTGATGCGCCACAACGTGACTGGACCGTTCGCTTCGACAGGCCGAGAGGTCTACATCGCCGAGGCCGTGCGCACCCCGACAGGCAAATCGCATCCCGAACGCGGGTGGTACCGCGACATCCACCCGAACGCGATGCTGGCGGCCTGTTACACAGAGCTGATCGCACGCACCGGAATCGATCCCGCACTGGTCGAAGACCTGGTGATCGGCTGCACCGCCCCGTTCGGTGAACAGTCTCGCAACATCGCCCGAAACGCCTGGCTTCAGGCGGGCTATCCACCCGAGGTACCGGCGACGACGCTGGACCGGCGCTGCGGCTCGGCGCAAACCGCGGTAGAAATGGCCGCGGCCTTGGTGGCCTCCGGCACCCACGACATCGTGATCGCCGGCGGTGTGGAGCACATGGGCCACATCCCGATCGACTCTCCCGCCAAGATCTCCGAACTGTATGGCGATCCCTGGCCAGCCGAGCTGCGCGACCGCTACAGCTTTGTGCACCAAGGCGAAAGCGCCGAGTTGATCGCCGACCGGTGGCGGCTGGGCCGCGAGGAGATGGATGCCTTCGCCGCGCGGTCGCACCAGCACGCCGCCAAGGCCATCGCCGACGGCCGGTTTGTTGCCGAGATGGTGCCGATGACACTCGACGGCCAGCTCCGCCACTCCGACCAATGCGTGCGCCCGGAAACGACGGTGGAGACGCTGGCCAAACTGAAGCCGGTGTTCCGGAAGGACAACGGACGAATTACCGCCGGGTCGTCGTCGCCCATCAGCGATGGCGCCGCCGCAGTGCTGCTGTGCTCAGGCGATACCGCGCAGCGGCTCGGATTGCGGCGACGTGCCCGCGTCCTCGACCAGACCACCGTCGGGGTCGACCCCATCATCATGCTGACCGGGCCGATTCCAGCGACCCGAAAGCTGTTACAGCGCAACAACCTCCGCATCGACGACATCGACCTCTTCGAGGTCAACGAGGCGTTCTCCTCGGTGGTGCTGGCATGGCAACAGGAGCTGTGTCCGGACCCCGATCGTGTCAACGTCAACGGCGGAGCCATCGCGTTGGGACATGCGGTGGGCGCCACTGGCGCTCGGTTGCTGGCCACATTGGTTGCCGAACTCGAACGCCGCGAAGCCGACCTCGGTCTGGTGACGATGTGCTGCGGCGGAGGCCTTGGCACCGGCACCTTGATCCAACGGGTACCGAGGTGATCGACTTCTTGAAATTCCTGTCCAGAGGGGACGGTGTCTGGTGGGGTCAGGCCGCCGCCGAGCCGCGTCCACTGGTCGAAGCACTGATCTTGCAGAGTCCCCGGATTGGTCCGATCCGCACATTCACCGGCCTGAGCTGGAATGACCAGCTCGCCATCACGATGCCCGACCGGATGTCGATGGTGTCTTACGGCGGGCTCGGCGAGCTGCGCGAACTGAGCCGGTCCGGACGCCTGGACGTGGTGCCGTGCCACTATTCGGCACTACCGCGAATGTTCGCCGAACGCCGACTGCCCTGCGACGTCGGCCTCATGCAGGTATCACCGCCCGACGCACAAGGAATGTGCTCGTTGGGGATCGGCGTCGACTATGTTGCCGATGCAATGTTGCACACGCCGGTCCTGATTGCCGAGATCAACCAGAGGATGCCGGTCACGGTTGGCAGCCAACGGATTCCGCTCGACCGGTTCGCGGCGACCATCGCCACCGACCGCCCGCTGGCCGAGGATCCCACCCGCGCGCCGGGTGCTACCGAGCAACGGATCGCCGCCCACATCGCCGAGCTCGTTGACGATGGTGACACCGTGCAGTTGGGTGTCGGCTCGCTGGGCGCCGCGGTCCTCGACGCGCTGGCCGAACACGAGGATCTAGGGTTTCACACGGGCATGGTCACCGACGGGCTGCTGCGGCTCATCGACAAGGGCGTGGCGACCGGCACCCGCAAGGAGATCGACCCTGGCCTGATTGTTGCCGGCACCGCGTTGGGTTCGGCCGAGCTGTACAACCGGGTGACCGAGCTGCCCGCGAGGTTCCTGCCGACAAGTTACACCCATAGCCCGCAAGTGCTTTCGCAGCTGCAGTCGCTGGTCTCAGTGAACTTCGCCATGGAGGTCGACCTCAGCGGGCAAGTGGGCGCCGAGGTCAGCCGCGGCGTCTACGTCGGCGCCGTCGGCGGACAGGTGGACTTCACCCGAGCCGCCGCACTCACCGGCAAACGGTCGATCATCGCGCTGCGAGCCACATCGGGTGGTCGGTCCACGATCAAAGCCGCACTCGACGGC
>Ga0302325_10015605_pt1 | contig 16141 bp, 14 predicted proteins | sample Palsa_T0_2_FD_201948 | JGI IMG/M metagenome (GOLD analysis project Ga0302325, IMG submission 201948) | Peat permafrost microbial communities from Stordalen Mire near Abisko, Sweden - Palsa_T0_2 | ecosystem: Environmental > Terrestrial > Soil > Palsa > Peat permafrost | place: Sweden: Abisko... | reverse complement strand
TCGATCGTCGCCTCGATGATGCCGCGGAAAACCGCTCCGTTCTCCGGATCTCGCTCGCAATGCTTCAGCAAGACGAGCGAATTCGCGTCGGCGATCGTCTCGAGCGTCTCGCGCAACGAGCGCCTGACCCCGACTCGCTTCCAGCCATCGTCGATATCGCAATCCGCCGTTGAGTAGTACGCTTCGGGGAGACGGGCCGCCATCTCGACGATGCGCGGCAGGTCGAAAATGTCCAGAGCATCGCTGTCGTGTTCGAAACGGAAGCTCGAGCGATTGTAGTTCTTCGCCAGAGACGAGGGTTCGTGCGCTAAGAGCATGTTCCGACCCCCCAGTGCCGGCGACCCGAAGCGAGCGTCAGACGGCAACCCGTATGGCCGGTGCCACGGTCGTCGTCTGGGGCTGCCAATCCAAGACTTTCGCGATCATCGAAACGCGATTGCGCGAACCGGTTTTGGCGAGAAGACGCTTGAAGTAGCCTTGCACGGTGTTCTCAGAAATCGTTAAGGCCTGCGCGATCTCACTGGATTGTAAGCCGTCGAGGATCAACGTCAGGACTGCGGTTTCCCGTCGCGTCAACTGATGACGGCGCACCGCCCGTGAAAGATTTTTCCGGTTGGGATCCTCTTCCACGCTGAGAACGAACATCGTTCCGCCTTCACCGACGAGGCGCGCGACGCGCAGGAGACGCTCGTCGGCGAGATACGCCGTGCGCACCGGCGCAGCGGCGTCGCTCGATTCGTATTCGCGCAGAAAAGCTTCGACTTCCGGCTGCAACTCGGTGGAATTTACCACGATCCGTTCGAGGTCGCCGGACGCACCGTTGCCGCCCGAGATATACTTGATCCGGCAGGCGGCGTCGACGACGGCGAACGAGGGAGAGGTCACGGCCGAATTCATTTCCACGAACCTCAATGCGTCTGCGTAGTGCATCCGAAAGCGTACAGTTCCTAAAGCGCGGCGCATAGAGGCCGATGACTCCCCCATTTTGGGTTATCCAATTTGGGCCATTGCGGGGAGAACAGCTTTCGCGTTACCGTTGGGACCTGCCGCCGAACAGGTGTGATGTTCGGCGCGAACAGCGCGTCGGATGGAGGCTATCGGCCGTGAAACTTCGAGCGATGTTGTGCGTTCTCGTCGTTTGTTGCGTCGCATTTGCGGCACTTCCGGCGGCGGCGGCGGTGCACGCCGGCGATCAGCTTTACGTAACGGTGTACGGCCACCCGGAGCTTTCGGGTCCGGTCGAGGTCGATGGCGCCGAGCGCGTTTCGTTGAGTCTGGCAGGCACGATCGACGTCCACGGTTTGGAGTTGTCGCAGATCGCCGATCGCATCACGCTGGCGCTCGTTCCGTACGTCATCAAACCCGCAGTCGACGTGCAGCTCAAATCGCAACTTCCGGTCGTCTTCGTCTCAGGCGGTCCCGGTGGGATGCTGAAGTACCAGCCTGGTGAGACGCTGGCCGCGGCGCTGGCCGACCTGCCCGTCAACGGCAAGGCGACGGTCGCGACGCTCGCCTCCATCCCGAACAACGACGATGCGGCGCGAAATCTCGATCAGCTCGCGTCGTCGCGCATCGACCTGCGCCGTGTCGGCATCGAGCGCGACGGAAAGAGCCTTGGGATCTTCGACGCGACCGCGCTCTCGGCCGGCACGTCGGTCAACCCGGCGCTCCGGCCCGGCGACACGATCGTCCTGGTCGACAAACCCCTGGCGGTTCGCGTCGGGGGCGACGTGCAGATGCCCAGCATCGCGCACCTTTGGACCGATGAACCCCTCTCCGATGCTATCGCGCAAGCCGGCGGTCTCAATCCTTCCGCCGCGACCTCGCACATCGCCCTGCGGCGCGGAACGACGACACAATACGTCGCACTCGGCGACCCGCTCTTCACGCAGCCCGCCAGCGAGAACGACGCGCTCTTAGTCCCGGCGGCGCCGCGCGTCGCGGTCGCCGGTCTCGTCGACAAACCAAGCACCGTCGTCCTCAAGACAAATTTCTCATTGCTCAACGCGATCTTCGCGGCGGGCGGTCCCACGAAATGGGCCGACTTGTCCAAAGTTCAGGTCGAGTCGAACGGAGCGCGCGAGCAGTACGACATCACCAAGCTCGTGCACGGCGACATGACCCAAAACCCGCAGCTCAGAGACGGCGATCTCGTGTTCGTGCCCGAGGGCCACAAGGTCGACTATAGTCAGATCCTCCAGAGCATCGTCAACGCGGTCTGGCTTTTCAAATGAGCCCGAACGCGGCCGCGGCCGACCTCGTGGTCTATCGGCCCAATCTCGCCGCGTACCGGGCGCGGCGTACGGTCGATGTCGTCGGCGCGACGCTGCTCCTCCTCGCGGCGGCGCCATTCATGGCCGCCGCGAGCCTCGCCATTCTCTTGGAAGACGGTGCGCCCGTCGTCTTCAAACAACGCCGGGCCGGCCGTTTCGAGCGGACGTTCACGATCTACAAACTGCGGACGATGCGCCGCGATCAATGCGTCGACCGGCAATCGCCCTCCGCGAGCGGCGACGCGCGCGTAACCAGCGTGGGCCGCTTCTTGCGCAAAGCCTCGATCGACGAATTGCCGCAACTCTTCAACGTCTTGCGCGGCGACATGTCGCTGATCGGTCCCCGTCCGGAAATGCCGCTGATCATCGGACGTTACGAACGCTGGCAGCATCTGCGCCACCTCGTTACGCCCGGCATCACGTGCATCTGGCAGGCGACGTGCCGTTCGCGCATTCCGCTCGACCACCCGGCCGCAACCGAGCTCGACATCGACTACATCCGCCGCGCGTCGCCCGCGCTCGACGGGTCGCTTCTGGTACGCACCTTTCTTTCCGTCGTACTGCAACGAGGAGCCTACTGACGCGATGAATCGACCAATCTGCATCATGGGCACGGGCTACGTCGGCATGGCGTGCATGATCGGACTTGCCGAACTCGGCTGGACGGTGCACGGCTGCGATAACGCTCCCGAACGGATCGAGCGCCTTCGCGCCGGGACGCCGCCGTATCGCGAAGACGGCCTCCAGGAAGCGCTCCGCAAACACGTCGCCAACGGCCGCATGCACTTCTTCAACTCGCTTGAGGAAGCGGCGAAGGACTCGGAACTGGTTCTGGTAGCGGTCGGAACGCCGTCGCGCGAAGACGGCTCGGCGGATCTCGCGGCTCTCGAGAGTGCGCTGACGGAACTCGCCGGCGTGCGCTTCGCCGCCTGGCCCACGATCGTCGTACGCTCGACCGTGCCGCCCGGAACGTGCGACGCCTTCGCGCCTTTCGTCGAAAAGTGGGGCGAGCTCGTGTACGCGCCGGAGTTCCTGCGCGAAGGGACGGCCGTCCGCGATTTCCTCAACCCTTCACGCATCGTCGCGGGGGCGCGCAAAGCCTCGATCGCCGTGCCCTACGTGCGGCTCTTCGAGGCGTTGCAAAAGCGCGTCATCTTCACGAGCCTCTGCAACGCCGAGCTCGTGAAGTGCTGCTCCAACGCCTTCCTCGCGATGAAGGTCACGTACGCGAACGAGGTCGCCAACCTGTGCGACGCGCTCGGCGCGAATTCGGACGACGTCCTGCGCGGAATCGGATACGACCCGCGCATCGGGCCGGACTTCCTGCGGCCCGGCATCGGCTTCGGCGGCCCGTGTTTTGAAAAAGACGTCAAGAGCATTAAGCACGTCGCGACGCAACTCGAATCGAGCCGCGAACTCTTCTCGGCGACCTTGCGCGCCAACGACCTTCAGCCGATGCGCGTCATCGAAACGCTCTCGCACGAGATCGGCAGCCTCGACGGAGCAACGATCGGCGTGTGGGGACTCGCCTTCAAAGCGGGCACCGACGACATCCGCAGCTCGCTGGCGCTGCGGATCGTCGAAGAACTCGCGCTCCGCGGAGCGACGATCACCGCCTACGATCCCGCGGTCCACCTTGCGCCGCTTCCGCCCGGGAGCCGGCTGGTACGCTCTGCGCTCGAAGCGACCGACGCGGATGCGCTGCTCGTGCTGACCGATTGGCCTGAATTCGCCCTTATCGATCCGGTCGTGTTCGCCCCCGCGCTGCGCCGGCGCACCGTCGTCGACGGTTGCAACATCCTCGATCCGCGGCGCGTGGCCTCGGCGGGATTGGTGTATCGCGGAATCGGGCGCACCGCCCTGCGGGCACCGGCCCGCTTCTCGTATGCTTCGGCCCTGTAGACGGGAGACACTATGACCTACGTTCAATCCGCAGCCGCCAACCTCAAGGACGCTTCCGAGACAATCGGCCGGCATCGCTGGCTCGTCGCGGTCGTCTTCATCGCGCTCATGCTGAGCGCGCTTCTGCTGATCGACAAGATTCCGCGCTCTTACGGCGCCAGCGCGAACGTGCTGGTCGTCAACGGGAACTCGCGGAACGACCCGACGCTCTCATCGCCCGACCTTCCGTCGATTGCGACGAGCACGGTCGTCCTCGAGCGCGTCCGGCAGCACCTCGGCTTGACCGTACCGCTGCAAGTGATGAAGCATCAAATAACGGCCAAATCGCCTCCCTTCAAGTCCAGCATCATGCGGATCGAATACTCGGATCCGAGCGCGGCGCTGGCGGCCACCGTTGCAAACGGCGTCGCGGACGAGCTCGCCCACTACTACAATCAACTCTCGACGATCCGTTACGACAACGATCTCTCGGCACTCGACGGCGAGCTGGCGAAACAAAAGACCAAGATCGAGAGCATCGACGCGCGCCTGAAGGCCTCGGGCGCCGTGCAGACGTCCTCGTCCAATCCCGACGACAAAGAAACGGGGGCCTTGGTCGACCAGCTCAACGCGCTCGAGACGCAGCGTGCCCTTGCGAACGCGACCCTGCAAGGCGATTCCGCAGCCGCGCAAGCGATTGCCCTCGACGCGCAGACGCGCTCCGACATCAGCCGGCGCGAGATTCTGCAGAACGATCCCTCCTATCAAAGTCTCGCAGCCGGGGCGGCAAAGGAAACCGCCAGTCTCGCCGACGTTCGCGCGCAATACACGGAGCGCTATCCCGGCCTTCCCGCCCTCCAAGCGAAAGTCGACAGCCTCAATGCGTCGGTCGCACAAGAGGCGAACCGCGCGCTCGCCGAGCCGCATGCCTTCAGCCCCGCGCTGCTAGCCGCTCTTGCCGACCAGCGCAAATCCGAAGCGCTCGTCGCTGCCGACCGCGCGAGAGTCAGCGCGCTCGACGACGAAGTGACGCGTCAACGCCAGCAGCTGGCCGAGCCGGTCTCACTCGAGCTCTTGCGACTCGAGCGCGACGGCGCGGTAGCGGAATATCGCACGATCGCAGCACGCCGCGCAACCTCGTTGGCCGACCGCGCCGACGCGCTGTCGCTCGGATCGGTCGTCGTGGTCGATCGCGCGCTCGCTTCGCAAGCGCAGCTGGCTATCGGTACCCGGCGCCTCATCGGACTGATCGGACTCCTGAGCCTCATCCTCGCGCTCGGAAGCGCGTTCCTCGCCGACCAACTCAATCCGCGCCTGCGCCGTGCCGCTCAGATCGAGAGCCTCTACGGTCTGCCGGTCATCGCTACGATAGGGAAGAATCGATGAACAGTCGTCTCGACATCAAAACGCTGACCTCGACGCCCGATGCGGCCGTCGACTCGCAAGTCCAACTCTTGCGCTCGCGCGTTGAAGCGGAACTTAAGAAGCCGGCTGTCGTCATGGTGACTTCGGCCCACTCCGGCGACGGCAAGAGCCTCACCGCGAGCTCGCTCGCAACGAGTTTTGCGAAGGCCGGTCACCGCGCCGCACTCGTCAGCGAGAATTTCGGCGCGTTCCATGAGAGCGACGCTCTCGTGCAAGAGAGCCCCGCGCACGGACACGTTGCCAAGATCGAACTTCCGGCCGAGACCGACAACGCGGTCTCGCGCGAAAGCCTGGCGGCCTTCGTGAACGCGATGCGCTCCAACTACGACTACGCGATCGTCGACGCCGGCGCGTTTCTCGACAGCAACTCCGCCATGGCGCTGCCCGGCTTGGTCGACGGCATCCTGCTTTCGGTCCGCGTCGGCCGCGCCTCGACCGGCAAGGACGAGATGATGGTGCGCATGATCGAGCACTTAGGCAGCACCGTCCTCGGAGTCGTGGCTGCCGATCCGGCAGCCATCGCGGCCTTCGAGCGCAGCGCGCCAAAGTCCGAAACCATGCGTCCGCGTCAAGCCGAACGGCAACCAACCCGCGTGCTGGCGACGACGGTTTTGGCTGGGGCCATGTTTGCCGCTCTGGCGAGTTCCTCGCCCAGTTCGCAAACGAACCTCAGCGTCGCGCCCTCTCGCTTCGGAGCACAAGTTGCGCAAGTGACGATGCGCGTTCGCGACGCCGTCAGCCACTTTACCAGCGTTCCGCTCCTCACACAGGTGAAAGAGTAAGGTCTCGTTCTCATGCTGACCCTCGTAACCGGCGGGGCCGGCTTTCTCGGTAGTCACCTGGTGAATGCGCTGGTCGACGACGGCGAGCGCGTCGTGATCGTCGACAACCTGGCGACGGGCCACGTACGAAACTTGGAACATGCGCTTTCCTCGGGCCGGGCCACGTTCGTCTTTGCGGACGTCGCGGCTCCGCCCGAGCGTCTGCGAGACATTGCCTCCAAGGCTGCAAAGACGAAGTTCGATCGCATCTATCACTTGGCTTCGCCCGCCAGTCCCGACGCATACGGCGCCGATCCGTGGGGCACGCTGAGCGTCAATTCGATCGGAACGATGTCGCTGATCGAGCTCGCCCTCGAGCACCGCGCGCGGTTGTTATATGCCTCGACGTCGGAAATCTACGGCGACCCGCTCGTTCATCCGCAGCCCGAGAGCTATTTCGGCAACGTCGACCCGATCGGGCCGCGCAGTCAATACGATGAAGGGAAGCGCTTCGGGGAAGCCTGCGTCGCTGCCGCAGTGCGCGCGCGCGGTCTCGACGGACGGATCGTCCGCTTCTTCAATTGCTACGGACCCGGCATGGCCGAGGGCGACGGGCGACTCATTCCGGCGTTGATTGAAGCGCTGCGTAGCGGCCAGCGTCTCCCGATCCACGGGAGCGGTGAGCAAACCCGCTCGATGACCTACGTGGCCGACGCCGTCGAACTCGTCCGCTTAGTGATGGACCGGGCCGCTTCCGGGCTCGCTCCGGTCAACATCGGCAACGACGATGAGCGCAGCGTTTCGGAAATCGCGCAAACGTTGGCAAAGATCGCCGGCGTGGCGTACGATCCCGTTCACATGGCCGCGCGAGAACAGGATCCTCAGCGGCGCAAGCCCGATCTCAGCCTGGCGCGCAGTTTCGGATGGTCGCCCTCGACCACGCTCGAGGATGGGTTGAGCACGACCTATCGCTGGTTTCGTGAAGACCGGCTGGCCTTCGCGTAATGTCGCGAGCATAACGGCATGCAGACCCTCGAACACTCCGTCTTCGATACGCTCAACGTTACAATCGCAGGTGTCGACGGCTCGATCCGCGCTCCACAGCCGGTCATTTCCGTCCTGAACCGCGTGCTGGCGCACGCTCGCAGGCCCGCCTCTTCTCCGCCGGGTCTCGCTTGCATCGAAGTACTGAGCGACGAGGTTGCTTGGCGCATCAACGGCGGCTCCGAAGACAGCCGGAAGATCTTGAGCGCGCGTAGCGCTTTGCCTCAAGTTGCGGGCGCGATCGTCTCCTCGCTGATCGCGGACGTCGCCTCGGCCGCCGGTTTGAACGTAGCACGTGCGGCGGTCATCGAGCGCGACGGCTATGCGGTCGCATTCGTGGGTGACGATTGGGAATCGTGCATCACGCTCGCGGCCCATCTTCACGTGCGCGGCTGGCACCTGCTCGGGGGCGACTACGCCTTGATCGATCTGCCGACGCTCAACGTGCTCGGCGCCCGTAAGCTGCTCTACGTCACGCTGTCGTGCGTGGACGACTTGCCGCTCACGTACCTGCGTGCCGTCGAAGACTCGCCTTGGTATTCGACGATGCACGACATTGCTTTCTACGCGGTCGATCCCGCGCTGGCCGTCCCGCGCGAATGCGCCTGGGCGGAATTTGGGCGGTTGCGGGCCGTATTGCGGCTCGACGGGCACGTCTCCGAGTACCCGTCGCTCGAGCGGGCAGCTCAGTTCACGATCGGGCAAGGCATTCGCAGCGACGACTTGGAGCGCGCCGGAGTAACGGTCGCAGAGATCAAGCTCGGCGACTTCGTGACGACGTGCGATCTGCTCGAGCGCTGGTTGACCGCGCAGCTCGCGGGCTGAGAGCTCTTCCGTGCAAGCCTACCGGCATTGGCCGATTTACTTCATCGCCCGGATCTTGCCGGCAGCGATCGCGTTCGCAGGGATCGCGATCTACACGCGGCTGCTCGATCCCGCCAGCTTCGGGATCTATGCGCTCCTTCTGAGCACCGCCTTCGGAATCGGAATGATCGGCTTCTCCTGGATCCGCGTCGCGAGCTTGCGCTTCGCTGCGACCATCGCACCGGCGGACGAGCCGGACTTGCTGGTCACGATCGGCCTTGCGTTCGCCGCGACCTCGCTCGTGGTGTCGGCTGTGATCCTGCTCGTCGTCCGGATCGCAGATTCGAACGTGGCTTGGCCGCTGGCACTGCTAACGGCGGCGTGTGCGGTCGCGAGCGCCTGGTTCGAGCTGAACGTGACGATGCTCCAAGCCCGGCTGAACGTTTTGGGTGTCGGCCTGCTTCAGCTGGCCCGCGTGCTCGGGATGCTGGTCGTCTCGATTGCGCTCATCTTCGCGGGCTTGAAAGCCGCAGCGCTGCTCGTCGGATTCATCGCGGGCAACTTGAGCGCTTTGGGCGCGATCTTGATTTGGAAGAGTGCGCTGCGCGGGCGGCCCGACCGCTCGCTGCTAAGGCGCTTCTTCCACTTCGGCTGGCCTTCGAGCGCCAGTTCCGTAAGCTATCTCTCGATGACCTTTCAGCGCTACGCGCTGGAGATCGTCGGGGGCAGCGCCGCGGTCGGCATCTATGCGGCGGCTACCGACTTCTCGCAGCAGACCGTCGGTTTGCTGATGGGAACCGCCACGCTGGCCGGACAGCCGCTCGCCTTTCGCGCGCGCGATCTCGGAGCGAAGGTTGAGCTTTCGGACCAGATGCGGAACAACGCACGCTTGATCTTCGCCATCGGCTTCCCGGCCGCGGCCGGCCTGATCGCGCTTTCCGGGCCGATTTCCACGATCTATCTTGGTTCACGATTTCACGTGAACGCCGGCGCGCTCATGGCGCTGGCCGCGGCCTCGATCTTTCTTTCCGGACTGCGAAACGGCTACTTCGAGCAAGCCTTCGAGATTACGTTCAAGACGCGAGCGGTCGCATTGAATTCGTTTGCGCGCGTCGCATTGACCGTCGCCTTCAGTCTTTGGCTGATTCCACGGGACGGCGCGATCGGCGCTGCGATTGCGGTGCTCCTTGCCGAACTCATCGGTCTTCTCATGAGCGTGGTCTGGGCCCGAAAGCTCATGCACGTTCCGATTCCGACGCGTACCTGGTTCAAGACGGCCGCCGCAACCGCCGTCATGGTCGCTTCGCTCTTCTTGGTTCCACTCCACGCCACGTTTCTGGGCTTGGGCCTTGCGATCGTGGGCGGCACGCTGGTCTACGCGGCCGCCACCGCAGCCTTGCACGTGCGCGGACTCCGTGCGTTCGCGCTGAGCTTGTGGCGAGCACCCCCGCAGACGACGCCATGATCGCCGAGCCGAGCCTCAGCGATCGCCCCGTGGCCGACGAAGCACTCGTCTCCGTGATCATTCCCGCCTACCAGGCCGAGCGTTTCGTCGCCGGTGCCGTTCGTTCGGCGCTGCGGCAAACGCATCGTACGCTCGAAGTGATCGTCGTCGACGACGGTTCGACGGACGGCACCGCGGCGCGCCTGGCAACTATTCGCGATCCACGTCTGCGCGTGCTGCGTCAGGAGAATGCCGGGACCGCCGCCGCCCGGAACGCCGCGCTCGCAGAAGCGCAGGGATCCTACGTTGCCTTTCTCGACAGCGACGACCGCTGGTTTCCCGAGAAGATTGCGACCGAGCTCGCCATTTTGCAAAGCGCGCCGACGATCGGAATCGCGTACAGCTCGCACTACGCCGTCGACGATCGCGGTGCTCTGCTGCATCTCGCCCCCATCCGAAGTTACGCGGGCAGTGCCTTCGATCTCTTGCTCGACGGCGACGACTTCTTGATGCCGAGCTTATGCCTTTTCGATCGCCGGATCTTCGAGGTCATCGGCACGTTTAACCAGGTTCGCTACCATGAAGACGCCGATTTCATCCTTCGCGCGAGCCGCGAGTTTCCGATCTACCCCACGGGCCGGCGGCTCGCGGTCTACCGGCAGTCCACCGCCGGCAAGTGCCGCGCGATCCTGAGCAACTACGACCGCGCGCGCGACGCAGAGTTGGCGCTGTCACTCGGCCTCGGCCCACAGCTCACCTCCGACCAAGCCAAACGTTTGCGCACCAACGCCGTGCGTTCGCTCTATCTGCGTTTTCTGACGTACGGCTTTTCGGCTCACGCGCGGCATCTGCAGGGCGAGCTCGATTTGAGCAGCCTGCGCGGCAGCACGAAAGGCCGTCTCGGATACTTCTTTGCGAAAACCGGCGTCAATCTGCTGGATCCCGCCCGGCGCTGCGTCCAAGCCTACTACCGCGCGACGCAGCAAACTCGTTGGCACCGGCTCCTCGCGAGTTCGCACCTCGAGCTCGAGTATGAGTGAGCTGCTTGCCGGCCAGCCGCTGCGCGATAGCGTTGTGGTCGTGCGCCGTCGAGCGGTTTGCGTTGCGGTGCCGACCTTCCGGCGACCCGAATTGCTCGAGCGCGTTCTGGGCGGACTGGCGCGTTTGACGATACCTGCCGACGTCGACCTCAGCGTGGTCGTCCTGGACAACAATCCGCAGCCGGAGGCGCGCGACGCGGTCGAGCGCATTCGAAGAGGCTTTCCGTTCGATCTGACCCACGCGCACGTTGCCGAGCCCGGGCTTTCGTCGGTTCGAAACTTCGCGCTGACGCGCGCCCGCGAGGGCTTCGACTTCCTCGCCATGATCGACGACGACGAGATGCCGCATCACCGCTGGCTCGCCGAGCTCCTTCGCGTTCAACAAGAAACGCTCGCGGACGCGGTCGTGGGACCGGTGCCGCGCATCGTCCCGCGCGATGCGCCACGCTGGCTGCGCGAGGGCGGCTTCTTCGAGCTGCCCGTGTTTCCCGACCGCACCTTGATCAAAGACGGCTACAGCGGAAATTGTCTGCTGCGCGTCGCTTCGATCAAGCGCCTCGGGCTCGCGTTCGACCCGGCGCTCAACTTCGCCGGCGGGGAAGATCTCTTATTCTTCCGTCAACTGCACGCTGCCGGAGCAAAGCTCGCGTACGCACGGCGCGCCGTCGCCGAAGAATTCGTCGGCGCGGAACGCTTGAGTGCGTCGTACATCCTGAAGCTGAATTTCCGCCGCGGCAACACGCTCTCGCTATGCGACCGGCATTTGGGTGGCGTACGCGCGGTCGCGGTGCGTCCGCTCAAAGCCTGTGCGCGCATTGCGCTCGGCAGCGCGATGCTCGCTCCAAAGACGATCCGTCGCGGACGAAGCGGTGCCGTCGCCGCGCTCTGCGATATCGCGCTCGGACTCGGAGCGCTCGCGGGCCTCGTCGGCTACACCTACAACGCGTACGGCCGGCCCGGCCAGAAGAGTCCGGGAGAGGCTACAGCGTCCGCGCCCGTGCGATAGTCCGGCGCGTCCGCCAGGTTGGAGCCGGTTCGGGCTGGCCGGCGTTCGCGCGAATCGGATACAGAAACGCCGTGACGAACAGGATCGTTCCAAGCGTGTTGAAGTTGCCGACATAGGTCTCGGTGTAACTGCCGAAGACGAGAAAGAGGGTGACCAGCAGCGGCCATAAACTGACGACGTCACGCTCACGCAAGAAAAACGCGCCGGCGCGGAACAGGCTGACGAAAATCGCCACGAGCAACGCGGCGAGTCCGACGTAGCCCGTATCGAGGCACGTTTGCAAGAAGCTGTCGTGCGCGTGGTACGGCGTCCAGCCGCCTGCCTCGACAACGTAGTAGCTCAGGTAGTCTTTCGAAACCGGCGAACGAAAGAACGCTCCGTAGCCGTAGCCGAGAATCGGACGCGCGTTCACCGCCTCGTTCAAATACGGCCAGAAGTCAACGCGGCCGGTGAGGCCTTGCGTTCGACCCAAAGCCGCGTAGAGGGCGTCTTGATCGAAACCGACGACGACCGCGCCGGCTGCCGCCAGCGCGGCACCTAGCAACGCGACGATGCGCGAAACGCCGCCAAAGCCCGGGGAAACGCAGGCGAGAGCCACCAGGCCGATGGCGACCACGGCGATGCAGTCGACCAGCGCCGTCGCTGAGTTCGAACCGAGCAGCTGCGTTGCGCTGAGGACGAGGCCTCCGACGGCGAGCATCTTGTACTTCGTGCCGCGTCGCAGAATCAACGTCAAGAAGACGACGATCGCAAGAGCCGCCGCCGTGCCGAGCGCATTTTTTTCCTCGTAAATCCCTTCCCACGCCCCGCTCCCCCAGAACATGCGCCCACGCCCCGGCGAAACAAAGATGAGCGCCACGCTCGCGAGCCCGCTAACACCGAAGAATATTGCCAGCACGTTTAGGAACTCCACGAGCCGGAGACTTGCGACGACATAAAAGGCGATGATCGCCGTGCCCACGAGTTCGATCGAATTCTTCAGCGTGACGAACGGATCGACGGACCAGAGCGTCGAGGCGAGGCTGAGCGCGAGAAAGACGAGCAAAGGGGCCGAGCGCGACAGCAACGCCCGCAACTCACGGTTCATCGCGAGAAGTCGAAACGCTGCGAGAACGTAGCCGAAAGTCCAAAGCGCCTCGTTCGAAAGCGAGCCCGATTCGTCGGCGCCGCTTTTTCTTTGAATCGCGCTAATCAGCGTCAAGCAAAGCATCGCGCACACGAAAACTTTGTCGAGGCGTCTCTCGCCGGCGTGCGCCCGCTCCTTCACCATCCGTGATACGTCGTGATGCTTTTGGAAAGCCCGAAGAAACGCTCGCGATAGATAGAAGCTTCGGGGAACAAGGTTTGCATCTGCGCGGCGGTCAGCAAGCGAATCGAATCGACGATTTCCCTAGCGCGCGCGGGGTCGCGTTCGCGCGCTAACCAACCCAGCCGGAACCTCGTCAATAGATACGTCCGGACCTTGAGCGGCAAGAATTGAAAGCCAGGAAATAAGAAGTGCGGCTCGATGGGAAACCACGCGTTCGGCGTCTGCACGAAATACCGCTTTGCGACGCGCCGCACTTCCGCGGCCATCTTCTTCTGATCTTCGAACGTTCCGACGTGCTCGATGACGGAGTTCGAGTAGACGACGTCGATGCTCTTGCTTTCGAAGGCACTCAGATCGCGCGCGTCGCCCACGATGCTTTCGAAGCGTGCATCGTCGCTCTCTTCCGACTTGACGTTGAGAATGATGACCTTGACGCCGTCTTTGGCGAAGTCGAGGTTGTTCCAAAAGGCCGTCGTGCCGCCGACGTCGAGGATAGTCACCGGGCGCGAGAGGCTCGAGAGCAGGTTAGCGAAAAACGCGAGCCTCCGCGCGCGCAAGCGGGAAGCGAGCGAGGCGGGAGAGCGATGGTCGGCGACGCGAGAAAAAAACGACACGCCCGTTTTTCGTTCGCCGCCGCTCGCCGATTCGCTCCTGACTTCTGCCTAAATACGCGACACACTGTTTTCGAGTTCGAGGCGCGCCGCGACTCGATCGCGAAGGCGCGCGACGGGAGCATGTACGTGATGCAAGCAGGCGGCGAAACCCGGCGGAGGTCGACGATCGCAGGCGTCGCGATCGACGCTCTGAGTTTCGATGAAGTCGTGGACGCCGTCATCGCGCACGCCGCTGCCGGCGGATCGCCGGCCTATGTCGTAACGCCGAACGCGCATCACGTCGTCCTGCTCCAAAAGGACGAGTTGCTGCGAGCGGTGTATGCCGGCGCGTTCCTGGTCGTGCCCGATGGCGTCCCCCTGCTCTGGGGCACCGCGCTCCTTGGGGCGCCGTTGCCGAGCCGCGTAAACGGCACGGACCTCTTCGAAACGCTGTGCGCACGGGCTGCACGCGACGGTCTGCGGGTCTTCTTGTTAGGCGGCCGCCCCGGAGCGGCAACCGCAGCAGCGAAGCGGCTCTCCGCTCGCGATCCGGCCCTCCAGGTCTGCGGCATCTACTGCCCGCCCTTCGGCTTCGAGCGGGACGCACTCGAGAGCGCGAAGATTCTCGCGCAGATTCGTGCGGCGCGACCGCATCTGCTCTTTGTCGGGCTCGGTGCTCCCAAACAAGAATATTGGATGTACCGCAACTGCGCGGCCGCGGGCGTTCCGGTTTCGCTCGGCATCGGCGTCAGTTTCGAGTTGGTCGGCGGCGTCGTCGCTCGCGCTCCGCGCTGGATGCAGCGAGCGGGGCTCGAGTGGTTATATCGCCTGGGCACCGAGCCGAAACGGCTCTGGCGCCGCTATGTCTTCGGCAACGCCGCGTTTAGCTTCTTGCTCGCGCGGCAGTTCGCCGCGCAACGAATTTTCCGCAGGCGGACGTAACCGCGGCGCGCGCGCAATCCCCCAAATTGGGGTTCTTTTGCGAGCTCGCTCCCAGCCGTGCGCCGTGCCCTGAAAATGCCCCAAAGGACTGAACCATTTTAGGGGATGTGCGCTCGCTCGTTTGCCGATACAATGAGCGCTCAGGAGGGAACAGGGGCGATGCATTGTTCCGGGCTCCGCGAATGCCGGAGTGACTGGCTTTGGTAGTCCAGGTCGACGCATGCAGCGTCGGCGCTCGGACGCCGTACGAGCGCGAGGCTTCGATCGACGAGATCTTCACGCAGCGCGCGGCCGAGAGCCCCGCTTCGATCGCGCTAGCCGGCGACGGTTTCGAGATCACCTACGCCGAGCTCGAGTCCGAGTCCAACCGCATCGCCAACCACCTTCGTTCCGCGGGCATTCTCGCGGGCGGCGCGGTCGGCGTCGAGGCGGAGCGCTCGCGACATCTTCCCGCAGCGCTGCTCGGTATCTTGAAAGCCGGCGCAGCCTACGTTCCGCTCGATCCGGCCTATCCGCGCGAACGCCTCGCGTCGATGATCGAGGACGCGGCGATCGGGTCCATCCTGGTCACTTCCGATCGCGCGCGCTTTGCGGGAACGGGCGCCGCGCACGTCCTCCACGTCGCCGACGCAGACGCTGCGAGCGATACGCGGCCGGCGGCATATGCGAACCCCGCTGCGACCCTCGCCTACGTCACGTACACGTCGGGATCCAGCGGGCGGCCGAAAGGCGTCGCGGTCGAACATCGCGGCGTCGTTCGTCTGGTCCGCTCGGCCGACTACGTCGACCTCGCTCCCGCGGACGTGATCTTGCATCACTCGCCGCTGAGCTTCGATGCGTCGACGTTTGAGATTTGGGGCGCGCTGCTCAACGGCGCACGCGTCGCCTTCCCCGCGCCGGGATTGCAAGGCGTGGAAGACCTTGCGGCCCCCATCGAGCGCTTGCGCGTGACGACGGTCTTTTTGACCACGGCGCTGTTCGTGCGTTTCGTCGACGCTGCGAACGAACTCCCGGCTTCGCTGCGCTGCGTGCTCACCGGCGGTGAGGTGTGCTCCGCTCAACACGCACGACGCTTTCTGGAACGTTTCCCGCACTGCCGCCTGGTCCACGTGTATGGACCGACCGAAAACACGACCTTCAGCACGGCGCATACGCTCTCGCCGGCGGACGTCGCCGGCGCGAACGTTCCGATCGGACGCCCGATCGCGAATTCAAGCGCATACGTCCTCGATGCGAATGGAGAGCCGGTACCGCTCGGGGAGTCCGGCGAACTCTGCGTCGGAGGCGATGGCGTTGCGCGCGGCTATCTCAACGCGCCGGAACTGTCACGCGAGCGCTTCGTTGCGGATCCCTTCGCCGGCGATCCGGCTGCACGGCTCTACCGCACCGGCGATCGCGCTCGCTTTCGTGCTGACGGTCTGCTCGAGTTTCTGGGACGCGACGACCGTCAGGTGAAGATACGAGGCTACCGCGTCGAGCCGGGTGAGGTCGAAGCCGCTCTCGGCAAGCACCCGGGAGTCGGCGAAGCAGCGGTCGTGGTCGTCGAGCGCGGCGCGGAAAAGGAACTGATCGCGCACGTCGTACCCTCGCGCGGCAGCGCGCTGGACGAACCCCTCTTG
>Ga0302325_10015601_pt1 | contig 16143 bp, 11 predicted proteins | sample Palsa_T0_2_FD_201948 | JGI IMG/M metagenome (GOLD analysis project Ga0302325, IMG submission 201948) | Peat permafrost microbial communities from Stordalen Mire near Abisko, Sweden - Palsa_T0_2 | ecosystem: Environmental > Terrestrial > Soil > Palsa > Peat permafrost | place: Sweden: Abisko... | reverse complement strand
CGGTAGTTACCCAGAAAACTGGGCCAACAAACCGGTAACCTGGGTCTCTCTCGAAGACGCCCGCGCCTACGCCAAATGGGCTGGGAAGCGCTTGCCGCACGAGTGGGAGTGGCAGTACGCCGCGCAGGGCTCGGACGGCCGCCGCTACCCCTGGGGCAACACCGAAAATCCCTCCGCTCCGCCCACTCAGGCAGCGGAAGCCGTCACCGCCGCCACCGGGACGGCTCCAGCTGTGGTCGTTGAAACCGGCGCCACGCCCTGGCCCGACCGCGGCCGCGATGCCCAGCCGCCCACCGGAGTGGATGTAAATCCCGCGGGCGCAAGTCCCTTCGGCGTCGAAGACCTGGTCGGCAATGTCTGGCAATGGACGGATGAGTATGTCGACGAGCACACCCACTACGCAATCCTGCGCGGAGGGAGCCACTATCAGCCGCAAGGCTCCCGCTGGTACTTCCCGCAGGCCTACGAGCTAAGTCAGCACGGCAAATATCTGTTAATGGCTCCCAGCCTCGACCGCAGCGCAACGGTGGGCTTCCGGTGCGTTGAGGACGCGCCAAACTAGCAGGTCTCTTGGCCCCCCAAAGCGTGCATCAGTGAGACTTTGGGGAAGTCACGCTGGAATCGGATCCTATGATGCAGGTGACCATGTACTCGTATATACGATACTGGCTTGCAGTGCCGGTTGAAGTGAATGTAAACAGGTCAATTGCGCGTCCCTCCACACCGCTTGAATCTTCCATCAATACCGGGTAGGGCAACCCAGGAAGCGTAATCAAATTCAAGACGGGATAAATATACTTCAACCCGTCTCTGTACTTCAGCACAGCGCAGCCATCGCATTCTTCTTCGCCGTTGACATTCTCAATCTTCTTGCCCACGATCTTTCCCGAGCGATCCTGGAGGAACAGTCCTTTGCGCAAGAGCCGGCCGTCCTGCATGAAGGTAGCTGCAATAGTATAGAAATAAGTTCCTTCCGATCGCCCAACAGACCGCGCCAGTCTGCGTTGTCCCGGCTTGGAGCGCATCTCTCGCCAAACAGGCTCTAACACTGGCTCTGTTGCCTTAAATTCCACAAACCCGGCATTCAAGGCGAGTCCCAAACGCCCCCCACTGACAAAAACCTGTGACACAACCTTGGATTTCGGCATTTTCGCATCATAGCGATACAGCGGAACAGGTTTGTCTTCGTTTAACTGGTCGCAATCCGCCTCGTTCTTCTTGACGTAAGCTAGAACACTTTTGATCGGAATCACTCCAATCTGAGGCGCGACCTTCGGAGCAATCCCCTCAGCAAAGACAGTTACTTCGCTGCTCACAACCTCCGTCACAAGTTCCCCGTTCGGCAGCACCCAGCCAAGCATGGGCTGCGGGATCCTTTGCGCAGCAAAGACGTCAAGGATCGCCTTGCCGTCGTCATCCTGCGGCGATTGGGCGATAGACACCGCCGTGCCGCGGCTAAAGAACAGCAATAACCCAATCAAAAAAGTCCTTATCAAGGCAATCCTCCAACCCCGCTAACTCCGCTGCGTTCCCTAACTCCGCCAGTGTAACTCCACCAGCCCATCCATCGGATGCTTCCCCTCGCCATTCCGGCCGCCATCCAGCCGCGCCTGCTTCAGCGCAAAGTACCATTTCGCCGGCTTATCCGCGTCGTCGATCAGCATCAGGCTGGGGTTATGCCGCAAACCTTCCGCCTGCTGGATCATCGTCACCTGGTCCTGGCGCACGAACTTCGCTCCAAAGAACTTGGCAATGGGAGTGACCAGCGGCACATGGTAGAAGACATTCCACGCCGCAGCCACGTCGATGCGGCAGGTGGAAGCCGTCACTGGAGTTACCGTGGTCAAACTTGTAAACCACTTATTTCCGCAGCGAATCGTCTCATATCTTCGATTCGGCAGCACAAAGTCGATCGTTGTCACCACCGGTTCGCCGTAAACCCCGAGCAACTTATAGGGCGCGGAGTTGCCGCTGGGCGCGTGCGCGGCCATGCGAAACCCCTCTGGAATCGGCTCGAACCGCTTCGTTTTCTCTCGGATCGACCCACGCGAGCGCCACCACCACGCCTGATGTACAAACGGCCCATGCGCCGGGTCCATCAAGCCGATGATGCCGTGGTCCACGTTGCAGGGCAGGTCGGCCGTCAGGTGCGCGGTACGATATTTGCCGCTGTACTTGGCCAGTTCCGGCACTGGCGGCAGATCGGCTGCTTCCAGCTTGCGCCCCGCGCCCGCGCCGGGAATATAAACCCACGCGTAGCCGTCGCGTTCTACGCACGGATAAGCAGATGCGTAGATCTTGGTAGCATCGAGCCGATCCACCGAAGTAAGGGAAGGGATAGTTTCGCAGCGTCCCGAGCAAGGCTCAAACTCCCAGCCGTGATAGCGGCAAGTTACATGCTCGCCGTCGAACCAGCCCACGCTTAGAGGAATTCCGCGATGCGGGCAGCTATCGCGCATGGCAAAGATGCGGCCATCCTTGCGGCGCCCCAGCACCAGCGGCAGATCCAGCAGCATCGCCGTTTCGAGCGAGTTGCCGCGCAGCCGCTCCGAGCGCAGCGCAGGATACCAGTCGTCATAGATCAGCGTAGCCGTGGGCCCGGCAATGGAAGCTCCGCTCGAATCCCCACTTGAATTCAGTGTCACCAATCGCGCCATCGTTCTCCATTGCGTAACGCCGCTAACTCGCGGACTTTTCGAGCTTACCGGCCTTCAGCACAAACCGCTCGCCGCGCCACTCAATCGTATTCCCGGCAAAGCTCCAAACCCAGACTGCAAACCCCACCAGATCGCGCACCGGCAGCAGCCAAAGATCGCGCAGCACCTGGCCATCGCGCAGCACGCCCACGCCCACCTGCAGCGCAATCGCCAGCCGCAGCAGATACGCGAGAAAGAGCAGCCAGACGCTCCAGAAGCTTGCGCCCGAAGCCACAACATTAGCCAAAGCCAGCGGCAAAGTATGCGTGAAGATCAGCCCCACATATCCCCAGCGGCGGCTATCGCGCACGGTGCGCGCCCAGCGCAGTTGGTGGCTCCAGAATCCGCCCAAGCCATAGGCTGGAACGCTGGTTTCGACCACTTCGGTCGCCAGGCGGATCGAGTATCCGGAAGCGGCGATGCGCGCGCCCAGCTCGTAGTCGTCGGCGAGCTGATCCACCAGGCCCTCGAATCCACCTGCCGCAGCCAGCGCCTCGCGGCGCACGCACAGCGTCGAGCCCAGGCCGAAGTGAATGCCGCCCTCAACTACTCGCGCTACCAGCACGCCCGCCTGAAAATCGGTGGCGATCCCCAGCGCCTCCAAAATCGAGCCCAACTTTAGTCCCCCAGCCAGCGTTCGCGCCGCCTGTCCGCGATAGAGCGCCGTCACCATTCCCACTGGCTTCGCGGCCGGCGCGCCAACTGTCGCAGCAAACTGACGCAGAACGCGCTCCAGATAGCGCGGCGAAACCCGAATGTCCGAGTCGTTGATGAGCAAAAACTTATGCTTGGCTTCCGGCCGCATCTGAATGAGGTTTGAAACCTTGCCATTTGTTCCCAGCCGCTCGCGGCAGATCACCAGCCGGATCGCGCGCTCGGGGAACTCCTCCTGCAAGCGCCGCACTGCCGCAACCGCCGGATCGTCCTCGCTGCCGGCCCCGAAGATCAGCTCAAATTCGCCCGCGTACTCCTGCAGGCAATGGCTGCGAAAGGCCTCATACATTCCTTCGTCGAAACCCTTGACCGGCTTCAGAATCGAAACCGCGGGCGCGAACTCAGGCAGACGCGCATATCCGCGCGCGTAAAGGCGAAAGCTGCTCGCGGACCAGAGCACCAGCAGGCAATAGACCATGCTCGCGGCCACCAGCACCGTCGTCCCGATCTCAGTTGTCAAGGCAAACGTTGGCATGAATCCCTGGTACCAGTGTAGCGAAGCGCCTTAGCGCACTCGCAACATCAGCCGGTCCACATGCTCGCCGCGGCGAATGCGCCTGAGTTGGCGATGAAATAACACCTGAGGATCGTCCGTATCACTCTGCTCGTCCTCATCTTCATCCATCCGCTGGACGATCATCGGCTGGACGTTATGGAGCAGCAGCCCATCCAGATGCTGGAGCGCCAGTCCAATGGAAAAAGCATACCCGGAAAACCCCGCATGTTGGCGAGCCAAGCGTCTCCGCCCCGGCTGGTTCCCGCGCTTCATACGAACCCACGGTAGAAATAACAGCGCAGGCAAGACAACCGCGCTCCAGCCGCCGTAAAAGTTAGGCACAACCTCACTCATACCTAAGCGCCTCAATCGGGTCCAGATTCGCCGCCTTCCACGCCGGATAGATCCCGAAGATGAGGCCGATTGCGCAGGCCACGCCAAACCCGAACAGCACCCAGAAGGTTGAAAGCGTCGCTGGAAGGCCGACGGGCAACAGATAGACGATCCAGGTAATCACTGCCCCGACAATGACTCCGACGATTCCGCCCATAGCGCAAAGCGTGACCGCCTCCGTCGTGAACTGCGTCAGAATTGTCCGCTTCGTCGCTCCCAGTGCCTTGCGAATCCCAATCTCACGGGTCCGTTCCGTCACGCTCACCAGCATGATGTTCATCACGCCCACGCCGCCGACCATTAGCCCCACGCTCGATACCGCCAGCATGAAGATGCGCAGCCCCAGCGTCAGTTGGTCGAGCAGACGGGTAATCGAATCCGGCTCGAATATCTCGAAATTGTCCGGCGCCTCCACCTTCACATGGCGGCGAATGCGGAGAAGTTCGCGAATCTCCTCTTCAACCAATGCTTTATTCGCTGGATCGTCATACTTCACGCTGACCCAGACGTCTTTCACTTCCGGATGGAGATTCTCAAAGGTTCCCCATGGAAAATACGCCGCGTTGTCCTGGGGATTCTTGCCGCCGCCAAAGAGCTGCTTGCGCTTGTCGACCACTCCGATGACCGTGTACAGGCTGGTCTCGATGTTGACTTCTTTGCCTACGGCAGGTTCGGAGCCAAACAGATCTTCCCAGGTGTCGTGCCCCAGCACCACTACCTTGGCGTGGCGCTGGTCCTCGTCGTCGGTATAGAAACGTCCTTCGTTCATGACAAAGTCATTCACGATCGAGACCTGCGCCGTACTGCTCTGCAAGATCACCCCGGCAGTCTTCTTGCCGTTGTACTTCACCGACACGTCTCCTACCCGAAACTGAGACTTGACATACTGCTTGCCGCCATCGGCCGCCGCTACGTGCGGCAGTGTGCGCAGCGCGATCACGTCTTCGAGCGTCAGTTTCTTGCGCGTCAGTTGTTCGGTGGTTGGCCGCACGCCGATCACCGGTATGTGAAAGACCCAGAAGACGTTCGAGCCCAGCGAACCGACGAAATCCGTAACCCGGTTGCTCAGGCCATTGATGATGGAGGAGATGGCGATCACCGAGGTCACGCCGATCACAATCCCCAGAATGGTCAGGCCGGAGCGCAGCTTGTTTGCACGCAGCGTCTCCAGCGCCATCTTCACCGATTCCCGCATCTGCCCTTGCGCCATAACAAAAACTCCTAGCTACCCTTCACATCTCCGCCCGCAAAGCCACGATCGGATCCAGCTTAGCCGCTTTGCTGGCCGGATAAACCCCGAAGAAGACGCCGGTTCCCGTGGCCATGAACATCCCCAGCAAGACAGAAACGACTGAAACCGTCACAGAAACTCCGAAGATCAGCGTGACGATCTCCGCTACACCCACTCCTATCAGAATCCCGATCACGCCCCCAAGCGTGGCCATCATTGCCGACTCGATCAGAAACTGCATCAGGACATCTTTTTGCCGCGCTCCGAGAGCTTTGCGGATGCCAATCTCCCGGGTGCGCTCGGTGACCGATACGAGCATGATGTTCATAATCACGATGCCGCCCACCACCAGTGAAATGGAGGCGAGACCAAATACGATGATGACGAAGAGTTGGCTGATCTGTTTCCAGATGTCCAGGAAGGTGTCGTTGGTCATCACCTCGAAGCTGTCCGGCGCGCCCGGCGCATCGTGCCGCCGCGTCCTCATGATCACCCGAACCTCGTCTTCGGCCCGCACCATGGCTTCGGCGTTGATGCCGGCTCGCACATAAATCGTCATCGAATCGTTGGAGCCATAGGTGTGCTGATAGGTGGTCAAGGGCACCGCAACCCAATTATCCTGCGACTGGCCAAAGGTCTTTCCCTGACGCTCGCCCACCCCCACTACCGTGTACGGAACCCCGTCGACACGGATCTCCATGCCGATCGGATCGCCCTCCACCAGCAGATTGTCCACGATGTCGTAACCCACCACGGCCGAGTGCGTGGCGTGCTCCACATCGCCCTCGGTCAGCGCCCGGCCCACGACGACGTTCAGATTGTTCAGCGAGAACATTGCCGCCGTGTATCCGCGTACGCCGGTGTCGGTGCTTGAGTGGTTGTTATGCACCACATTCGTCGCCTTCGATAGTAGCGCGCCCACTTCCTTGCAGGACCGGCAGCCGTCGCGGATCGCCTCATAATCTTCCAACGTGAGAATCTTGCGCTTCTGGAAGCGGAAATAGTCTTCCGCGTTGAAGATCAATCCCTTGCGGTCCAGCGTGAAAACATCCGCTCCATATCCCGTCAGTTTGGTGCCAAAGTAATCGTTGGCTGTATTCGTCAGGGTGATCACCATGATGACCGAAGCCACGCCCATGACCACCCCAATCAGCGTCAGAACCGACCTGAGCTTATTGGCCCACAGCGACTGCATGGCGAGTTTTAAGGCTTCTTTGAATTGCATCGGCTTCCGTTTCCTGGCCTGATTGGCGAGCGGGCAGAATCGGGGTGCCCACCCTCGCGACGCATTTGTTTTGGTCGCTAGGAGGACAATCTTTTGCGCCCGCCCCGCTGCCCACGAGTCTAGCAGCGTTTCTCTTTTCGTTCCTGTCAACTTGACTACGCATCCCCGGCATTTCCGGTTCCCCGACCGGGAACCTACAGGATTTCCGCTGCGTATCCCATGCGTCCGAGTACACTGCCCCTGCGAGGACGGCAACCGGCGGCGCATTTTCCAGGCCGCTTGACCCTGGCAGCCGCGCAACGCTTGACCGAATGCGCCCCCGTATTCGCTAATATCGACGACGAAAGACTTCTGGAGACTTCATGAACTCAACCCGGCTTGCATCCCTCGCCCTCGCGCTCTTTGCATCAATTCCCGCTGCCTTCGCAGCCTCCAACCCTCCGTTGCTGTTGCAGAATCCCTCCCTCAGCCCGACCACGGTCGCTTTCCGCTACGCCGGCGATGTCTGGACCGTTCCTCGCGCGGGCGGTGAAGCCCAGCGGCTCACCTCCACCGCCGCACTCGCCGATGGCCCGTTTTTCTCGCCAGACGGCACGCAGATTGCTTACTCCGCCAATCTGCGCGGCAGCACCGATGTTTATGTCGTCCCTGCAACTGGCGGCATCCCCCGCCGCCTCACCTGGCATCCCGCGGGCAACTTCGCCGTCGGCTGGACCCCGGACGGCAAAGACATCCTCTTCTCCAGCATGAGAGACAGCGTGCGCCACTACATGCGCCTCTTCAAGGTCCACGCCGACGGCACTGGAACCCCCGAGCCGCTTCCGCTGCCCGCCGCCTATGAAGGCTCTCTTTCTCCCGACGGCCAATCCATCGCCTACGAGCCGGTAACCCGCTGGGAGCCGGATTGGAAGTACTACCGCGGCGGCCAGAATTTTCCCATCTGGGTAGTCAACCTGAAGACTCTCGACCTCGAGAAAATCCCCTCCAGCAACACCACGGACACGTATCCCACCTGGGTCGGCGATCAGATTTACTTCCTCTCCAACCGCGCCGCGCCAACCCAGCCGGCGGTAGAAATTGGCAGTGAGAAAACCGGCTCCATTGCGCTCTACCGCTACGACACCAAGACCAAGGAAGTCTCCCTCGCCGTAGCCAACAAGGGTCTCGACTTCAAGAGCATGCAAGCCGGCCCCGGTGGCATCGTCTACGAGCAGTTTGGCTCGCTGCACGTTCTCGATCTGAAGTCCGACGGCAAGATCGGCGAGGATCACACCTTGCAGATCACCATCCACGGCGATCTGCCCCAGCTTGCGCCGCATCTGGCGTCGATCTCCAGCGACGATATTCGCAATGTCGCGTTTTCCCCAGCCGGCCAGCGCGTGGCCATTGAGGCTCACGGCGACATCTTCACTGTCCCCGCCGAAAAGGGCGACACCCGCAACCTCACCGCTACTTCCGGCATCGCCGAGCGCTCGCCCGCCTGGTCGCCGAATGGCAAGACCATCGCATACTTCTCCGACGCTTCGGGCGAATACCAGCTTTACCTCCACGACCAGACCGGATTCAAAGCGCCCACCGTCATCGACCTCGGACCCAATCCCTCGTACTACTACAATCTGCAATGGTCGCCCGACTCGAAGCACATCCTCTATTCGGATAAGCACCTGCGCCTCTGGTACGTGGATGCACCGGGCACCGACGATAAAGGGAAAGAAATTCCAGCCGGCAAGCCCGTGCTGGTCGATACCAACGACCAGGGCGGCTTTGCCGGCGGATACGACTCCGCCTGGTCGCCAGACTCGAAATGGATCACCTATTCGCGCTCCCTGGACAACAATCTCCGGGCGGTTTTCCTTTATTCGCTCGAAAGCAAGAAATTCACCCAGGTCACGGACGGCATGAGCGACGCCTCCAGCCCGGTCTTCGACCCCAATGGCAAATTCCTCTACTTCCTCGCGTCTACCGACGACGGACCCTCCAACGCCGGGATCGATCTCTCCTCGCTGGACCGCGCCGAAACCAGCGCTCCCTACGTTGTCGTCCTCTCGAAAGACGGCGCGTCGCCCATCCCGCCCGAAAGCGACGACGAAAAGATCAAGGAAGAAGAGAAGAAAAAAGACGACAAGAACCCCGTCCCGCCGCCCAAGGCTGAGGGTGACGACAAGGACAAAGACAAGAAAGACGACAAAGCCAAGACCGATGCCAAAGCAGACGACGCCAAGAAAGAAGACAAGACCGACGACAAGAAAGTCGAAGTCAAAATCGATCTCGATGGCATCGGCAACCGCATCCTTTCGCTGCCCGTTCCTTCGCGCAACTACGGGAACATCGTAGCCGGCAAGACCGGCGTAATCTACCTGCTGGAAGGCTCGCCGCTCGGCCGTCCCAGCGATGGCGGAGGCAACATCCGCGCACTGTGGCGCTTCACCACGGACAAGCGCAAGACCGAGCAGGTCGGTTCCGACCTGAACGGCTTCCTGGTCTCCGCCGACGCCTCGAAAGCCCTGATCTCCCAACACAACTCGCTCTCCATCATCTCCACCGACGACCTGAAGCCCGGCGGCGACACCGGCAAGCCCGTCAATCTGGGCAATATGCACGCCAATATCGACCTGCGCGCCGAATGGAGGCAGATGTTCACGGAAACCTGGCGCATCCAGCGAGATTTCCTCTACGACCCCAACACGCACGGCCTTTCGATCCCGAAGATCGAAGCCAAATACAGCCCTTACCTCGACGGACTGGCCAGCCGCGATGAATTCAGCTACCTCACGCGCGAGATGACCGGCGAAATCTCCATCGGCCACATGTTCATCTCCGGCCCCTATCACCACGACGACTCGCCCACCACCGGCCTGCTCGGCGCAGACTTCACGGTTGAACACGATCGCTACAAGATCGCAAAAATCCTCGGCGGCCAGAACTGGACTCCCGGTCTGGCGTCGCCGCTGACCCTTCCCGGCGTCTACGTCCACGAAGGCGCGTATATCCTCGCCGTCAACGGCAAGGAAGTTCACGCGTCGGATAATCTTTATTCCTTCTTCGACGGCCTCGCCGGCCAGCAGACCGTGCTGCGCATCGCCTATAGCGCCGACGGCAAAGACGCCAAGGATGTCACTGTCGTCCCCATCGGCGACGAAGACGGCTTGCGCAACATCGACTGGATCGAAGGCAACCTCCGCAAAGTCGATCAGCTCTCCGGCGGCAAAGTGGCCTACGTCTACATGCCGAACACCGGCGGAGCCGGCTACACCAACTTCAACCGCTACTTCTACTCGCAACTCAACAAACAGGCCCTGGTTCTGGACGAGCGCTGGAACGAGGGCGGCTTCATTGCCGATTATGTTGTCGACGTTCTCCGCCGCCAGCAGCTTTCGGTGGCCCAGGAGCGCGACGGCAAGCCCCAGGTTGACTCCGTTGGCGCCATCTTCGGCCCCAAAACCATGCTCATCAACCAGAACTCCGGCTCCGGCGGAGACGCCATGCCCTGGTACTTCCGCAAAGCCGGGATCGGTAAACTCGTCGGCACCCGCACCTGGGGCGGACTGGTCGGCATCGGCGGCTATCCGCCGCTGCTGGACGGAGGCAGCGTCACCGCACCGCGATTCCTCATCTACGGCCTCACCGGCAACTTTGAAGTCGAAAACCACGGTATCGTCCCCGACGTACCCGTCGAAGACACTCCCAAAGACTTCATGGCCGGCCACGATCTGCAACTCGAAACCGGCGTCAAGCTGGTCCTGGACGAGCTGAAGGCAAATCCCATCCCGTCCTACCCGAAGCCAACCTACCCCAACTACCACCAGCACGACGGCCTGGGCAAAAACTAGCGGGCCTTTCCGTCAAGACAAAGGGCCAGCCGGCGAAGGTTGCCGGCTGGCCCTTTGATTGATCTTCTCTCGTTCTAGCGTCCGGAGCTGCCAAATCCCTTTTCGGCCCGGCTGGAATCTCCCAAATCATCGACCACGGAGACTACCCCGGTCAGCACCGGCACTGGAATCATCTGGGCAATCTTGTCCCCGGCCTCAAGCCGAATCGCCGTATCGGTCAGATTCGTCAACAAAATCTGGATCTCGCCGCGATACCCGGCATCGATGACGCCGCCGGTGACCGCTACCCCGCGCGAGGCCATCGAAGACCGGTCGCGCACCAGCAGTCCCAGCCCCACGCCCGTCTCGGGGTGCCGCGCCTCGACGGCAATCCCCGTCCGCACACGAACAGCGGCCCTGGCCCAAAGCTCTACCGCCTCCAGAGCAAACACGTCATAGCCCAGATCCTCGCCCGGGTGCGCCACCTCTGGCGCACGAGCCCCTTCTGCCAACCGCTTCACAAGCAACATGTCTTCATCCTACGACGCGCAACCCGTTCCAAAGCGGGTTAACTCACTGCTCCAGCGCAATTTGGATCGCTGATCCGAGCCATACTATGCCAAAATCGGACCAGCCGAGGCGCATTCTGCCGTCCGCTAACTCTTCCCGGTGATTGACGATCGCTTTCCGGACGCGTACAAAAGCACAATATCCCCTCGGTCGATTGACGTTCGCTCCACTTCGGTCTTCCACCGATAGCTGTCTATGATGACGACAACTCCAATGTCGGGACTGATCGGCGGCGCGTTTCCGCGACGATGGCGGGTCGCGTGGAACGCCGGCCAGTTTCTCGGGCTTGCCTGCGTCGTTCTGGTACTCGAAGAAATCATGCACCACGCCGGCTTCTTCAACTACATCTGGCAGGCGATCTGGTGGCCCACCAACGGCCTCGCCGTCGCCGTCATGGTTCGGTCCAGCCGGCGCCGTTGGCCTCTGATCCTCGGCGGCGTTCTCTTGGGGTCGCTCGTCGACGCAACCATCTTCCATGCGTCCGCTATCTCCAACCTGATCAACGGCATCGCCAACACCGTAGGACCGCTCACCGCCGCGCTAGCACTGCCCCGCTGCCGCAAACTCGACGACTGGCTTCAGGAGCCCCATCTCGTTTCGCGCTTTGTCCTCTTCGGTCTCATCGCCGGACCGCTCTTTTCCGCCACGATCTTTGCCACCTACATGCGATTGAGCACGCCCGGCATCGACTTCTGGAGCGTCTTCCAGATTCGCGCCGACTCCGACATGCTCGGCTACGCCATGTTTACTCCGCTCGTGCTGGTTCTCACCAGCGGCGAGAGCTATCGCCGCCTGCGCCTGACCAGCGTCGGTATCTCTGTTTTGTTCCTGGCCCTGGTGACCGCCACAACACTGCTCGTCTTCGGCCAGTCCGGCTACCCGCTGGATTTCATCCTGGTCGCCGTCATTCTGCTGGTAAGCCTGCGTCTGGGATTCGCGACCTCCGTGCTCGCCGTCAATCTGCTCGCTTTCATCGCCACGATCGCCACCATGCATGGCTACGGACCGCTCACCCTGGGCGGCGGCGTCACCGTCTCCCATCGCATCCTGCTCCTCCAGGCCTTTCTCGCCCTGGCCATGGTCACCGTCTTTTCCGTTTCCGTCGTCCAGATCGAGCGGGACGTCTTCCAGACGCAACTGGAACAGGCCTACCGGAAGATGGCCAAGCTCGCCGCCACCGATCCCCTCACCGGACTCGGCAACCGCCGCCTCTTTGAAGACACGCTCAAGGCCGAGTGGACCCGCGCCCGGCGCAGCAATCAGCCTATTGCCGTGCTCATGATCGACGTCGATCACTTCAAGTCCTACAACGATCGCTTCGGACACCCCGCAGGCGACATCTGCCTCTGCTCCATCGCCCAGGCGATCCTGTCGATGGGCCATCGCTCCACCGACCTGCTGGCCCGCTACGGCGGCGAGGAATTCATCTTCCTCATGCCGGAAACCCCACTCGAAGAAGCGGCCCGCCTCGCCGAATCCATGCGCGTCGTCATCGGCAGCCTCTTCGACCGGCCGGGCTGCGCCATCCATTGCGAGGTCACAGTTTCCATCGGCTGCGCCGCATTTCCGCCCGCGCCGGGCCTATTTCCCGACCTGCTCATCAGCTCCGCCGACGAAGCCCTCTACATGGCCAAGCGCAACGGCCGCAATCGCGTGGAAGTCGCCGAAGCCCCATCGCGGCCGTTCGCCATCCCGTCAGTCTTGTGACAAGCTCGGGTGCCCCACCCTCGCGACGTCTTTGTTTTTGTCGCCAGGGTGGGATAGCGCAAACACAGGCCGGCCCCATCCGGTCTCCCAGACAGGGCCGTCACGGTAGCAAAAGAGCCTGTAAGCCGAATTCTGTCGTGTGCGGTCATTCCTCTAGGCGCCGCGTCGCCGCGGACGCTCATCAGCAACCTACCCGGAGGTTCCGGCAATAGCTCGAACCGCCTGTCGCGCATCGGGCCGATGCGCCTCGCCGCCCGGTTCTTGGGCTAGTGGCGAGTCCCTCCCTATTTGGTCTTGCTCCGTGTGGGGTTTACCATGCCCGCTGCCTTACGGCAGCAGCGGTGCGCTCTTACCGCACCTTTTCACCCTTACCCCGGCGCGAAAAGAGCAAGCTCTCTTCGGGTGGCTGAACTCTCTTGCGAAAGCCCAGGTAGCCGAGGCGGTATCTTCTCTGTGGCACTGGCCGTCTTCAGGCCTTGAAACCTGAATCCCGGACGTTATCCGGCACACTGCCCTGCGGAGTTCGGACTTTCCTCCCCCGATCCCTCCTCGCGGAGAAACCGGCAGCGACCGCCCAGCTCCCTTGCTCTACCCAGTTTATCGCGTTTCCGCCTGGTAAGGAACGCTTCGCCCACCTGTCAGTCCGATACTCTCTGTTCCGCGTCTACGCACAGTGAACTTCTGCGTTCCTTTCGCCTTCCGGCTGCTCGCCCAGATGGCTTGTCTTGCGCAGAAAGAAGATCGCTCCCACCAGCACCGCGATCACCAGCGCCAGTACGCTGAACTCGATCATGGAGGCCTCAAAAAGCGGCTTGCCGCCATTTTCCCAGGACTGCCTGGTCGTGAGCGCCTCAGCCTGCATGCCGAGCACCAGAATCCGCCGGATGGAGGCAATGAGGCCCACGATCAGGAATGGCTCGACCACCAGAGTATGGGAGCGGATTGAGATGCGCATCGTATGAAGAATCTCAAGCAGCATCAACACCAGCAGGAGCCGGTCGATCAGCTCAAAGATCGCCTGCGTCCCGGTCCAGTTGCGCATGGCTTCGACCACCAGCGAAACCGCTCCCGCCACCCCGAGCGCCGCCGCAATCGCCAGCAGCGTCCCCAGCAGCGTATAAATCAGCATTTCCACCAGCGACAGATATTCGCAGAAGACCACACGGATGCGCGCTTCAAACAATTGAACCTTCTGGGTGATCGACAAACAGAACCTCCGCCACGACGCTCAAACGGGTGGTCATCTCCGGCCGGACCTGGAACAGTCAGACGGTCTTCCCACACGATTTGGCCGCTCGATCGGGTTGACCGGCAGCCGTCTTCGTATGAGACTCTTTCGGCGCCAGGAATGACGCGCTTGTCTTCGCCGTGGAGCCGAGCAGCTCCATGCCGTTGCAGCCATTCGAAATTCCGTGCCAGAATTTGGCGTCGGCAGCTTCAGATACGGCATCCTGGGCCGTTTCGCCGTAACTAAACATCGATCCAGGCAGCAATCGCGAGAATCTACTGCGCCTTCCCCACCCCATTGTCCTTGTAAGCCTTCTGCAAGACAAAGAAAGCCGCCTTCTTCTCCCCTTGATCGCTGATCAGCCCCTTGCGGTTGAACTCATCCTGAATCCCAGGCAGCGGCCGGCGCGGCGAGCGGAAATCCATCAGAATCCACGGACTCATCCCCCGCAGCTGCGGAATCCGGTTCAGCATCCCCAGCTGATGCCGGAAGACGTTCGCCTGGTACTCCTCCGTCCAGCGGTCATTGTCTCCACCATGCAGCCCGGCCTTTGCGTCCGCGCCCAGTTCGCTCATGATCAGCGGCTTGTCGTACGCAATCTTCCAGTCCGTCACATCCGCCGTCTCCGGATGCTGCTCATACCAGCCGATATATTCGTTGGTCCCCAGCACGTCGAGATACTGCCCCAGCGGATCGTCCACCACCTTGGTCGACCGCGCCCCGTTTGCCTCCGTATGCACCAGCAGTGCCGCCGTAATCAGCCGCGTCGGATCAAGCTCGCGCGCCCGCGCAGCCAGAGACGAGATAAACTTCGTCCGCGCATCGGTGATTGGCGTCTCATTGGCCATCGACCACAAGATAATCGCCGCATGATTGCGCGATGTGCCAATCTCCTCCTCCAACTGCTGCTTGGCCTTGGCGTACACCTCAGGCTTTTCGAACTGCACGGCCCAGTACACAGGATTCTCCGACCACACCAGCAGCCCCATCCGGTCCGCCGCGCGCAGCATCGTCTCGTCATGCGGATAATGCGCCAGCCGCACATAGTTCGCGCCCAGCTCTTTGGCCCATCCCAGCAGCGTCTCAGCGTCTTTGTCCGAGTAAGCTCGACCGGTGCGATACGGCGCCTCGGCATGAATGCAAATCCCGTGCAGGAAGATCGGCTTCCCATTCAGCAGAACCTCGCTGCCTTTGGTCTCAATGGTGCGAAAGCCGATGTTGTCCTCGATAGAGTCCGAACCAACGCGAATGATTACCTTGTAGAGCTTCGGATTCTCCGGCGACCATCGTTGCAAGTTATCTACCTTCGCATGAAACCACGCGTGCCCGTACTTATCCGACTCGGTCCCACTCTTTATACCCAACTCCGGTATGTCAATCTCAGCGACCGTGTCTGAAGGTGTCGATCCCAGTCCGCCTTCGAAATCGACAGAACCCTCAATTGTCCCCGGCGTTGTCTTGCTTAAATGAATGTCGTATTGGCTGATAAACACCTCAGGCACCGTAATCAGCGAAACCTCGCGCGTCAGCCCGCCATAGTTGAACCAATCCGTCTGCGTCGTCGGCACCCCATCCTCATGCCGCGTGTTATCCACCACCGCGACAACAAAATTGCCGCCATCTTTCAGCGCCGCTGTCACATCGCAGTTGAACGCGGTAAACCCGCCCTCATGCTCGCAGACCTTCGTCCCATTCACCCAGAAGATCGACTTGTAATTCGCCGCGCCAATGCGCAAAAACGTCCTTGTATGCGGCTTCGGCGCAAAGTCGAAGTCCTTCTCGTACCACATCAGCCCCTCGTACCAGAAAAACTCCGGCTTCTGCGTATTCCAGTCCCCCGGCACCTTCAGCGTCGGCGACTTGGCGAAGTCGTAGTCCACCGGTCCCGTGTCGCCCGGCTTTGCCTTTTCATTCACAAACCATCCGCGCTTGAGCTCATGCTTGTGAAAGTCGTAAAGACCCGTCTGATAGGGGTCTGGAATCACATGCCAGTCTCCGTTCAGCGACTGCGCCGGACGCAAATCCGCTCCGGTAATCACAATCGGCGCACCGGGAGCGGATTGCCCCATCGCAG
>Ga0302325_10015600_pt1 | contig 16144 bp, 15 predicted proteins | sample Palsa_T0_2_FD_201948 | JGI IMG/M metagenome (GOLD analysis project Ga0302325, IMG submission 201948) | Peat permafrost microbial communities from Stordalen Mire near Abisko, Sweden - Palsa_T0_2 | ecosystem: Environmental > Terrestrial > Soil > Palsa > Peat permafrost | place: Sweden: Abisko... | reverse complement strand
TCTTGCTGAAAGGCGATATTGCCTTGCGCATCCCGCCAAACATCTCTTTTGAAGAAGCTGCCACTCTCCCTGGTGGTCTTGGAAATACCGGGTTGGCATTGTATCGTCATCTAGGATTACCCTTCCCTACACTTCCTATTGAAGAGACGAAGAAAGATGGGAGGAGTATCTTGATTTATGGGGGCAGCACCGCGACGGCTACGATGGTTGTGCAATTTGCGAAGCTGTAAGTTGATTTGACCTTTTTGTATAGTTCAATTCTTGGTTGAAGAATGGCTGATCAGTTGAAGGTCTGGATTAGAGGTCATCACCACCTCTTCGCCGCATAATTTCGAGCTGTTGAAAAGTCTCGGTGCTGATCACGTGTTTGATTATGTTCGTCTCCTTTTCCTTTCCTTCTTCATCTACTAGAAAAGAAGAAGGTATTGATAATCGAAAAAGCACGATGCCGAGTGTGGGCGCAAGATCAACACCCTTACCAATAACAAGCTCTCCTTAATCCTCGACACGATCGCCACGCCTGCCACAGCTGAAATTTGCGCCCAGGCCATTACCTCCATGCCGTCCCCGAACAACATCTACATCAACCTCATGGACATCCCGTTCCCGCGGCCGGACGTAAAGAATGTTTTCTTTCTGGGTTATACGGTTAGTGGGGAGATGTTTGAGATTGAAGGACAGGTGTGGGAGGCGGATCTGGTGGACTTTGAGTTGACGAAGAGGATGATGGTTCTTGGTGAGAGACTGTTGGCTGACGGGGTGATTAAGGCACACCCGGCGAGGGTGGAGGAGGGAGGCTTGGAGGGCATTTTGAATGGGATGCAGTTGTTGAAGGAGCATAAGGTTAGTGGTGCGAAGTTAGTATATAGGATCGGCGAAGTTTAATGATATTGAGGTAAGTTGAAAACTCGGCGAGACGAGAAGGGGTATGAAATTCCTCTCAGAGGATAGAATACCAGAAAATCTGCAAATTTCGCACTCCAACGCGAGAAAAAATAACGTAGTTGAGGAGAGGCACATTGCAAAAGAATTCTATCAGACCAGAACTCAGCCTTGCGGCTTAGTTACTTGTGGCAGAGCATATTTCTAAATTGTGAAGCAGCATAGTTACAACTATTCGGCAAGCTAGTAAGTGTAGCACTCTACTGCCACAATCGAAGATCTTATGGCTAAGAAACATCTTGTTTTAATACACAACGCTTCATCATTTTGAGTGCATAAATTGTGCTCCGGGTTGGTGATACTGACTGTAGAGAGCCTCGACTTTCGAATACGGTTCACCAAGCTCATTCATGAATTAAAGCAGTAACATATTTCGATCAATGCACTGGAATTATTATAAGCATCCAAGTTCTAAAGCACATACCCAACATAAGGCCCCGTCATTCATTCAAACCATGATTCATAAACGAGGCCAACCACCTTCGCAGCTGACCAGCAGCCACACACCGTCTAACAACTATATCTCACTCCCCTTCTCCCAAGCTCTTTTCGTCCCACCGCTTCCTCAGGCCAGACCCACCCCCTCGCCCTCTTCGCCTCTCTCTTCTCCGCAAGCTGAGGCTCAGGAATCCACTCATCCTTCGGCAAGCACTTCCTCCTGGTCCCTTCGGCTGGAGCGCCAATCTCGCTTCTCCACCCAACCTGCCCAGGAAGTACATCATCTCTCGCAAGCATATGCAAATACCACAACGCCAACAACGCAGTCATCTTCTGCTTCCTCTCCACAACGTTTTCCTCGCCAGCATCCACGAAGGACCCTTCGACTTCCTCAAACGTGCAGGTCTGGCTATCATGCGCCGCAAGCTGGATCGTCTGGATCTCAAGGTATCCGAAGTGCGGCACCGTCTCGCCGCCATTGCGGACGACGACGAGCTCGATCTCGGTGAGGATGAAGCCGTATCGACAGCCGTGCTCTCGCATGTGGCGATGCAGGTGTGCGAGGCCGCGGAGGTACTCGACCTTTCGGTGGTTGCCTTCAACGCGCATCCCGGTGTTCCAGCGATCGAAAGACTTCACGAGTCCGACGACGCGACCGAGTCCTCGGCCGTAGATGAGCTGCGAGGTGTCGTCTGTGTAGTTGGAGATGAAGCTGGCGTCTGTGGTGCTTTTTGAAGGGCGCATGACGAGGTGTCTTGGGCCCAAGGAGAGAGAGAGCGCGGCGTTGAGCTTGGTGGCGTAGAAGGAGTTGTAGATTGACTGGAGCTCGGTTTCGGTTTCTGGTTGCAGGGAGGTGCGGGGTGGTGTGGGGAAGGTTAAGGTGGGAAGGGCGATGGAGAGGAGTGCTTGCAGGCCCGGGATGGAATTAATGGTTGTTGGGTTGAAGCTGGTCCAGGGGCGAATTTGCCGGATGTCCCACCAGAAGTGTTTGGTGTTTGTGTCGCGGACATGGATGTTGAGTTGCCGAACCAGAGCCGGGGCTGGGTTGGGGGAAGTGAGGTAGGCCATTAGGGTTGTGGTTGTGCCATCGTCAAGGGGGCCGACTGCCATGTCGTCCAAGAGGAGATTCTGATGAAGTGGTGATGGGGTCCGTTGAGGAGTGTGGTAGAAGTTCTGTGCTATGAAGGTCTCCGTCTGAGGGTTGGTGGCTGAAGGAATGTAGGCGGGCAGCTGGCGGTAGGTTGGGAAGCCATACTTGCCCAGGCTTTGGCTGTCGACACCGACACTTGAGGCTCGTCTCTCGTGGGTGGGTTGTTGAGTGAATGAGATTGGGGAGCACAACGTAGACATTGACCGAGTGTGTGATGGAATGTTGTCTTGCTGAGGTAAGAAAGAGATGGACTCGGGGTTGGTGTAGCTTCTCTGGTGGGAAGGTCTGAAGACAGCGTTGGGGTTGGTGGCAGCTTTCCTGGGAGTCTGCTTGAATCTTTTGGGAGGAGAGTGGATTTCCTGATCCTGGGGACGGATCTTTGGCAACAGCAATGGCCCATGCTGACGGATGGGAGACCTGGCTGGAGTGGTTATTTGAGTGTTGATGGAGTCAGGTGACGACTCTTGAGAGTACATTGAGGAAGCATGTGAGCTTGATCGGGTGTGGCCGACAGAGAAGGAGGCCTCATTGAGAGCTTCCTCGAAGGAGAAGGCCGGCGGGGTGGTTGGCCCAAACGTGAATGAGTAGTCGAAAGACATCTTGTCTGCTACCAGACTGGGAAAGTAACATGTTAGCCATCAAGGTGGCGATGAACTGGAGTTTGCGAACTTACGCAGGACGGTGTGTGATTGGTGGGGCGGCTGGTGTCTATTAGACACTACGATTAAGGTGTAGGAAGGAGGCCAGCTCCAATTGCTTTGACAATAGGAAGAGGGCCGGGAAGAAAATTCGTGAGAAGGTTATTCTAATAGTGAGACAGTGCAGAGGATCAATAGAGGAGAATCTATTGAATGGACAAAAGCCAACAATTCCTGAGGCGGGGACGAGGTACTTATCCTCGATCAACAAGAGAAGCTGCACAGCCCAATACTTCCGGGCGGCCATGGGTTTGAACAGTCTAAAGTGGCATGAAACGCGGAGAGATGAGCTTATTCCTCGCCATCGCTGCGGTGTGAACCCCAAGCTGTTTCTTGGTCGAGGCCAGAAGGCAAAATGGTTCGTCCTTCAGCAGCCGCTGGTGTCCTCGCAGCCGGATCGGGTGCACCAGAAGCACTCCCGGCTAGCAAGATATGCAGCGTCTCTGAGTCATAATTAGAACCATGTAATTTTGCGTAGATATTAGGATGGATGCATCTCTAGCTTCATTTGTTATGCAGCGCGTCTGTCTGCTTGTTTTCAGCGTGGGAGGGCGACTTTTGGCGCATGTGCTGGTCGTGTCGCGTGGAGCTTCACGAGGCGCTCGCGTCACCTCGCTCCCCTCACGGGCCTCAGAACCCTTCACACAAAGCCAACGCCAGGTATTTTTGGCCGCGGGCGGCTGCTTCATGAAACCCCGAGTCGCTTCTATGCGTAAAGCCGACCTAGACGCTATTGAGGAGCCTCGATGCCGCGCCGGATTGGCGCTGCAATCTTGCACAGCCGACCTTGAAGCGCCGACAGAGCAGCAATCTCGTTGCGCCTGAATCCAAGAGACGAGGTTGAAGGCGTCGGCGGCTCGTGAGATTTGGCGAGATTTTCGTGTTTAGCGAGAGCCCCGTTCTCTCCCCTGACTGGCTAGCCAACACGCGAGAATAGGCGAGCGACAGCACCAGGATCTTTACGCGCTGCATATGAAAATAGCGACTGAGATGCCAGAGCTGCGAGCTGCCAGAGTCACCGTCGTGCTGGCCATTTTCACTGGACCCTCACTCGACAAATGTTTCATGCTCGTCCGTTTCAGAAAGCTCTGACTCATACTCCACTGTTCATGTCTCCACGTTTTCATGCAGCATGCTGTCATCTGAGCTCTTGGGATGAAAAGAGGTGGCTGGGAGGGCCCAGACGCTTGTGAACGATGTGGGGGATTCCGATCATCAAAGGCCTCATACTCTCCTTTGGTGCGGATGCTGTCCGGCTCAACGGTGGTGAGACCCGATTGCCATGCGGTCCTCATGATGGAACGTTTCATGTTCATGGTCCAGAACTGGTCGAGGAGGAGGTCGTTATGGCAGTGCTCAGAAGTTACAGCAAAGCTGTGCCACTCAGCACGTGTTTTCCTCCAGTGAGGAGATATCTTTCGTAACAGAGCATCATGTTCTGATCCCAAGCGGCTAGCATAACCCTAGAAGAAGGTTATCTTCCTTTCGACGTTCAACCTGCTTCACGTCAGCCTTGAAGACGGCAGGACACTAAGGCCTGAAGGTTCTTACTCATCACGTGACTCGACGCTTCCTCCTTCCAATCATTGTTAAGTTCATGAATGTCACGAGATTTTGTTGCTCATCGCACCCTCCATGTGCACGATTTCTGCTTTAAATCGATTTGAAACCGTTATGTAATCCTTCCAAGACTGTTTCTGTTCTCAAGTGTGCATCACGTGAATATAATGGAAACTCTCTTTGTCCTGGTTAAGTATGGAGTCTCCGTTAAGGAGATAAACAATGAGAAAAACTCCGAGCGACTTGCAACAAACTTTACGTACTCTGATTCTAAACCTTAGCATGATAAGTCTTGCTTGTTATAGGTAGGTGCCCGTGTTTGAGGGCCCATCGTTGGGCTGAAGCTGGAGCCGAGTTTGAACAACCACATTTCTAAGCGCTTTGAATAAGTCGAAAGATCATGTTTGAAAGTCTCCAGAGGATTGTCTCAATACATCGATGCTATAATTGATGTCTCCGTTTCCGTTGCTTCCGGTTTCTCCAATATTCACTCTCTTTTCATGCCCTTGTGGGAAGTCTCGACTCTGTAATCTGCTCAACTAAGAACTCAACAGCCGCATTTTCGCCTCCTGTTGCATGCAGGTCATGAGGAACCATGATCAACTTGATGTCTGGCAGAAGTCTTTGCGAGATCTCTCGGATTTCTTCTTCCTCGTCATCAAACAATTTGCTTGAGCAGATCTAGCCTCCATTCAGCCCCTCTTCAAATGGAAGATATGAATAAGGGGGTTATACGAGAACCTGTGGTGCTATGACGAGGGATGTTAAGACTGGCTTAACTTCTCTGATTGCTGAAGAAAGTGTCAGCTGCTGATAAGGATGCGGAGTAGTGATCCTCACCTTCGCAGTTTGCAACGTGTACGAGGTTATAATCCTTCTCAACTGCCTTTCAGGAGTTAGTCACTTGACTTGCAGTCCGTAGATATGGAACGCTCGCCTTGATCAGTTCACCCATGATTCCCTTCACTTTGGCAGGGGTGCTGTCCACGCTGACAATATGGATAGGTTGAGCTTGAGAAGGCATATTGTCAATCCTGTTTGAGATACCTGCAGATATCGTATGATCGAGATACTGATATAAGAGAATTTTGAGGTAGCTTTTACTATTCAACTACAAAAAGCCGTTGTGCGTTCTATCAGGTGTTGTTTTAGCCTGAGTAATCACTACGGTAAGCACACTGCATGTGCCAGTCACGTGGTTTCGTCATTTTCCCCCAAATCATGGCTATTACTTTATTCTGTTTTTCTTTCCTTCGTGTGTTTAAGAAAGAGAAATATCATCAGTAGTGAGGGCTACGTAGCATCTCGGGACCCCTATAATGCATAAATGGCCGAGGCCCTCCTTCCTATATCAGCTCACCGAAGTCAGAATTCTTTGCCGCTGGCGAGATGTTGTGACCAGGTAGCAAGATTTCTATAATGATCTGAGCCGTATACTAATTTCGGTTGTTAGATATATTCAACCCGTCTCACTAAAAGAATCTCAACTCAAGCTCGGTTATGGCAGCGCTTTACACGGAAGAGACGCCGGCATTGGTCCAGGAAGCCAACATGAAATAAATTGAGATTGAGTCTTGAAATCTAATAAGAAACTTACATCGATTCAAGGACTTCACTTGATCACGGAACAGACACCAAATGGAAAGAAAGTTCAAAACTTGCTCGAGGAATTCAATGGACAGCAAGCCTGCTTGATCTCGAGACCGATGAGGAGAGGAAAGATTGGCTCTTGCGGCTCATTCCAAATGGTACAACTATTTATGGACCACATCTCCTCTCATGCTGAAGAAGTGAAGCGTTTTGACTTCTTCCTTGGGTATTGCTTGAAGTGAGTTATCTCTCAAATTGGAAAGGAGCTTTAGAATGTATCGAGCTGGGACTGGCCTTCTGTGAAGAAGAGGTGAATGTCCCACAAACACTTGAGACATTCTCAGGAGATTGGAAGCAATGTCCCCCGCTACTTTAGAACTTTCAAAACACACAAAAAGCAATGTCCCACATCTCTTTAGAGCACTCAGGATCACCTGAACAGCAGATTCTTACTTGATCAGATCTTCCTCTAAGCAAGATCTTAAATGTCCCAGCATCCCTTGGAACATTCTCCAAAAATAAATCCCAAATATTCACCTCATCTTGTAACACCACTCAAGAACTGTATATAAAACCTCTAACAAGCAACGGATCAAGGCGTTCGGCTCGTTGGAATCCACGCGCGTAATATCGAAAAAGCACTCCAGATAAATTGATGAAATTTAATTACTTGTTGCATCTTATTGCATCCTCGTTTTGACGCACATCGCAATAGCCCCTGTATGCATCGCACTTTCTGTTTCTAACTGCGATATACGTCAAAGTCTGGCATCCTGAACTGCGATATGCAACAGACTCCCTTATAAGTAATTGCGATATGCGTCAAAATCAGACATTCTGGACTGCGATATGCAACAGAGACTATTAAGCGAGGGAGAGACAGGACAAAAGCCGATTTCAAAAGAAAGGAAAGGTTTACTTGTCGCATTTCATAGCACTATAGTTTTGATACACATCGCAATATCGGTGACATGCCAACGCACCTTCTGTTTCTAACTGCGATATGCGTCAAAATCTGACATAGTAAACTGCGATATGCAACAGACTTCTCTCATCCTGGACTGCGACATGCAACAGACTATAAGGCAAGTTTGAGAGATAGGAACTTGTCGTCTTTGAGTCTGGGGCACATGGGCAAACCATCCAGGTAGTCTGCAATCGAGAGAGTGCTCACGTCAAGGATCAATTTGAGATTCTCCATCTCTGGAGGGTTGGAGGGTCTAAGATCTGCTACGTATTCTGCAATGCCTTGAGGGTCGATTTGTGTGCCGAAAATGGCATTCCTGATAAGCTGGGACTTCAACCGACATATTGAAGTCTGGAGGAGTTGTATCTGGCGTTCTTGTACCTGGTTGAGAGACAGCAACTATCGTAATTATATTCTCCGGGACGCCAACCCTAGGGGAAGTCGCTGATGTCATGTCTCTCGCTCTGGCAGCCTGTTTTCTTGTCACCAGCAAGTCATTGTCTGCCGTTGCCGGAGAATTGCTTGCTGAGGGACGGGACTTCTCCTTTCTCTGATCCAGCTGCGAATCGGGAATGATATCGTCCATTTTTACCTGCTGCGCACGGATCACTGTTCACAACCATATAACGCCCGTCTCTTCCAATCTTAGGGAGTACAACCCATCATTGCGTTTTCCGATGCAAACCAAGCGTTGCCAGCCTTTACCGTCACATATTTAATTCGTGCCTTATGTTGGACGGGTAAATCTGTCCTGGTGCATGCATGAATCATTGTTCTGAGACGCTTTCACTTGGGGAAGTGTTTGAGAGATAGTTTTTTTGACAACAGACGATGGATGACAACGAAAAATATGTGGCGCAAAGGATTTATACTAAAAAGTAGTGAATATGTTGTTAGTATACTTGTGATGAGCCGTCTGATTACAGGGAAGAGAGTAACTGAAGGTGAGAACTTATACCGTCGCGTGCACCACTGTGGACAAGTCCACTTGTGCGAGAGGACTGTGTTGTTTGACAAGTGTGTGTTTCTGTTTGTACAGGGAGAATCCGGAGAAACTTCGGATTATATTTTATATTTAAGCCGGGAGACCAAACGGGGAAGTCACTTGAGGAAGCGTTTAAGACACGATTTAATGACAACAAAAGATTAATGACAATGAAAATTATATGGTAGAAAGGATTTATACTCCTGGTTACTAGCAAGTATGGATGTTAGTATATTTGTGATGAGCCGTCTGATTACACAGAAGAGAGTAAGTGCAGGTGGGAACTTGTACCGTCGCGTGCACCACTGTGGACAAGTCCACTTGTGCTGCGGCGAATGTGTTGTAATGTGGGTGAGGATTCGGAGAAACTTCGGGAATCTATTTATATTTATATTTAGGCCAGGAGACCAAAAGGGGGGAGTTGAGGTGAGGTGAATATGCAAGGTTGGGCGACAGCTCTTTCTAGTAAGCGGGATTATTCTGTTTTAGAAGGAAGAGGGACAATGGGAAAATGTACCTGCACATTTTGTACAATTAGCCAGGAATTTGATTCATTGTACAGAAGGGAGTGGGAACATTCCACTTCCAGGATTTTGGGAGAAGGGAAGCAGAAACTGGACATGAGACGAAGACTAAAAAAAAGTGAAATATCCTTACGATTTCTGAATTGCAACACAACGAAACCTGTAGGTGATATCTCCTGCAAGCTCTACTTTCACCATCGAGGCACACCTAAAACCCCATAATCCTCTTCAACATCAACACCTCGTGCTTAGTAATAAAAACACCCTTATTCTCCTGCCCTGTACCTGGACCATCCCCATCGCCCTCAATACCCTTCTCCAGCGCCTCGACAAGATCTCGAACCTTTGCACCCTCCCACTCACCATCTGCGTTCGTCCAGAAGACTCGCTTGATGCCCACGGCGTGCATGGCGCTTACGCATCTGTAGCATGGACGAGAGGCGCGAACCTCAGGCTTGATCATGGGAGGATTGACTGGCGCACTCGAAGGAGATGGCGTGCGAGACAGGGGCGAGAGCTCGTCGTAGAGGGATGCGGGTTCAGTCTTTGATGATGGCGTTGGAGTTGGTGGAGATTTGGCTGAGGCATGCCTCTTCGACGTCAACTCCAAGGGGGTAGTAGTTTGGCAGGTCCCAAGTCTGGCAACGTAGAGATCGGAACCCTTCAGGCGGAGATCCTTTGTACGTTCCTTTACGTCGGCTTTGGAGTTGAGGGATTGCTTTTTTGTGATGAGAATTTGCTGAGGCTTTGGAGGGTCAAGAGGCGATTTCCTGGGAGGCTGAAAAATGTTAGGTTTCAGCCCGAGTTACTGGGGTTCTTTCTCACCTTGTACTTCGTTCTTCGTGAGCTAGTTGAATCATTGTCGCTGCCAGATGACGGCGTATCTATATTTCGTATACCATTTACAGTGGTTTTGGACGGTGGCTCTGGACCGCGCTTATGTTGATAGTGCTTTTGCTGAGCCTCGTGATGGTGACTCTGCTTGTACTGATAGCCATTCTGATAGGACTCGTACCCATACTTCTTCGATCGGTGTTTCTCGGCACTTTTCCATGTGTTCAAGGCCACGTGCTCCTTCTCCTCGTGAAACTCGTTGTCCTCCTCCTTGACGTTGGAATTGTTGTCGTTCTCCTTGGAAACCTGGTTGAGATGAACTGGGTTCAAAACCCGACTTTTGAGTAGAGAACTTGCCACCGTAGGCTTTGCCGGTGCTTGCTGCCTCCGCCTCGGCGCAGACCGCGGCTGCGTAGGCTTTGAGGCTGCGTGCTCGGGCTTTCCGTTTTTTAGAATCACCCGGTAACTTGAAGCACGGTTTTTTGAAGCACTTGGCTGAGCGAGCCGAGGTTTGGGAGGACAAGGTGCCAGATGAGAGCGAAAGAGCAGACCGGATCGCCATCATCTCTGAATGCATGGAAAGGTGGACGTTTGCATGAGGACCGCAGCCGGTAGACTCAAATGGTGTGAATGTACCCTCGTTCTGCTGATGGTCCGGCTTATTCTTTGGCTTTGGCTTAGACTTCAAACGCTGCTTCAGCTCAGCAATGGCAGGGCCATCAAGGGATGCAGATGGAAGGACCCCAGACTTGAGGGCGCCACCATCGAAACCGGGGCGATAGCAGTTGAACCCCTGGCCAAGAACCTTACCACCACGAATGATGATTGAGCCATGGCGGTAGTGAAGGGGAGAGAGTTCGGCCTGAGCGAGGCAAAGGGAGAGGAAAGTATCGTTGCGAGGAGACATTTTGTTGTTTGAGTGGTTCGAATGGTCAAATGTTGACTGGTTTAAGGTGTAGTTTTTTTATTTTAGGTAGAGATTTGAAAGGCTGGGAGCTTGGGCTTGATTTTGGATCTGGTTGTGGACGTTACTTGCTGATGTTCAGTGATGGAAACAATTTGAATGTCGAGTCACGATGTCCGCATTTGGACTTTACTGTACTAGCGCGATCTCTATTTTGGCTCCCTGTCTTGGGACCCATGACAATCACAGCCACAGTGAGGCGAAGACAATTAATATTAATCTTCCTCGATTCAGATCTACCTGTCTATCTCCAATTTAGACTTTCGTAGAATTTTGGGCCAAACGCCATGTGCCATGAGGTGTGCTTGCCGCAATGCAAGCCACGTGATTCCTGATTCCTGATCCCTGTGTAACGCCAGAATACCTACTTGATTACATCAATCCTACAACTCATGAAAGGTACCTTAGACCATTCCCTTGTCGATCTTTGGTGCTCTTCGGTGCGCAAATTCTGTCTCCATTCCCCATTTGCTCTTCCACTCCAATTCTTTCGCCAACGCCTCGTCGAAAGCCTTGCGGCATTCCGGAGGAAGCTCGTTCTTGATGTCCTCAGACACAGCTGATAGGCCATTGAAGCCCAAGTCATAAGTATCGCCGTCAGGACCTGGAACACCTAGATGGACTGCTGGAGCAGATTCATAGACCGTATCTACAATCAAGAAGTTCTTGGAATAGATGGGCTTCACTGGCGTGAAAATGCTTTTCTCCTCACCATCTTCATCCTCTTGTTTGTGACCATTTGCGAGGCGTGATTTAGCTTCAACCTCATGATCATCAATTTGCTCCCAGCGGGCATGCGTTGGTTGCATGGTCTTTGGGTAGTGCATCACGTTGGTGTGAACATCGTAGATGCCATTGAGATTTGCACGACGCAGAGCACCTAGAGTGGCATTGAATCGACTATGAGGTGGTTAGTGATTGATTATTGGAAGGTTCAATACCGACTTACCTTGCCTCCCGAGCGTGTTCCAATTGCCAATTGACATCATTGATCATAACCTTCCGCTTTTTGCCATCCACGACCTTTCCGGCTTGCATTGGGACAGTTGGTGCGCCTGTGTGGTAAACAGAACTTGCACCGTGCCAGGCAACGTACTGGTTCTTATTATACTCCTCGCCGGGCTTGATAATGTCGTTAGGATCCGCAATCTCGCCCTCAACAACTCCTTCCTCACGCATCTTCTTGACTTCGTAGTCGTCGATAATTCTCTTTCCTCCGACTATGATCTGAGCGCCAAACTCGCGGAAGACTGATCGCGCAGTGACGATACCAATAGCACGGCCCTTGTAAGAGTGAGGGATGAGCTCGCGCTCAATCATGTCCCGCTTCTCGTTGTCGTCGATGATAATCTTGAAGAGGCGCTTATGCTTGGTGAAGAAGAGGTAGCTGTCTCGGAAACCTACGCATCTTGCCGGCTCAGTAGACAACATATACAGTCGCGAGCCTCGGCCATAAACAGTGAATGTTCTGCACCGATATTCTCGTCCGCCCTGAAGGTGACCCATCTTGTCAACCTTGGTCTCGCCCTCTGGATCTTCCGGAAGCTCAACTTCATCATCGATTACATCCATCATGTTGCCTTCCTTGTCGACAGGTTGCTGTGTGACGTGCGATGGTCCTCCGCGTCTTGCCCAGCGTCCTCCTCCTCGGCCAAACCCACTACCTCTGCTGCGGCCTCGCTTTGCTGGCGTACCCGCCTCCGAATTGTTGTTATCACCATCTTGAGTATCCCAATCTGCTGGCCTATTCTTTGGTGGTCTGCCTAATCTCTTCTTGCGTACGACAAGTTCCGGTACTGGAGTAGTCGGCGCTGAAGCAGGTTCGGATTCAAGGGCAGGGGTTCCTTCTTCTTCATCTCCATTATCATCCTCAATCTCTGCTGGGCTTCCAGCTTCCGAGGTGCCTACATCCTGCATTTGCTCATCCTCACCGTCATCGAAGTTCTGTGGGGTGTTTTCTGGGGAAGGGATGTTAACAATTGCTTCAATGCGCCAGTGGCAGCGGAGCGAGCAAACTTACTCAGCGCTGCTGCTGCATTCTTAGCTGCAGTTCTTCCTGGTCGTCTACCCATTTTGTCTGTGTAGGCGTTGAGTAACTCCAATTTTTATTGAGTGGGATGCGGAGTGATGGTGATGTTCAACTGTCGCGACCGAAGGAGACGCGAATTGTTCTTCGGAAATTCACAGGTGACGCTAGAGGGCTCTTGGTTAGCGCCACGCTGCCCTAAACCTTCACAGCTGCTACCACAGATGGACAGGGTTTTATTTAAAACTGCACGAGGATTTTATTTCTTTGAAAAAAGTTTTGTAGCTCCAGCGAGAGCTGAGAATTATACACAAGCAGTCTGTCATATATTTTTGTCAATTTGATGTGGTTTTGAATTAAGTATTGTAGATTTTGGTGTTTTTGTACATGCAAAAAGCGGCCACTTCTTAGCCGAGAGCGGACAAGAGATCTGGAACTTCCTTTTCCCGCTCATCTGACTTTCGAAAGAACATCAAACTCCAGCACCCATGGTAAATGACCCTTTCGGAATGTTTTGAGTCCGTACAATATACTGAATTCACAACTGCCGCATGATTGCCCTGTAATAGGCCACGTCTCTCCACCTGCTTCACAAATGCTACAAGATCCGAGTCTGGATCACATGAGAGGAGTCACGCCTTGGAAAGTGGGGACCCCTGACCAAGATTTAGGATGCTCGAATGACAGCCTGGAAGCCGTTGACGCAAACACCATTCGATTGTGACTCTGGCCGACGGGCGCTGAATGCAGAGCACTCTCTGTGCTACTTGCTTCTGTTGGTTTGCGCTGCAGTAGCCCCCAGTGTTGCACTTCCAGGGTCTTAGGTCAGCTCTCTCGTTCACGCCGAACAATTGCAGCGATTCGCGGAGGGCGAGATGCAGCCTCCATATGGGAGCTGGTCAGCACAATCAGCTCTCGATATAAAGTTGCCCTGTCACCCTGTGTGACCTGCCTTACTCGCGACCAGGCTTGAACCTCCTTTCTTGTACGGACTTCGTATCCCTTCGCCCCCTTGAATCTCGCTCTCCATAAATAGAGTGCCACCTCGTAGTGGAATCGGATATATGACTCTAGCTCATCCCAGACGGGTGCACACATTAACCACAAAGTTTTTGGTTGAACAGCTGTGTGTGATGGGTCAGTGGGAGTGGGCTATAAGAAGAAATTGACGGCCCAGCACATGTGGTCGAGTCGAGTCCTCACGACCGTATTTGCGATATTGCTCTGGCCTGGCCTGGCCTAGGCCGCCCCAACAGCTGCCTCATCGACGGCCAATATTTCTGGGACGATACAGTATAGATCAACACCGCCCCCTCCTCAGGCTGCCTGCCCCTCGCCCTTCGCACCAGGCTCTCCCCTCGTGCTATTGATGCCTCACTACTTCCGAGCAAGTCTATGACCAGCACTCCATTGCGCCGGCGCTGCAAGACCACCTGTCATTGCATCCAGTCTCGACGCCTGCAATCGGGATCCGCGAGTCAGAACGGGCAGGAATAGAACAACAAGCTGGAACTCTGGCATTGTGGCATTGTGGCATTCTGGCATTCTGGCATTGTGCGCACAGTCTGTCTGTGCTGTCGGGCCTTCCTGGCGGTTGAGTTTCTGGCATTCTGGCATTCTGCCCTGCCGTTCGTTGCCGTTGCCGTCTGTCTCCGATTCTCCGTTGTTGGTGACGGGGCGCTCCAAGGTTAGCGAGGTAATTGCTTGCGACTAAGAGCTAGAGCTACCTTAGGCTGAAGAGCGAGGTACTTGCAACTTGCCTCCGACCTTGAACGCGAACCTTCTTCCGGGACCTTCCTTCTCTCTGCAACACCACACAAACAAACTTTTCACCTGTACACAAACTTCGACCCAGAAGCTGCATCTTTCGAGGAATTCAGTTGTCGCTGCGGATCGAAGCTGCTGAGCAAAAGGAAGCTCGCATCCCGCCACCTTCCACCACAGTCTCGACCATCTTCTCGCCGCGCACGAAGTACTTAAAGGACCCTTCGACCCTCACACCCCACCACGCCCACGCCCACCGACATTCCTACACCGCACCGCTCCGAAATTCTACAACGGACTCTGCACACTGGCAGCTCTCGCAAAGAGCAGTGCGCAATGGCCGGGTCCGACGGCGACCTGCTCAAGCAGGCTACACAAGCAATGATGTCAAGGTACGAAGGCGAAAAAATCTCTTGGCTCTTTTCTCTGCAGAAGGGGTGCGAAGCTTCGAGGGGGTACACAAGTCGTTTTGCGGGGTCTATCACTCCAGCGGCACGAAGACACGAAGTTTTGCCCAGATCTCCTTTGCACCGGTTGTGCTCGTGTTCTTGTCCGCTTGCCGGTGCTGCTTTCAAGATGAGGTCTCCCGCACATGCCTCAACGTCAAAGTTGACGAGGGGTCTTATCAATGCGGCAATCGGGTAGCTTCCTGGGCGCAACCCAGAAAGCGCAGCAAATCGTACGCGGCGTTTTTTCGCAATTCTGGCCCCCGAAAGAAAGAATTTTCTGATTATTGAGCATTGGCTCATCTGCGATCCTTGCATCCATTCGACCTAGTTTCTATATCAAGCACTCAAATACCCCAATGACCCTTTCATAATTAATCCGCACGCTGCTGCATCGATTCCATCATGGCTCTTGCTAATGGACTTCAATTTAGGGAGGATAATGAGAATGACGATTCCGATATTCCCCGCTCCGGTGTCGCTACTCCGCAGCCTGACCCTTCAGACAAGCGGCTCCCAAGCATAATGCACAATTATTTTGGACAGGTTGGTTCTGCCTCTTCTACACGTCAAAACTCTGGTCTCCTTGAAAATCCTGTCATGGGGAGCGATGTTTCGACCCCTGCGAGGCGTGATGAGGTGCTCCCGAAGGTCACGCCAGGCTCAAACAATGAGCCTGCGAGTGACTCTCAAGAAGCAGAAGCAGAAGCAGAAACTCCGCTTCCCCTTGCACCACCAGAAAAATTCCGATCAAATGGCTTGCATCCATACCCGACACCACCCGTTTCCCAGCCACCATCATTGCACAAGCTGAAGTTGAGCAACTCCTCGAGCTCTGAGGATGAAGAAGTCAGAGCGACGGAGTCGGCCACTTCATGTTCCGCACATCACAAGAGCATATCGGAATCAATTCCGTCGAGAGCTCGAAGAGCCTCCTCGATGATCCCGCTTTCGAGTGTTTTGACGGCTTCCAATGTCCACGCTGCACATTTTTCTAATCCCAGCGATTGCACTACTACTCCTAGCACCCCTTCACATTCCCGCTTAAACTCTGAATTTCACGAGTCACCATCATATGATCGGCTCAAAAGGCTAACAGATGACGTGAAAAAGAGTATTCCCGCCACTCCCACACGCGCATTATCAAATCAGACCAACAAATCAGACACTAGCGGCGGATCGGACCATGCAAATGCTCAGAATGGAAAGGATACAAAATTAACCACGGCTGAACTGGCTCCGTCGCAGACTGCTCT
>Ga0302325_10015595_pt1 | contig 16146 bp, 12 predicted proteins | sample Palsa_T0_2_FD_201948 | JGI IMG/M metagenome (GOLD analysis project Ga0302325, IMG submission 201948) | Peat permafrost microbial communities from Stordalen Mire near Abisko, Sweden - Palsa_T0_2 | ecosystem: Environmental > Terrestrial > Soil > Palsa > Peat permafrost | place: Sweden: Abisko... | reverse complement strand
ATGTACACGGCCTCGGTGGAGAGTCCCGCGCTGGTGCGCATGGGAGGCGCGGCGGTACGTGCGCGCGCGTGGTATGCGCGGAAGATGAATCCGAAGGAGTCGATGAGGAAGAGCCGGGGTTGTTGCGCCAAGGTTATGGTAGCTTACGGCAGGGCCGCCGGTTAGTGGAAGGCTGTGATATGATGGGTGACCGGTCGCGACGGACTTACTCGCATGAGTGAATTCCTCTTCGACGTCTACCTCAGCCACAGCTCGAGAGACAAGGACTAGGTTCGTGCCGTTGCTCAGCGCTTGCGCTCGGATGGCCTGCGCGTCTGGTTCGATGAGTGGGAGCTTCGAGCTGGCGACAACATTCCGGCGAAGGTCGAGGAAGGGCTCGAACACTCGCCCGTGCTGGGCGCTCTGTATGTCGGCGAACGCCTTCCGCCCCGAGTGGGCGCAGTTGGAAGCTGGCATGTTCCGGTTTCGCGACCCCTTGAACAAGGAGCGCCGCTTCGTCCCCCTACGGCTCGATGATGCGCCAATCAAGGTATCGTTGGCACAGTTCCAGTATGTCAACTGGATGGCGGAGGATCGCGAGGAGGCGTACGCGAGGCTGCTCGGCGCTTGCCGACCGCCAGCGAAGGAGCCGGCGGGTCAGGCACCGACCGCTGGTGGGGGACTTGCGGAAAGGGCCGTCCGCCTCGCCTCCAATGCCGCGATTTGGGGCGCGTTCAGCCCGGATGGAAGGTGCGTAGTATCCGGCGGCATGAGTGCGACCTTTCGCCTCTGGGACGTAGATACAGGACGCCTTTTGAGCGCTTTTGTAGGCCATACCCGCGATGTCAACAGCGTAGCGTGGATCCCTGATCAGCGCTTCATCCTTTCGGGGTCCAGCGATACGAACGTGCAGTTATGGGATCGGGAGACCCAGGGCTGCGTGCACGTAATGCAAGGCCATACCCAAGAGGTCGCCAGCGTCGCGTGATCCCCGATCGGCGCTACGCCCTCTCCGGGGCTCATGACAGGACCGTGCGATTGTGGGACGCTGGGACCGGACGTCTCGTGCGCGTGCTGGAAGGCCACACGAGGGAAGTCGTAGGAGTGGCGTGGAGCCCCGATCAGCGTTGCGCCCTCTCGGCATCCTGGGACGGAACCGTTCGCCTATGGGATATGGAGGCTGGTCGCTGTCTGCGCATATTCGAAGGTCATACGCGCGGGGTCATCAGCGTTGCTTGGGGTTCCGATCAGGAACGTATCCTCTCGGCGTCCAATGACAACACAGTTCGGCTGTTGGCGGTAGAGACTGGGCGCTGCCTGCGCGTTTTCGCGGGCCATACGAACTCCGTGACCAGTGTGGCCTGGAGCGCCGATCAACGGTACGCACTCTCGGGATCCCTGGACAGAACGCTGCGGTTGTGGTATGTCGAGACTTGGCACTGCGTCCGCGTCCTTGAAGGCCACACCGGCGCGGTCAGGAGGGTGGCATGGACCTCCGATCGACGCCACGCGGTTTCGGGAGACTACGACGGGGTTATCCGTGCGTGGGATTTTTCGGAGCCCGTCGGGGAGCCGCGCACGCACGCAGTCCCGGCGACACCCTTGCCGGCGACGACGGACCAAGTCCAATACACGAACGCCAAAGTCCTTCTCGTTGGCGACACTAGCGCAGGCAAGACCGGGCTCTCTATGCGCCTGGCTCCGAACGACTGGAAGCCCAGCGACTCGACCGTAGGCGCTTGGGCAACGCATTGGAAGCTGCCGTTGTCCTCGGGCACTGGTGTTGAGCGGGAAATCTGGCTATGGGATTTTGGCGGCCAAGCCGATCAGCGCCTAATTCACCAACTTTACATGGAGGACACCGCTCTGGCCGTGCTGGAGTTCGACGGCCAAAAGGAAGACCTTTTCGAGACGCTCGGCCAGTGGGACCGCGACCTCACTTGCGCCTCGCACCGGGCCTTCAGCAAAGTGCTCGTGGCCGGTCGCGTCGATGCCGGCCGACTGCGCGTGAGTAAGGGCGAGGTTGAGAGGTTCGCAAGGGAACGCGGCTTTGAGTGCTTTCCGGAGACGAGCGCCAAGACCAACAGCGGTTGCGAGGAACCTAAGAGTGCAATCCTTGCCGGAATTCGCTGGCAGGACATTCCGTGGCGTTCCTCGCCGCCGCTCTTCAAGCTGCTCAAGGAGGAAATCATCCGGCTGAAGGATGAGGGCCGCGTATTAATGCGGTTTAACGAGCTGCGCGATACTTTGCGCCTGCGGGCGTGGTATGGGAACTGTCGTTCGGCAGTTGGGCGCTGCTCCAACCGGAACGGATCAACGCTTATGCACAAGCTGTGATCCAGACGCTGCGTGCCGACGAGCACGAGCGCGGGACCATCGCGGAAGAACGAGTGCTACGCGGCGAGCTGGCGTACTAGTCCCCGAGCCAGCGCCTTTCGGCGGAGGAAGAGCGCTTCGTGCTGCTCGCCATGCACCAAATGCTGGTGGAACGCGGTTTGTGCTTGCGCGAGCACACCGCCAGAACGGGAACATCAGCCAGCGACTCGATCCGTTTCCTCGCGAACGTGGCATCTCCGGCAGCGGACTCTTCCAACACCGGCTCAGAAACATAGAGATCGAACGCCGGACGCCGCAAGTCCCACCAATCGCGCGTGAGCCGCTGGTGGGCGGCGATAAGCAGATCGCGGCTGGGCCGCGCCACAAGATAACTCGGGATGGTCGTTTCAATGTAGACTTTGGCGCTCACTCAGATGCCGATCCGGGCCACTTTCATGGAGAGCAGTATTCTTGGCAAGCCGGTATCGAACACGGTGGGTTGGGCGGATGTCATGGATCTTCATCCATGATAACGCCGGTAAGGTGCCAGCTTCCGCATAGTCCAAGCAGTGAACTGCACAGCCGCCGACTGCGTATGGATTACAGTAAGGTCTATCATGATCGACCGCCGTTCTTTCCTGACAATCGGAGCTTCCGCAACCGCAGCCGCCGCGCAGGCGCCGCCCCCTGCCGCCGCGGAAGAGACCCCGAAATCCGTGTCGCCGTTCGCCGACCCGGACTTTGGTTTCACCGCCCTGATTGCCTTGGGCGGATCTTACTATCATGGAGGCGATCCCGGAAAACTGCTGGCCATCCTGTCGCACATCAAGGCCGGGGATTTCGAGTCCGCCTGGCTGGCCTATCACGACGCCGGCGTGGAGTCGCGCACCCTGGCCGAGCAGGCTGCCGCCAAGCGGCACAACGTGAGCGCCCGCGAGGCCTACATGTGGGCTGGCGGGCACTTCAGCGCCGCACTGCGATTCCTTGATGGCACGAAAGACCCCGAGCGTATGCTGGCCTGCTGGCAGGAATATAACGCCTGTTGGTCCGCTGCGGGACCCTTATTCGATCCGCCGGTGGAGCGCTTGGAGATACCGTACGAAGGCGGCGGTCTTACCGCGTGGTTCTTGCGCGTCGACGGGTCGCGCCGCCGCAGGCCACTGGCGATCCTAAACACGGGCGCGGACGGCCTGGAAACGAGCATGTACGTTTTGGGAGGCGCCGGCGCACTGGCGCGCGGCTACAATTGCCTGATCCTCAACGGTCCGGGGCAAGGCGATTCGCTGTGGGTGCGTAAGCTGTACTTCCGTCCGGATTGGGAGAAGGTCATCACACCCGTGGTGGACGCCATGCTGCGCCATCGCGAGGTCGATCCCAAGCGCATCGCTTTGGTGGGTGTAAGCCAGGGCGGCTATTGGGTGCCGCGAGCCTTGGCATTCGAGCACCGCATTGCGGCGGGCGTGGCGGATCCGGGTGTGTGGGATGTGTCCGATCCATGGCTGCGCAACCTGCCAAAATTCGTGCGCGATGTGCTGGACGCCGGGAACAAGACCCAGTTCGATCAGATGATCCGGATGGGCACGGCTTCCAATCCGCGGGCCAAAGCAATGCTGCGTTTTCGCATGCGTCCATTTGGCATGGCGTCCTACTATGACGCTTTTCACGCCGTGCGGGAATACAATTTGTCGGAGGTAGCCGGCCGCATCAAGTGTCCCATGCTGATCACGGACCCTGAGGCTGAGCAGTTCTTTCCGGGGCAGGCGCGCAAACTCTACGATGCCCTGCAATGTCCGAAGGCGATAGTTCACTTCACGCGCGAACAAGGCGCGGACCAGCATTGCGAGGTGGCTGCTCCAGGCTATCGCGACTGCTGCATCCACAACTGGTTGGACGAAACTCTGTCCAACCACGCGCCTCCCTCATAAATACTTCCTGTGAACCTGGATGAGCGGGCCCTCGTGAGAAGCACCTGAGCTTCGATGCGGGAAAGCCCGGGGAACAAGCACGGGCCTCCACGCGGAGCAGAAAGGGGGATCGAACTATGATCCTACTGTTCGCGATCGCGCACGTTTGCCGAGCGCCGCGCGATCCTCCGACTGTTTGCGGACGCCGATCTGAAGTCGGCAATTGTCGCCGGAGTGGTTCGCGCAATTCCACTTGAAGATCTGGAAGATCCGAGGGTTCTGGCCGTCGCGGCACAAGAGGGCAGAGAGAGTGCTCGTCAGCCATCATGTGAGCAGGACGGGAGCACAATGCCCAATCACTTTCGCGCGATGGTAGCGGAGATCTCCTGCTTCTGTTCTGCGATGTATGGCTTTCAGAGACAAGTCGTCGTGGGGCGAAGGACGGCAGGCAGGACTCCCCGGCTACGTGGCCGGGCCCGTGAACCAAACGCACGCAAGCACTGCGTACGTTGACAGGCTGAAGCCTGTCCTAGTTACTCCGCGGCTACCGGCAGCGCAATGGACGGTTCGGCGCTCGCGCGCAACGCCTTGCTCTTGACGTTCTTAGTCACGCCAAACGCGAACGATTCGCCGATCATGCCGGCATCAAATGCCCGAATGACATAGGTGCCGTCGATGTTGGCCACGTCCAGATAGTTGCGCCCGCTCTCCTGGGCCGGCTTGGCAATTGCGAGAAAGGTTGCGTTGATGCCTTCCCCGCTCAGATGGATAGTCGGCACGCGCGCGATGTCCCGCATCTCCATGCTCATCCAGATGGTGTACTGGCCGGGCTGCAAGAGCGTGTTGCCCCAATACGCGGCCGCGGGCAGCTCGAAGGTGCCCTTAAGGACCGGCTGGGCGTTGGCCTGCACAGTGGTTAGGCCGAGCGCCAAACCAAGCAGCGCCAAGCCGATCGTCAATTGTTTCCGTACGTTCATGGTTATTCTCCTTTAATGAACCTCTCCGGGTGAACCCTTTGAGGCTGTTTCTTCGTCTATGTGGTAGATGGACGAACCCGAGGCGAGGTTTATCAGCAGGCCGTCAATTGTATATGACGATGGAAGCAGCGGATAAGAAAGGGTTTAATCGATCATGTCATTTCCCGCGCCAAAGTCCATGAGCGTCAGCCCCAAGCTGCGTTTTGGGCCTTTCGAGGTGGATCTCGAAAACAGAGAGCTGCGCAAACACGGGATCCGCATCAAACTGCAGCGCAAGCCGTTTCAGATTCTCGAATTCCTGTTGCAAAGACCGGGTCAACTGGTGATGCGCAACGATCTCGCGCAACTTCTTTGGCCCGGTATGCACGTGAGTTTCGACCGCAGCCTGAACACCGCGGTGAACGCCTTGCGGCGCGCGCTGGGCGATGCTTCGCGCAATGCGCGCTTCATCGAAACGCGCACGGGACTCGGATATCTTTTCCTGGCATCCGTGGAAGAAGTGGGCGGCGCGGTGGCGCAGGCGGGCGCCGGCATTCAATTGGTGCACTCGAATGCCGGCGGCGCCGGCTTCGGCGCCGCCGTCCCCCAAGACTGTCTGAAGGGACGGTATTTCTGCCATAAGCTGACCGAAGAAGATCTGCACAAGGGCGTGGCGCATTTCAACGCCGCGCTGGCGCAAAATCCAAACTGTCCCTTCTCCTACGCGGGCCTGGCGGACGCGTATTGCCTCTCCGCATTGCTGAACATGGCGCCGCCGGCCGAGATCTATCCGCGCGCGAAAGAGATGGCGTTGAGCGCTCTCCGCGTGAGACAGGACTTGGGCGACGGACACGCTGCGCTGGCTACCGTGAAGAGGCTGTTTGAGTGGGATTGGGCCGGCGCCGAAGCGGAGTATCTCACCGCGCTGGTTTTGAGCTCCGACTCCGCGATGACGCATCAGGCGTATGGCGCGCATCTGGCGGCCACCGGCAAAGCCGAAGAAGCGTTGCGCGAACTGCGGCGGTCGGAAGAGATCGATCCTTTGTCTCCCGTGGTGAACGTGGGAGTCGCGTGGGGGCTTTATGTGGCGCGCGATTTCCAGGGCGCGTCCGAACAGTCCTGGAAAGTACTGGCGATGGAGCCTAAGTTCGGCGCGGCGCAATATACGCTGGGGCTGGCATATGCGCAGATGGGTCTGGCGGAGGATGCCATCGTCGAGTTGCGCAATGCGCGCACTTGTGCGGGCGATCAACCGGCGTCGCTGGCGGCCTTGGCGCACGTATATGCCTGCGCTGGGGAATCGAGCGAGGCTGCCGGGATACTGAGCGAGCTGGAGAATTTGTCCCAGCGCCGGTATGTCTCGCCTTATTGGCTGGGCTTGGTCTATGCCGGCTTGGGGGATCGTGCGCGCGCCCTGGAGTTGCTGGACAGGGCGTACGCGGAACGCGATGTCTGGCTGACCTGGCTGGGAGTGGAGCCGCGCTTCGATGTGTTGCGCACAGAGCCGCGCTTTCAGGAGTTGCTGCGCGGCATCGGACTCGAATAGAAGCCGGGAGGCAGCAGTCGGAATGCCGGAAACCGCTCCCTCACAATCGGCTGGGGAGGACCGTACCGTCCTCCGCGAGGAGAGTTCTGGTCCGATTATCGGATGCGGCCGGAGCTGATTCTCTCCTACTTTACCGGCTCGGTAACGGCCGCGTTGATTCCGCAAGATATACCAAGCCGCACATACTGAGCCGCGACCGTCAGGGAGCGGTTGCGCTCCCTAGCGCCAAATCCAGCCGCCTCAAACCTTCGCCAAACATTTCCGTGTTGACACCCATCCCAATGCGGAAGTGATCGGGCATTTCGAAGAAGCGTCCCGGCACCGCGGTTGTCTCGTACTCCGTGCGCAGCCGCGCGAGCAGCGCCTCCGTGTCCGCGCCATGCAATCGCAGAAACGCGGTAGTGCCCCAAGCGGTGCGCGGCGCGGATACCGCCGTCTGCCGCGCTAGGAATTCGCCGAGGATCGCCCGATCCGCCTGCACCACCTTGCGCGCCCGCTCGCGGATGTAATCCAACTGTTCGAGCGACGCTACGCTGAGCAACTCCGCCGGATGCGCAGGGATCGAGCCGAAGAGATCGTTCAGCCGCCACATCGCCCGCGCCAGATCCGGCTGCGCCAGAATCCATCCGCAGCGCAGCCCGCTCAGGCCATATACCTTGGTCAGGCTGTTGGTCACGATGAATTCCGGATCCATACGATACGCCGTGCGCGGCGTGTTTTCGTAAACCGCGTCCAGATACACCTCATCGACCAGCACATGCGCGCCCACGCTGCGCGCCAGATCGCCGGTCTCGCGCAACACCGCATCCGGCGTGAGCACGCTCGTAGGATTATGCAGATTCGTCAGCACGATCAGCTTCGTCTTACTCGTCAGCACGGCGCGAATCGCCGCCGGATCGAGCGCATAGCCGTTCTGTTCGGCGCGTGCGAACCGCTTCACGTTGGCTCCCAGAAATAGCGCCGCCGAAACCAGTAGCTCATACGCCGGATGCTCGATCAACACCTCATCGCCCGGATCGACCAGCGCGGCCATTGCCAGATGATTCGCCATCGACGTGCCCGCCGCGGCCACCACGCAATCCGGATCGACTCCGCACTTGCGGGCAATGGCCTGCTGCAAAGGAGCGTAGCCATAAGTGCTGTCGCCGTTGATCTCCAGCGCGGGCTGGCACGGGAGCTCCGCCAGCGGGAACGATCCTACGCCGCTAGTGGCCAAGTTGAAGCGCGCCCGGCTTTGGGTCTTGGCCCAATGCATGTAATCGGAATGCCTGTGCCTCATGCCTATAGGTGACGCCTAGTCACTCGTTCTCCGAGCAAAATGATTGGCCGCCGATGGACGCGGATTAACGCCGATGAAAACAGCGGCTAGTCTTGTAACACAAAGGCGGACAGGCCAAGAGGCCTATCCCACCTTAGGGACAGTGTTGCGAATAATCAGCGTTCATCGGCGTTTATCCGTGGATCAAGGTTTAAGGAAACAACAATCACAGATCGAGCCGTTCGAGCGTTCGCCGGTCTTCCTCGAGATCTTGAATTCCGTAGTGCAGCGGCACGTTTTGGCGAGGGGAGAATTCCATGAACCGCTCGACCGCCATCTGGCACAGTTCCGCGGCTCGCCCTAGCGAGATCTTGTCTTTCCGGTAGAGTTCCAGCGCGAGCAGGGGGACCGCCTCCGACGAGGGGTTCTCAGAACTCCATCCGGCCGCGCGAACGAGTTCTTCAGGAATCTCTACACTGACCGTCTGCATTGGTAGACTCTAGCGCGGTGCTGGCTTTAGACCAGTCCGTTTCTAATTTCCCCTTTCAAACCGTGCGTGCCGTTTTTCGGCACACGGCATACCGATGATCTTCTAGGTGCGGCTTGCGCCGGGTATTTCACAGTGCCCATGCTCCCCTCTGTTTCAAGGGCTGTTGACACTCCGCTCGGCTCGGTCGATCTCTCCTCCCGGCTGGAGTCTGCTACCGGGCGCTCCGGCGCTTACCCGGACAGGACTTGCACCTGCTAGAACAACGCGTCTTTCAGGACGCACCATGCTTCCAATGTACTACCGATCCTTAGATCGCGCGTCGGCTCCAGTACCAATATACGGGAATGCCCGCCAGCAGAATCGCCAACCCTATCGCGCTATTTGCCGGATACGCGGCGATGGTGCTGGCCACGATGCCCGCGCATACCAACACGAAAGCCGCCGTGGTATAAGGATGTCCCGGCACGCGAAAGATGCCCGCGCGCGGCCCTGCCGGATCTCTGTGCCGGAACACGAACAGCGCGGCAGCCGTGAACGCGAACGAGATGAAATCCACCGATATCACGTAGTTCAAGATCTGCTCATATCGCCCCGAAACGGAGATCACCGTCGCGAATACCCCCTGCAGCACGATGGCCACTACCGGCGCTCCCGTGCGCGGCGAAAGCCAACCGACGCGCTCGAAGAACAACCCGTCGCGCGCCATCGCGTAATACACGCGCGGCGCGGTCAGAATGCCCTGGCTCAAGAAGCCGAGCGTCGAAACCGCGATGCCTACCGCGAGCCATTCCGCGCCGCGATCGCCTAGCGCCACCCGCATCACCGACGATGCCGGCGTGTGCGAAGCCGCCAGACCCGCCGGTCCCAGCACGCGCAGGCACACGTAGTTTACGGACAGGTACAGCGCGATCACGCCGATTACCCCCACCACCAGGCCGCGCGACAGATCGCGCCGTGGGTCGCGCATCTCTCCTGCCACAAACGTGGAGGTCTGCCACCCGCCATAAGCGAAAGCCACCGGGATCATGGCCGCGCCGATGGCTCGCAGCAATCCGAAAGAAACCGGCCGATCCAGCAGCGGCAAGCGATGCACCACGCCGCCGCCCATCGCGATCCCTACCACTACCAGCGCGGCGATGGCGCCGGATTTCATTAGCATCATGGCGCTCTGCACGTTGCTGCCTGCGCGCACGCCCAGGCAGTTGATGGCGGTCAGGCCCAGCAGCGCCGCGGCGGCGATCGGCCCATCGCCGCTCTTTAGGCCCGTAATCTCGCGATAGTATTTGGCGAAAGTCACCGCTACCGCCGCCATCCCGCCGGTCTGCGTCACCAGCAGCAGCACCCATCCATAGATGAAGGCTACGGCCGGATGGTAGGCCTCGCGCAGGTACAGATACTGGCCGCCGGAATCCGGCATGCGCGTGGCCAGTTCCGCCCAGATGAAAGCGCCGGCCATGGCTAGTCCGCCGCCGATCAGCCAGACGCCCAAAATCAGCAGCGGCGTGTGTACCTGCTGCGCGACGACATACGGATTGATGAAGATTCCCGAGCCGACGATGCCGCCCATTACGATCATGGTGGCGTCGAAGAACCCGAGCTGGCGGCGCAGTTGGGGAGCCGGCAAGTTGCATAACGTACCATGAGCCGCGCTTCGCGAGGGGGTGGCGAGGTTCCGGCGTGCTTGTGCGCGATTGGTCAGCTTTGTGCGGTTTTGTGCAGAGGCGGAGCGCTTTGGAATGCAAGCAAAATTGGACGAACAAAACCAATTTGGCTTTTAGAATCAACATATTTGCGTACAGCAACGTTTGGATTTCGCCGCTGGCCGCGAGCACATGGCGGTGGGCAGGGGCGCGCGTTGTGCGACAAGGCGACGGTTGTGCGACAGATCTGAAAAACTCTGTTTCAGGTTGCATTCTGTCGCCTTTTGTCGCTTTTGTGCGGGGTGGCGACGGTGGACCGGCAGGCTCGGCGCCGATCAAAGCCAACGATGTTAGGTCATTCTTTTTCATGGTATCGATGCCCCTCCCTTGCAAGTCCAGCCGCCGGTACCTGCGGAATTCCCGGAAGAACCGGATTGCCCCGTTTTGCGGTGGACCACGTCGGATCGAGCGGCGGCAGTGCTGACTCTCCCTACTCTTAGGGGAGCACGGGGGCGGGCGCGGGGGCGGGTTCAAAGGCGGCAAGTGATTGATAGGTATGGGGATGTTTCTTGGCGATACCAGTCACTGGGGGGAAGGCGAGCAACTGGGTATCCCCTTGACTCAGCCAGATGTCTCCCAGGGATGTCGTGTAGGAGGCGCCGGCGTGCACGCGGAGGCCTCTGCCTCAGCGTCCAGCAGCGGGACGGGGGCGTCCCGCGCGGTCCAGGAGGACCGCCCCACCAAGCCGGAGTCAGCGCCATTGGCTGAGTGAAAGGGAACCCAATTGCGAGGGTTAGATTGCCGTGCTTCTCCGGGGGATCGGCTATTGGCCGTATGGGTTGTGGAGTTAAGATCGGTCATGAGATTTCAAGATGAGTTCCCGATGGTCCGTCATTTAAGCATCGCGTGTTTAATCGGCTTGATGACCGGCTTAGATCCAGCAATAGCCCAACCTCCGGCCGCGGCCGCACGCCCGGCGCGCCCGACGCCGCCCACACGCGATCCCAACGCGCCCGGTTATGTAACGGCGAAAGCCTTACCGGACGGCTCCAACGCTCCGGCAAACTCCGACGGAAACTTCATACTCGGTCCCACGCACAACCACGCACCGGAGATGACCGCGCAGGAAGGCGTGCCGCAGGGAGCGGTATTCACATTCGCCATGGAATCGTCGGACAGCAAAATCTATCCCGGCATCGCGCGCGAGGCCAATACCTTTGGCACGGCAGACCCCACCGACCCCGCCAAGCTGCTGGTCGCCACCAGCCACTCCGCTCCCTACACTCGCCGAGTGGCTGTGTATGTCCCGAAGGAATACGTTCCCGGCACGGCCGCCCCGTTCATCGTCGGGGCGGACGGACCGGACCTTGCGTTGTTCACGGCCCTGGATAATCTGATCGCCAAGCACCGCGTGCCGGCGATGATTGCCATCTCCATAGGCAACGGCGGCGGCGATGCCCAGGGAAGCGAACGCGGTCTGGAATACGACACGATGTCGGGCCTGTATGCGGAGTTCGTCGAGAAAGAAGTGTTGCCTCTGGTGGAGAAGCAATACAACGTGAAACTGACGAAAGATCCCGATGGCCGGGCGACCATGGGCGGCAGCTCCGGCGGCTCGTGCGCCTTGATCATGGCGTGGTATCACCCGGAGCTTTACCACCGCGTTCTCACCTACTCAGGCACCTACGTGAACCAGCAGTGGCCGTTGAATCCCGAGACGCCCCACGGCGCATGGGAGTTCCACGAACACTTCATCCCCAATGCCCAGGCCAAGCCCCTGCGGATCTGGATGGAAGTCGGCGACAGAGATCTTTTCAATCCGAATATCATGCGCGACAACATGCACGACTGGGTTGTTGCCAATGAAAACATGGCCAAGGTGCTGGCCGCCCAGGGCTATCATTATCAGTTTGTATTTGCGCGCAACGCCGGGCACACCGACCGCACCGTAAAACAACAAACCTTGCCCGAGGCTCTGGAATATTTATGGCAGGGGTATCCTATCGGGGGGCCGCGGAATTGATTGGAGCATTGCGGCATGGTGGCAGGCGCTCTTCGGCAGAACGGTGGCTGTTGCGATCAACCCCCCTGGACCGCGGTCTCGATGCGGTGGCTAACCGGCGACCGGGACGGGCATCACCATCCGGCCCAACTGACCGCGTCGGTTTTGCGCCGATTGGCAATCGGCGCGCAGGATGCCATCCTGCCCCACAGGCGTCACTTCGGCGCCCTGAAATCGCCATTGAGGCCGGAAAAGCGGCCAGTCGCTCTCGACAACTCAGAACTCCTCCCGTTTGTGTGGTTTAATAGGAATTTGCAAATGCCGGACACGGCCAAATCGGTGCGTAGAAGATGGCGGGCGGCGCACCTGCGGGCGCGCGAACTGCGTATGATCTGTAAGGGCTTGGTGTCCACGGACCATCCCATCCTGGCGCACATAATCCCAATGCGGCGCTGCAACCTGGCCTGCACCTACTGCAACGAATACGACGATCGATCCAAGCCGGTGCCGCTCGAAACCGTGTGCCAACGCCTCGACCTGCTGGCCGCGCTGGGCACCACCATCATCACCATCAGCGGCGGCGAACCCCTGCTGCATCCCGAACTGGACCAGATCGTGGCGCACATCCGCCGCCAGCGCATGATCGCGGGCATGATCACCAACGGCTATCTGCTGACCGCCGAGCGCATCAAACGGCTGAACCGCGCGGGATTGGATCACCTCCAAATCAGCATCGACAACGTGACACCCGACGACGTCTCGAAGAAGAGCCTGAAGGTGCTGGACAAGAAGCTCCAGCTTCTAGCCGAGCACGCCGATTTCCACGTGAATATCAATTCCGTGGTGGGGGGCGGTATCCGCAATCCGCAGGATGCGCTGGTGGTCGGCAAACGCGCCGTGGGGCTGGGTTTCACTTCCACGGTGGGCATCATTCACGATGGAACGGGGCAATTGCAGCCACTATCCCCCGCGGAGCGCGAAGTGTACGCGGCCATGCGCGGCATGGGAAAGAGCAGCTATGCGCAGATCGACTATTTCCAGGACAATATTGCGCACGGCCGGGAGAATCAATGGCGCTGCCGGGCTGGCGCGCGCTATCTGTACATCTGCGAAGACGGCTTGGTGCATTACTGTTCGCAGCAGCGCGGATATCCGGCCAAGCCGCTCGCCGAATACACCGTGGCAGATATTCGGCGCGAGTTTTTGACCGAAAAATCATGCGCGCCACGCTGCACGGTGGCCTGTGTACACCAGATTTCGTATGTCGATTTCTGGCGCGCGCCGCAGACCCTCGACTCGGCTGGTGTGCCCGAAACCGGCGACCGCCTGGTGCAAATCCGGTAGCGGCACTCGATGGGTTGAACCCTATCCCACCTATTCACACGCTATTCACATCTGTTGTGTCAAACAAGAATGGATCGCAGAACATTCTTGAAAACTACGGGCGGCCTGGCCGTCGGCACTGCCCTCAGCTCCGCCATGTTGCGGGTTTCCGTCTCCAACGTGCAGCCTTTGGCGGCCCGCGAAACGTCCAACAGTGTGGGCAATCTGCTTTCCGTGATCGAGTTCAATCGCCAGCCGAAGGCGGCTCCGGTCTTGCCGGCGCCGCAGCCGGTTACGCCGCAAAAAATCTGCGTTAGCAGCACGCTTAGGCGCGGTTGGGAGGTTTATCCAGAGCGCTGAATCCCGGGCCGTTCGGCCACTGCCATCTAGATAAAGCCAGATCCGCCGTTCATCGGGTAAGAGTACTTGTTTCGTCTTAACGGGAGCGGCGGCCGCGAACGACACCGAAACCAACGAGGGCCATGCAGACCAACACGAACGAGGCCGGCTCGGGAGTTGGACTCCCAGTTACACCCGATGTCGTGACGTCGAACGTTAGCGCCGCACCTGTTGTATGCAGATCGGCATAAAACAGTTCGAGCGTGTGGTCGCCCGCGGTGAGCGTGCCGGAAGTGCAAGTGCCCGGGGAGTCGGCGTGCACACCGCCGAGGTCGCAAACTATGCTTCCGTCCAGATACACGAATGCGACGTCGTCGGCACCGACGTTGAAGCTGATCGATTCCGGCGATGGAACGTCCAGGGTGGTGGAAAAAACCGCCGCCTGGAAGCCCGACTCGTCATTTGACCCGGTCCCGCTCGGCGGATAGAAATTCAGGTTGCTGTAGGGCAACGTTACTGTCCCGGTCCCTGTATCGACCACATCTGAAACCCCACCGCTGCCTCCGTCGTTCAGGCTGGGGCTCCACCAGGTGATCTCGCCGCTCGCGGTCAGGTCCACCGGGAGGGGGGTGCTTGTGAAACAGCCCGACGTACAGCCATACGTCGCCGTATTGAGAACGGGCAGACCGTCCGGTCCGAGTGTGCTTTGCACTTCGTTGCTGAACACGCCGCCTGCCAGATGGTTCATGTCCTGATCGCCTTCGGCGATCGTGTAGTAGGTGGCCGACATTGTGATGACGCCAGCGCGCGCCGAGCAGGGTGCGAGACCCATCGCGGCAGCCGCCATTGGCGGAACGAGATTTCGAAGAAATACTTTCATGTTTTGCCTCCTGCTCCGGATTTCCACCGGACTCTTAGCCCTTAGATAGTATGCTCCCTTGTGCCGATTCTTGTCTAGCTGCTGGAACTCATTTGTGAGTACCGGTACTTCTAGTTGTGTCTGGAGAAGCACAGTCCCACGCAGTCATGGTCACAACCAACAGCTACTAACCAGCCACGGCCAGCGAAGCTCGCCGCACCATCTCCCAAGCCCGCATCACATGCGCGCGCGTAGTGCCCATATTCCCGATGGCCAGGTGCAGCGTGTACTTGCCGTGCAACACGGTGTGCGAGAGGAAGAATTCGCCGGAAGCGTTCACGGTTTCGAGCAGGCGGCGATTGTCGTCGTCCGTTCCCTTATAGCGGAAGCACACCACCGATAGCGGCGCGGGCGCCGCGCGCTCGAAATGCGGATCGGCATCCACCGCGGCGGCCAGTTCTTGCGCCCAAGCGATTTGGTTGCGAATCATATCCGCCAGCTTTTCGCGGCCGAAATAGCGCATCACGAACCAGAGCTTCAACGCGCGGAAGCGGCGGCCCAAAGGCACGCCGTAATCCATGTAGTTCACCGCGCGCCCGTCCTGCGCGGTGCGCAGATATTCCGGCACCAGCGAGAAGGCGCGCCGCAGAATGTCGGGCCGGCGGGTGTAGAACGCGCTCAAGTCGAACGGCGTGAAGAACCACTTGTGCGGGTTGACCACCAGCGAATCCGCGCGCTCGGCGCCGTTGAGAATATGGCGGAACTCCGGTACGATGGCGGCCGATCCGGCGTAGGCGGCGTCCACATGCAGCCACAGCCCGTGACGCTCGGCGATGTCGGCAATGGCGGGTACGGGGTCGATGCTGGTGGTGGATGTGGTTCCCACCGTGGCCACTACGCAGAAGGGCCGCAAGCCGGCCGCGATATCGGCCTCCACGGCAGCCGCCAGCGCTGCGGGACGCATGCGGAATTCGTGGTCCACCGGAATCTTGCGGACGTGCTGCTGTCCGATGCCGATGGCGATGGCGCCCTTCTCGATGGAAGAATGCGCCTCCGCGGAACAATACAGCGTCAGCCCACGGGAAGCGCCCAGAGTGCGCGCTTCCGGATCGGCCATTTCGCGCGCGGCCGCGATGGCGTGCATGCTGCTTGTCGAGGCCGTATCGTAGACGATGCCGAATAGGCCGTCGGGCAGTCCCATCCATTGCCGCAGCCAGTCGAGCACCACCTGTTCCAGTTCCGTAGCGGCCGGCGACGTCTTCCACAACATGGCGTTGGCATTCAGCGAAGCCGAGAGCAGCTCCGCGATGATGCCCGGCCCCGGCGCGGTGTTCGCGAAGTACGCCATGAATCCGGGATGGTTCCAGTGGGTGATGGCCGGCACGATCAGGCGTTGGAAATCCTCCAGCAGGCGGTCCATTGGTTCGCCCTGCTCCGGGCCGGATGCCGGTAGCGCGTCCATAAGCTGGCCCGGTTCTATCTTCGGCAGTACGGGATAGGCTTCCGGCTGCGAGAGGTAATCGGCGATCCAATC
>Ga0302325_10015594_pt1 | contig 16146 bp, 13 predicted proteins | sample Palsa_T0_2_FD_201948 | JGI IMG/M metagenome (GOLD analysis project Ga0302325, IMG submission 201948) | Peat permafrost microbial communities from Stordalen Mire near Abisko, Sweden - Palsa_T0_2 | ecosystem: Environmental > Terrestrial > Soil > Palsa > Peat permafrost | place: Sweden: Abisko... | reverse complement strand
TCTGCACCGCATCATCCCATGCGACCCGGATCATCTGCCCAGCGAGATCGAACTGATTGAGACGTTCCGCCAGCGTCATCCGAAGCTGCCCCAGGTGGCCTGTTTCGACACTGCGTTTCACCGCACCATGCCGCGTGTCGCCAAGCTGCTTCCTATCCCGCGTTGCTACGACGCGAAGGGAGTGCAACGCTACGGCTTCCACGGGTTGTCCTATGCCTATCTGATCAAGGAGCTCGCGCGCTTGGGCGACCCGGCGGCAACCACGGGCCGCGTCATCCTCGCGCATCTGGGCAACGGCGCAAGCATGGCCGCCGTGTGCGACGGCAAAAGCATCGACGCCAGCATGAGCTTCACTCCCACGTCGGGATTGGTGATGAGCACCCGCTCAGGCGACTTAGATCCCAGCCTCGCGTCCTATTTGTCGGAAACCGAACAGATGACCACGGAGCAGTTTTACCAGATGGTCAACCACAAGTCCGGGCTGCTCGGAGTTTCCGGGACTAGCTCAGACATGCGAGACTTGCTCGCGCACGAATCCCAGGATATTCGAGCGGCGGAAGCTGCGGCCCTGTTCTGTTATCAGGCGAAAAAGTGGATCGGCGCCTTCGCCGCGGCGTTGGGGGGAGTAGACACGCTGGTCTTCGCCGGAGGCATCGGTGAAAATGCGCCACGAGTCCGCGCGCGCATTTGCGATGGGTTGGGCTTCCTCGGCATCGAAATTGACGAAAAGCGAAACGCGGAAACTGAGGACGTGATTTCCACGGATGGCAGTCGGGTCGCGGTTCGCGTCATTCGAACAGACGAGGATCTTATGATTGCGCGGTCGGTGAGCCGCATTCTCGAAACCGACGCGACCTTAGTTCTTCCCGTTGACCACACTACGTCGTCTGACCATCCGCGGTCATCAATACCCACGCTGACGGGGCTGGGTCAAGCTGATTTCTTCTGAGAGGGTGGCGCGATGCGTGCATTTGTGTACGTCGGACTTATTACTAAAGGAGATCTGAAATGTCTGAACAGAACGCGGTAGTCGCCGTCTATGGCACGCATACCGGAGCCGAAGAAGCCGTGAAGGAGCTTCAGCGCGCCGGAATCGACATGCACACCTTGTCCATCATTGGCAAGGATTCCCACACCGATGAACACGTGGTGGGTTACTACAATACGGGCGACCGGATGAAGTACTGGGGCAAAATCGGCGCTTTTTGGGGAGGCTTCTGGGGATTGCTATTCGGATCAGCGTTCTTTGCCATTCCCGGTATCGGTCCAGTGCTCATGGCTGGCCCTGTGGTGGCGTGGATCGTGGGGGCGTTGGAAGGCGCCGTCCTGGTGGGAGGATTGAGTGCCGTCGGTGCTGGACTCTACGGCATGGGAATTCCGAAGGATAGCGTCGTTAAGTATGAGCTGGATCTCAAGACAGACAAATACCTGCTACTGGTGCATGGCACGGCTTCGGAGGTCGAAAAAGCGCGAGAGATTCTCGCAACTACACAACCGATTAACCTGACAGTGCACTCGCCCGAAGCCGTTGGTGCGGGCGCACGGTAACAACCCTTTGAAGAAGGAAGACAGAGGAGAACAACGATGTTGAGAAATGCTAGACAGTTAGAGGATTTCACGGTCCACGCTACCGACGGAGACCTTGGGAGCGTTTATCAGCTCTATTTCGATGATGAGACCTGGGCCATCCGCTATCTCACGGTAACAACCGGCTGGCTAGGCGGCCGGCGAGTGCTTATCTCGCCATTTTCTGTGATCCACGTGGACTGGCAAGCCAAGCGTTTGGACGTGGCGCTGACGAAAGAACAGGTGAAGAACAGCCCTAACATCGATACAGACAAGCCTGTCTCCCGCCAGCACGAGATCGCATATAGCGGTTATTACGGATATCCCGCTTATTGGGGTGGCCCATACATGTGGGGCCCAGCGTCGTATCCAGGCGGCGTAATAACTGCTCCCAATGATGCAACGGTGGACCCGATTCCAAGCGACCCGACGGATTCACATCTGCGGAGTACCAAAGCCGTCACTGGTTATCACATTGAGGCAACCGATGGCGAACTCGGCCATTTGGACGGATTTATCGTCGACGATCAAGCCTGGGCTATCCGCTATATCGAGGTGGCAACAAAGAATTGGTGGCCGGGGAAAAAGGTACTGGTTTCCCCCGCGTGGATTCAACAGGTGAGTTGGGACGATTCCAAAGTTTACATCGGCCTCTCCCGGGAAGCCATCCAGAGCGCTCCGGAGTTCGTCGACTTCACGCCGATCACGCGAGAGTACGAAAACCGACTCCACGCTCACTACGGCCGGCCACCTTATTGGCTGCGCGAAGCCGAACACGAGTCTTCTTTATCCCTGAGCGGCGTTTAAGTTCGGGCGTGGGCATCCGGCCAAACGGATGCCCATGATTTTCGCTGGCCCTGCTGGCGCTACGATTCACCACTTCCGCACCCAATCGAACAATGAAAACACACACACAGACACTCACTTCTGAACAGCTCCACAAGAAAGCGGAAACGCTGAGCAATAAGGAGCTGACCACGATAACCAACACGCTCGCTCCTGAACTGCTTCACAAAATCAACGCCTACTGGCGCGCCGCCAACTATCTGTCGGTCGGCCAGATTTATCTCTACGACAACCCGCTGCTGAAGGAGCCGCTGAAGCTGTCGCACGTGAAGCCCTTGGTGGTTGGGCACTGGGGAACCACGCCGGGTCAGAACTTCATCTACGTTCACCTGAACCGGGTGATTAAGAAGTATGACCTGGACATGTTTTACATTGCCGGTCCCGGGCACGGCGGCCCCGCGATCGTTGGCAACGTTTACTTGGAAGGCACCTGGAGCGACATTTATCCGAACGTCACCCAGGACGAAGCCGGCTTGAAGGAACTGTTCAAACAGTTCTCTTTTCCCGGCGGAATTTCAAGCCATGTTGCGCCGACGACGCCGGGGTCGATTCACGAAGGTGGCGAGTTGGGATACTCGCTCAGCCATGCCTTCGGGGCTGCGTTCGACAATCCCGGTCTTATTGTTGCCTGCGTGATTGGGGACGGGGAAGCGGAGACAGGCCCGCTCGCCACCGCTTGGCAGTCCAACAAACTTCTCAGCCCGATCAGCGACGGAGCCGTGCTGCCGATCTTGCACCTCAACGGCTTTAAGATCAGCAATCCCACCGTGCTGGCGCGCATCGAGCATGAGGAATTGGAGCAGTTCCTGCGAGGATGCGGGTGGACGCCCCACTTTGTGGAGGGCGACGATCCGGAAACAATGCATCAACTCATGGCCGCCACTATGGAAACGGCCATCGAGGACATCCATCAGATCCAGGAGAATGCTCGGAAAAACAACGACACCACACGGGCGCGCTGGCCGATGATCGTCCTGAGATCGCCCAAGGGCTGGACGGGACCCAAAGTGGTGGATGGCCTGCAAATCGAGGGCACCTTCCGCGCGCACCAGGTGCCGCTGCTGGTGGATTCCGAGCATCCTGACCATGTGAAACAGCTGGAAAGCTGGATGCAAAGCTATAAGGCCGAGGAGCTGTTCGATAAGAATGGCCGGTTGATTCCGGAATTAGCCGAGCTGGCGCCGAAAGGCGACCGGCGCATGGGCGCCAATCCGCACGCTAACGGCGGAATTCTCCTGCGCGATTTGCGAATGCCGGACTTCTGCGTCCACGCGGTGAATGTGCCTTCGCCCGGCGCCGTGAATGCCCAAGACACGCTCGTGCTGGGTAACTTTCTGCGTGACGTGGCCAAACTGAATCAGGATCAGCGTAATTTCCGCGTCTTCGGTCCCGACGAGACGCTCTCGAATCTCCTGGGCGCCGTTTTCGAAGTCACAAACCGCCAATGGGACGCCCGCACCGTAAAGAACGATGAATTTCTCGCGCCCGCCGGACGCGTGCTGGATTCGATGCTCAGCGAGCATCAGTGCGAGGGCTGGTTGGAAGGATATCTGCTGACCGGGCGGCACGGGTTGTTCAATAGCTACGAAGCCTTCATTCGCATTGTCGACTCGATGTTCAGCCAGCACGCCAAATGGCTCAAGGTATGTCTGGAACTACCCTGGCGGCGGAAGATTTCGTCGCTGAACTATCTGCTCGCATCCCACGTCTGGCAGCAGGATCACAACGGCTTCACGCACCAGGATCCCGGCTTCCTGGACCACGTGATCAACAAGAAGGCCGATATCGTGCGCGTTTACCTGCCGCCCGACGCCAATTGTCTGCTATCGGTTTTCGATCACTGCCTGCGCAGCCGGAATTACGTCAACGTGGTGGTGGCGGGCAAACACGCCCTTCCGCAATGGCTGACCATGGACGCCGCGGTGGTCCATTGCACGGAAGGAATCGGCATCTGGCAATGGGCCAGCAACGACCAGGACGCCGCCGAACCGGACGTGGTGATGGCTTGCTGTGGAGACACGCCCACGCTCGAGATTCTAGCCGCCGTTTCTATCCTTCGCGAGCATCTGCCCGATCTGAAAATCCGGGTGATCAACGTCGTCGATCTGATGAAGCTCCAATCTGCGAGTGAGCACCCCCACGGACTGGGCGAATCGGATTACGACTCGCTATTCACCAAAGACAAGCACATCATCTTCGGTTTCCATGGTTACCCGTGGCTGGTCCACCGGCTGACTTACCGCAGAACTAATCGCAATCTGCATGTCCGCGGCTACAAGGAAGAGGGCACCATCACGACGGCCTTCGACATGAGGGTACAAAACGATCTGGACCGATTCCACCTGGTCGAGGACGTGATCGATCGCGTGCCGAACTTAGGCTCTAAAGGCGCCTACCTGAAGCAGAAGATGCAGGACAAGCTCATCGAGCACAAGCATTACATCGACAAACACGGTGAAGACATGCCCGAAATCCGCAACTGGAAATGGGGGAAGGCGCTCTAATGCCCATTCAACTAAATGAAGAAAACGGCGGGAATATTCTCGTTGTCGACTTTAGCGGGAAACTTGAGAAAGCAGATTACGAGCACTTCGTGCCTGAGTTCGAGCGGCTGCTCCGGCAGCACGGAAAACTGCGCGTGCTGATCGATATGACCGGTTTCCATGGCTGGGAGGCCGGGGCGACGTGGGAAGACATCAAGTTCGACATTAGGCACTTCGCCGACATCGAACGGCTCGCGATGGTTGGGGAAAAGGAAGGGCAACGCGGCATGCCGTCGTTCGGCAGACCGTTCACCGAAACGACGATCCGATACTTCGATCGGGCCGACGCCGCTGCGGCGCGGAAATGGTTGGGTGAATCGAAGCGTAACTCGGTGCAGCGCGCTGGAAATCCCCAACTGGGGGAGCAACCCAAATGAATACGCAAGAACTGATGGACACCGCGAGGACGATGGTCGCCGACGACAAGGGCCTACTGGCGATGGATGAGAGTAATACATCTTGCGACAAACGATTTGCCAAGTGGGGGATTTCCCAAACCGAGGAGGCTCTACGCGCCTATCGGGAGTTAATTGTAACCACGCCCGGTCTCGGTGAGTGCGTCAGTGGCGCGATTCTCTATGACGAGACGATCCGCCAGAACAAGAAAGATGGCTCGCCCTTTGTTAAGGCCATCACCAATGCGGGAATCATTCCAGGTATCAAAGTGGATACCGGCGCAAAGGACATGGCCGCTCATCCCGGAGAGAAAACAACCGAGGGCTGGACGGATTGCGCACCAGCCTGGCCGAATACTATCAAATGGGCGCGCGCTTTGCCAAGTGGCGCGCGGTGATTGCCATAGGCGATGGCATTCCGAGCCGGGATTGCATCGAAGCCAACGCACAGGCGCTAGCTCGCTATGCCGCATTGTGCCAGGAAGCGGGGCTGGTCCCCGTTGTCGAGCCCGAGGTGCTCATGGACGGCGAGCATTCGCTCGACCGGTGTCGCGAGGTAACCGGGGAAGTCCTGCGAACGGTTTTCAACCAGCTTTACACGCAAGGGGTGATGCTCGAGGGTATGATTCTGAAGCCCAACATGGTGCTTCCAGGTTTGGCGTGCCCCCGGCAAGAATCGGTGGACGAGGTGGCGGACGCCACGGTCAGGTGCCTCTTGCGAGCCGTTCCCGCTGCCGTTCCGGGGGTCGCTTTCTTATCGGGAGGCCAAACCGGCGAACTGGCCTCGGCCCGTTTAAACGCTATGAATGTCAGATTCAAGTCGCGCTTGCCGTGGGCGGTGGCGTTTTCGTTTGCCCGCGCCATCCAACAACCGGCTCTGGAGATTTGGCGAGGCAAAGCGGCCAATGTGGTGGTGGCGCAGCAAGCTATGTCACATCGAGCCAGGTGCAATCGGGCGGAGCGCCGTGGTGAATACAATGCCGCGATTGATAAGGATATGAGCGCGACAACGATCATCCCGCAAGTCGTGAAACCCGCGGCATAAGGCAATGTGCAAGGGATAAGGAGAACCATCGTGCAGATACAAATCAATACCGACCATAACATCGAAGGTCACGAGGCCCTGGCGGCGCAGGTGAGTGAGGTAGTCGAGAGCGCGCTGAGCCTGGTGAGTGATCACATCACGCGCGTGGAGGTCCACCTAAGCGACGAGAACGGCGACAAGCGTGGCCAGAGCGACAAGCGCTGCATGTTGGAGGCACGAATGGAGGGCCGCCAACCCATCGCGGTCACTCACCAGGCAGCCACCTTGGTTCAAGCCGTGGATGGCGCTGCGGATAAGTTGACCCGGTTGATCGAGAGCACGCTCGGACGGCGGCGGCATCAAGAAAGCCACAGGGCTGACCCGCCTCTCCATCTGCAGAAATACGCAATCTAGTTATGGGTGGCACCAGGTTGAGGCAGCGCCGCAAGATTGATGGCGCTGGAGATCTCCAATTCCGTCCATCTCGCCGGATTCATTGGAAATGGAAGGCGCTACAGAAATGAATGAGACTAACTTCGGTCACCACGGGAACGAAGGGCCGGAACACGACAAGAACCCCCACATCGCTACTGAGAATGCGCGGCAGGCAGACGAACAAGCTGCCCGGCAAGGGGTTTCGCCAGCTTACTGGAGGCGCATGCATCATGACTGGCGCATGTGGGTGGGCCTGGTCCTCATGCTTGCGGCGATAACGATCTACGTGCTGAGCGAGGACTTGGCATGGCTGCCGCACCTTACATAGAAGATGGCAGATCGTGAGCCAAACATCGCTATACCCGCTGCGATTCGAACCGATCTATCAGTATCGGTTGTGGGGCGGACGGCGTTTGGCCAGCCTGCTCACGGCGCCGCTGCCGGGCTCGGGCCCGATTGGCGAAGCGTGGGTGCTGAGCGACCGCGAGGACCATCCGAGCCGTGTTGCCGATGGATCTCTTAAAGGTCGGACCATCGGTCAAGTACTGGAGCAATTTCCAGAACAGATCATGGGAAGACTCGCCGGGCGTTTCCGCCGATTTCCACTGCTGCTGAAGTTCCTTGACGTTCGGGAAATGCTCTCGGTGCAGGTGCATCCAACGGATCCTGCCACCGCCAAGACGGAAGCGTGGGTGGTGTTGGAAGCGGGGATCAAAAGTCGCATTTATGCCGGTTTGAAGGCAGGCGCCACCGAGATGGCTCTGCGGAACGCGCTAAGGGACGGGACGGTAGCGGACGACATGGCATGCTTCCATCCAAAACCAGGTGATGCCGTTTTCCTGCCCGCTGGAACGGTTCACTCGCTGGGTGATGGCGTCGTCGTATTCGAGGTTCAACAGAACAGCGACTCGACGTTTCGCTTGTTCGACTGGAATCATGTCGATCCGAAGACGGGCCAGCCGCGAGCGCTCCAAGTGGATCAGGCGCTGGCTTGCATTGATTTCGGAAAGCGTACCGGAGGTCTGGTAGCGCCAGTCGTGGAAGACACCACACCTCTGAACCGCGAGGGGCTTTTCCACTGCGACTACTTCTGGTTATCTCGCGTACGTGGCGAATCGCCGTTTACGGTGGGAGCCGCGGGTGCACCGCACGTGCTGGTATGCATCGCGGGCAAAGGGCAGCTCAATCATGCCGGGGCGACATGTGAAATCGGAAAGGGCGACGTGTTTCTGTTGCCTGCGGTCCTCGGAGCGTGTACCTTGCAGCCTCACGGCCCAGTGAACGTGTTGGAAATCGAGATACCGGAATGAAAAAACTGATTGTGTTCGATCTGGACGGCACCCTTGCCGAGAGCAAGTCATCGCTGGATGGGGAAATGTCGCGGCTGCTGGACGACCTTCTCGGCATCCTCAAAGTGGCAGTGATCTCCGGAGGCGATTGGCCGCAGTTTGAAAAACAGGTCCTCTCCCATCTTCAGCATGACAAGAGCCTGGTGAACCTGTCCATTCTTCCCACGTGCGGAACAAAGTTCTACCAATACAAAGTGGATTGGAAGAAGCTTTATTCGGAGGATTTCACCGCGGATGAAAAAGCAAAGATCCTCAGCTCTGTCAAGAAGGCGGTTGAAGAGGCGGGATTCAAGGTCGAAAAAGTGTGGGGAGAGGCGATTGAGGACCGGGGAAGCCAAATCACGTATTCCGCGTTAGGCCAAGAGGCACCATTAGAACAAAAGGCGAAATGGGATCCCGATTTTGCAAAGCGGAAGAAGATCAAAACGATTCTTGACACTTTGGTTCCCAAGTTCTCTGTCCGCATGGGCGGCGCCACATCCATTGATGTCACCAAACCTGGCATTGACAAAGCTTACGGAATCAGAAAACTGAGAGACGTTCTTGGCATTTCTTTGAAGGAAATGATCTTCGTGGGCGATGCCCTGTTTCCGGGAGGAAACGATTATCCAGCTGAAGAAGCAGGTGTTATTTCCATCCCCGTGCGTGGACCTCACGAGACGAAGCGGGTTATCGAAACGGTGATTGCTTGTCTATCGGATCACGGTCAGGAAGCCCTGAAGTTATGAGTGGATTTAAGCTGCAACGCCTGGGAATGATCATGGAGCCGGAGCCTGGTAATTCACACGAGATCGAAGGCGTCCTGAATCCGGCAGCCGTTCGCGGTCCCGACGGCGAACTCTACCTGTTCCCGCGGCTGGTTGCAAAAGGGAACTTCTCCCGCATCGGCATTGCACCAGTGCGGTTCAATGCAGCCGGCGATCCCAAATGCGTGGAGCGGCTTGGGATCGCGCTAGAGCCCGAAGCGGACTATGAGCTCCGTCCCAATGGTGGGGGTGGCTGCGAGGATCCGCGGATTACATTCGTGGAGCCCTTGAAGCGTTACCTGATGACTTACGCGGCATTTTCGGCCCAGGGTCCGCGGATCGCCCTGGCAGTATCGGAGGATCTGTTCCATTGGAGGCGTCTTGGGCTCGCGACCTTTGGTGTGTATCAGGGCGTCGATATCGCGGACATAGATAGCAAGGATGCCAGCCTCTTTCCGGTGGCTATCCCTAATCCGACCGAAAAACCGGAATTGGCTATGCTCCACCGGCCGCTTTTCCCGGGTACACGTCCAGAGGAGACCGCCTGCCACCCAGCATCCCGCGACGTGGATCTCAATCGGGAAAGCATTTGGATTTCCTACTGCCCCATGCCAGCGGAAGGCTGCGAAACTTCTCGCATCGGCCACTTCGCCTGTCATCACCGGCTCGCCACTCCCGTGTCGCCTTGGGAGCGGCTCAAAATCGGCGCGGGTACTCCACCAGTCTTGACCCGGCACGGATGGCTGATCGTTTACCACGGCGTGAGCGAAATGGAGCAGGCGAGCAAAGGTACCCACCCACTGCGTTATTCCGCCGGAGTGATGGTGCTGTCGAAGGAGCATCCGCAAATCATTCGCTATCGTTCGCAGGATCCGGTGCTGACGCCTTCGCTCCCTCAGGAACGCGATGGGACCGTCGCGAACGTGGTGTTTCCCACTGGCATCGACTGGCGCGACGAGATCGGCTCGCCGGATCGCTTCGACGTTTATTACGGGATGGCTGACAGCCGAATTGGCGTGGCACGTCTGGACGTGCCGGAATTATTGCCGCCTGGAGGAGTTGCAGACTCTCCGGAAGCAAAGGTTTAACGATTCCAGGAATACAGAACAGGAGACGTCATCATGACACCAACTGCTGAAAAGCCCGAAGCAAAGCCCGAGGCAAAGTCCGAATCGAAGCCCGAAACAAAACCGGAAACGAAGCCGGCGGCGGCGCCGGGAGCGAAGTCCGATGCGCAGAAAAACCTGAAATCGATTCCCATGGAGGAGCTCCAGAAAAAGCTGGGCTCCTCGCCGGACGGCTTGAGCCAGGACGAGGCGAAGAAACGACTGACTCAATATGGGCCTAACGAGATTGCGGAAAAGAAAGAAAACCCATATCTAAAATTCTTGACCTATTTCTGGGGGCCCATCCCGTGGATGATCGAAGGCGCAGTGATTCTGTCCGCCGTAGTCCGTCACTGGCCGGATTTCTTCATCATCCTGCTCCTGTTGTTGTCCAATGCAGTGGTCGGATTCTGGGAAGAACACCAGGCCGGCAATGCGATCGCCGCGCTCAAGAAGCAACTGGCTATCAAAGCGAAAGTCAAACGCGACGGGAAATGGACTGATCCTTCGGCGAAGGAACTGGTGCCGGGCGACGTCATCCGGCTGAAGCTGGGTGACATCGTTCCAGCTGATGCGCGTTTGCTGCCAGGCGACCCGGTGGAAGTGGACCAATCCGCGCTGACTGGCGAATCTTTACCCGCCGAAAAAAAGCCGGGCGATGCAGTATTTTCTGGATCCATCATTCGCCAGGGGGAAAGCGAAGGAATGGTCTATGCAACCGGTACGGACACCTACTTTGGCAAGACCGCCCAAATGGTGCAAGGGCCGGAATCGGTCAGCCATTTCCAGAAAGCTGTACTGAAGATCGGAGATTACCTGATTGTTCTGGCGGTAGTACTGGTGGCGTTGATCGTCACCGTCGCGCTGTTCCGTCATGATCCCGTCATGGGCACGCTCGAGTTTGCCTTGGTCCTCCTGGTGGCCGCGATTCCAGTGGCGATGCCCACCGTCTTGTCGGTGACTATGGCAGTGGGCGCACGGCTTCTCGCGAAAAAGCAAGCTATTATCACCAGGCTCTCGGCAATCGAAGAACTGGCAGGCGTGGACATACTGTGCTCGGACAAGACCGGTACTCTGACCCAGAACAAGCTCACATTGGGCGATCCATTCACGTTGAATGGTATTCCCGCCGATCAAGTCATTCTCTGGGCTGCATTAGCTTCGCGCGCCGTAGACAAGGACACCATCGACCTCGCGGTGATCGGCGGCGTCAAAGACGACAAGACCCTGAAGGGCTATCAAGTGGTCCATTTCCAGCCGTTCGATCCGGTGCATAAGCGCACCGAAGCCACGGTGAAGGGCGGGGACGGAAAGCAGTTCTATGTGGCCAAAGGCGCGCCACAGGTAATCCTCAAGATGGCGACCAATGCCGCCGAGGCCAAAGCCGGTGTCGAGAAAGCGGTCGACGGATTTGCTGGACGCGGTTTCCGTTCTCTGGGTGTGGCGCGTGCAGAGGAAGAAGGCAAGTGGCAGATCGTGGGCGTGTTGCCGATGTTCGATCCGCCACGCAAGCAGGCCAAAGCAACCATCGCGAGCGCCCGCGAGATGGGCGTCAGCGTCAAGATGGTTACTGGCGATCAGATGGCGATCGCTAAGGAAACGGCCAAGCAGCTCGGGATGGGCACGAATATTCTCGATGCTAGCGGATTGGGCGATATCAAGCATCACGAGACGGCGCAGGCGGCGGAAGCAATCGAAAAGGCGGACGGTTTCGCGCAGGTGTTTCCCGAACATAAATTTCACATTGTGGATGTCCTCCAGCAACGCGGCCACATCGTCGGCATGACCGGCGACGGCGTAAACGACGCTCCGGCCCTGAAGAAAGCAGACTGTGGTATCGCCGTTTCGGGCGCGACAGACACAGCACGCGCGGCGGCCTCTATCGTCCTGCTGGCGTCCGGACTGTCGGTGATTATCGATGCGATCAAGGAAAGCAGGCGCATTTTCCAGCGCATGAACAGCTACGCGATCTACCGCATCGCGGAAACGCTGCGGGTGCTGTTCTTCATGACGCTGGCGATCCTCGTGTTTAACTTCTATCCGCTGACAGCTGTGATGATCGTGATGCTGGCGTTGCTGAACGACGGAGCCATCCTATCCATCGCTTATGACAACGTTCATTACAAAAATAAGCCCGAGGCCTGGAACATGCGCCTGGTACTCGGGGTTTCGACGGTGCTGGGCGTCATTGGCGTGGTGGCCGCTTTTGGCCTGTTTTATCTCGGTGAGCGTGTATTTCATCTTGATCGTGATCACATCCAGACGCTGATGTACCTGAAACTGTCTGTGGCCGGCCATCTCACGATTTTCCTGACCCGCACTCGCGGTCCGTTCTGGTCCATACGCCCTGCGAAGATTCTGTGGATGGCGGTACTCGGTACGCAAACGATAGCGACCCTGATCGCTGTCTATGGGCTGTTTATGACACCCCTCGGCTGGGGCTGGGCAGCATTCGTTTGGGGCTACGCTCTGGCGTGGGCTCTGGTGAACGACCGTGTGAAACTGCTCGCTTATCGGATTTTTGATCCTACGAAAGCTCCGCTGTTGTCCAAGAAGCTGGCCGAGCAACCAATAGATCTGACACCTGATATCGCCACACGGGCTTACGAAATTTACGAAGAGCGCGGGCGCCACGATGGCCAGGCGGATCAGGACTGGATGGAGGCTGAAACCGAGATCCGAAAAGGCGTGCAAGCACATGCCAAAGCCGGCTCAAGATGAAGATCAATTCGAAGCAGTTTCGGGTGACTGGGCAAAAGGTCAAACTCAGCAAATGGCCGACCATTGTGAAGCCCGTTTATAAGTCGGAGGAGCAGTATCAGGAACTCCTGGCCTCGCATGTCGAGAAGCTCAGCTCGCTGCAGCAGCTTCACTACGCATCCCATCGCTATGCGTTGCTGCTGATCTTTCAAGGAATGGACGCCGGTGGCAAGGACGGCGCTATCCGGCACGTCATGTCCGGCGTGAATCCACAGGGCTGCGAGGTTTTCAGTTTCAAACAGCCGAGCGCCAACGAACTGGAACACGATTTCCTGTGGCGCACCACGCGCTGTCTGCCGGAGCGCGGGCGAATCGGCATTTTCAATCGTTCCTATTACGAGGAAGTACTGGTGGTTCGAGTGCATCCCGAGATTCTCCTCAACCAGGGGCTTTCGGAAGAATTGCGGGACCAACAGAACATCTGGCAGGAGCGCTATCGCTCCATCGTGGATTTGGAAAACCACCTTTATCGTAACGGCACGCGGATCCTCAAATTCTTTCTCCACCTATCGAAGGACGAGCAACGCAAGCGCTTTTTGGAGCGCATTGATGAACCGGACAAGAATTGGAAGTTCAGCCTCGCGGACATTCACGAGAGGAAGTACTGGAAGGATTACATGCATGCTTATGAAGCTTGCCTGAACGCAACCAGTACCCATCACGCGCCGTGGTACGTAGTTCCCGCCGATGACAAGGAGAATGCCAGGTTGATTGTCTCCCGAATCGTCATGGACGCGCTCAGCGATCTTAAGATGGCGTATCCCAAGACCACCCCAAAACGCTTGCTGGAATTGAAATCGATTCGCAAGCTGCTCACGAAATAACGGTTGGTAACCAATGACTATCGGAAAACCCGCTCCCCTCAAAGATGTCCCACTTCCGGCCGGCCTCACGAGCGCTGAAGCTCGAAGCCGTCTGGAAAAGTCCGGGCCAAACGCAATGCCCGACACGGCCCTGCATCCGTTACGCCGGGCACTCGCCAAGTTCTGGGCGCCGGTTCCCTGGATGCTCGAGGCAGCGATCGTACTGGAAATTGTCCTCGGCAAGTACGTTGAGGCGGGAATCATAGCGGGCCTCCTGGCCTTCAACGCTGCTCTCGGGTTCTTCCAGGAAGGGCGCGCCCAGGCGACTCTGGCCGCGCTGAAGTCGCGGCTCGCCCTGAATGCTTCGGTCAAGCGCGATAATGCCTGGACTACCGTACCCGCGGCTCAGTTGGTCGTTGGGGACGTAGTGAAGTTGTCTCTCGGCGCCGTGGTTGCCGCCGACGTGCGCCTGACCGAGGGGTCGGTGCTGCTTGACCAGTCGATGCTTACCGGCGAATCCGTTCCCATTGAAGCTGGCGCGGGATTTAACACTTATGCCGGAGCGCTGGTGCGGCGCGGCGAAGCGGTGGCCGAGGTAACGGCCACAGGAACAGGCACCAAGTTTGGACGCACCGCCGAACTGGTCCGCACCGCACACGTCGAAAGTTCGCAGCAGAAGGCGGTTCTGCGCGTGGTACGCAATCTCGCCATGGTTAATGGCGTCGTCATCTTGATGCTGGTGGCGTATGCCTATGTTCTCAAGATGCCTGGTAGCGAGATCATACCGCTGGTGTTGACGGCGGTTCTCGCCTCGATCCCAGTAGCTCTGCCGGCGACCTTTACGCTTGCGGCCGCTCTCGGCGCAAAGGCTCTGGCCAAGCTGGGCGTTCTTCCAACCAGGCTCTCCGCAGTGGATGAAGCGGCCAGCATCGATGTGCTGTGCGCCGATAAGACCGGCACGCTGACACAAAACGCACTGACGGTAACCGCGGTGCATGCCGTGGCTGGCTTCGACGAATCGCACGTCTTGGGAGTAGCCGCCCTGGCCAGTTCGGACGGCGGGCAAGATCCCGTGGATGGCGCCATCCGGGGCGCAGCAGCAAAAAAAGCGGCCACCGATCTGCCGAAACTGGTCAAGTTCGTTCCGTTCGATCCTGCGACGAAAATGTCGGAGGCTACGGCCACCGATCCGGGCGGCGCCACAGTTCGCGCCGTCAAAGGGGCCTTTGCCGCAGTGGCCAAACTGACGCAATCGGACCCTGATGCTGCCAAGACGGCGAATGATCTCGAGGCGAAGGGTTTCCGCGTTCTGGCCGTGGCGATCGGTCCGCCAAAGGCGCTGAAACTTGCCGGGATCATAGCGCTCAGCGATCCGCCCCGGCCGGATTCCGCTGCGTTGATTACGGAACTGCACACGCTGGGTGTGCGCGCCGTCATGGTCACAGGAGACGCTCCGGCAACGGCAGCCATCGTTGCTCACGATGTCGGCATGGATGGAAAGGTCTGTCCACCTGGACCCATCCCCGCCGACGTTCGCCCGGAGGAGTTTGGCATTTTCGCCGGCATTCTTCCGGAAGGAAAATACAACCTCGTTAAGGCGTTCCAAAAAAGCGGCCATACAGTTGGAATGTGCGGCGACGGAGCCAACGACGCGCCCGCGCTACGTCAGGCCCAGATGGGAATCGCAGTCTCGACGGCAACGGATGTTGCCAAATCTGCGGCTGGCATCGTGCTGACAAAGCCCGGACTCGTCGGTATTGTCGCTGCGGTAAAAGAAGGCCGTGTGACGTTCCAGCGCATCCTGACTTATACGCTGAACTCGGTGATCAAGAAGATTGTACAGGTACTCTTCCTGGCGGTGGGCCTGGCGATGACCGGGCACGCAATCCTGACCCCCATGCTCATGGTCCTTCTAATGGTTACAGGCGATTTTCTGTCCATGTCCCTGACGACCGACAATGTGCGGCCATCCGCACAACCCAATGCCTGGCGAATCGGCAAATTGACGATCGCAGGCGGTGTTATGGGAGGCTGTCTCCTGCTCTTTTGCATTGCCGTGCTGGCGGTCGGCAAATTTCACATGGGATTCGGAATCGAGACGCTAAGAACCCTGGCCATGATCGCGCTTGCGTTCGGTAGCGAGGCTACGCTGTATTCCATTCGCGAACGCCAGCGGCTGTGGAACTCTCGCCCAAGTCTTTGGGTTGTTGTATCGACGGTCTGCGATATTTTGATCATTTCCACCTTGGTCACGCGCGGAATCGCCATGAGTCCGTTGTCAATGTTCGTCGTGGGAGGAACACTCCTGGCGGCGGCAATCTTTGCATTTGTTGTGGATTTTGTCAAAGTCCCGATGTCCAAACGCCTCGGGATCGCATAGAGAAGGGGTGGTTTCGAAAGGACCGAATGCTCTTATGAATGCGCGCGATAAAAGAACCGTGGACCGCTTGCGCGGTGGAATCGCTCAGTTGAAGCGCGAGAAGTTTCAATTGCTGCAACTGATCGCCGCCGCTCCCGTAGGTTTCGCACTTCTCGATCAACATCTGCGATTTGTCCTTATTAACGCCGCTCTG
>Ga0302325_10015593_pt1 | contig 16148 bp, 9 predicted proteins | sample Palsa_T0_2_FD_201948 | JGI IMG/M metagenome (GOLD analysis project Ga0302325, IMG submission 201948) | Peat permafrost microbial communities from Stordalen Mire near Abisko, Sweden - Palsa_T0_2 | ecosystem: Environmental > Terrestrial > Soil > Palsa > Peat permafrost | place: Sweden: Abisko... | reverse complement strand
CGGTGACGCCATCAACAACGCCGCCGGCGACACCACGTCGATCGCCGGCGGGCAGGGCAACGACGCGGGGGGATTCGTGGTGGGCCAATCGATCGGCGCGTTCAGCTTCATCGGCGGCGGCGACGGGAACGTCACCTCCGGTGACAACAGCGCGATTCTCGGCGGACACAGCGTCATGCTGAGCACCCAGTACGGGACGTACCCATCAGGGTGATGCGCCGCGACCGCGACCGCGATCGCGACGCGCCGGCGCGCGTGCGCTGAAAGGATTCTCTCGTCCGCGGGCGGATACGTCACTAACCTCCCGGGGCCTGAACGAGTACTCCTCCCCGGAGCAACGCCTTGCCTGAGCCAGTTCGTCGAGACGGACGGTACATGCCCGGCCTGGACGGGTTGCGCGCGCTCGCCGTTCTCGCGGTCATCGCCTATCACATCGGCTTTTCCTGGGCGCCCGGCGGCCTGCTGGGCGTTGGCGTGTTCTTCACGCTGAGCGGCTACCTGATCACCGACCTGCTGCTGGCCGCGCACGCGGGTGGGCGCATCCATCTCGGCCAGTTCTGGGCGCGACGGGCCCGCCGGCTGCTGCCAGCGTTGTATCTCGTGCTCGTGGTCGTGGTGCTGTGGGTGGCCTTCGGGCCGCGCGACCGCCTCGGCGACATCCGCGGTCAGGCCGGCTCGGCCGTGCTGTACGTCAACAACTGGTGGCAGATCTCCCAGCATCTGTCGTACTTCGCCCGCTTCAGCCCACCGTCGCCGCTCAGCCATCTGTGGTCGCTGGCCGTCGAGGAGCAGTTCTACCTGGTGTGGCCGTTCCTGCTGCTGCTCGGGCTGCGGCTGATCAAGGAGCGCGAGCGGCCGGTGGCGATCCGCCCGCGCCTGGCCGGAGCGACGCTGGTCCTGGCGCTCGCCTCGGCGATCGAGATGGCCGTGCTCTATCACCCGAGCTTCGACAACTCGCGGATCTACTACGGAACCGATACGCGCGCGTTCGGACTGCTCATCGGCGCCGCGCTGGCCATGGTCTGGCCGAGCCGGTCGGTCACCGGACCGGTCAGCCCGGCCGCCCGGCGGATCATCGACGGTCTCGGGCTCGTCGGTCTGCTGGTGATCGTCGCGCTCGTCTGGCGCACCGGTGAGTACTCGGCGTTTCTCTACCGGGGCGGGATGGTCCTGCTGTCGGTGGCCACGGCGCTCGTCGTGGCCGCGGCGGTCCACCCCGCCAGCCGGGTCGCGCGGCGACTTGGCTGGGCGCCGTTGGTCTGGCTGGGTGTCCGCTCCTACGGCATCTACCTCTGGCACGAGCCGATCATCATTCTCACCACTCCGGCCGGGAGCCACGGGATCGACCTCGCTCGTGCCGCCGCACAGGTCGCGGCGAGCATCGTGCTCGCGGCGCTGTCATGGCGGTATCTCGAGGAGCCGATCCGTCACGGCGCGCTGGGGCGGATGTGGTCGGCGGCCCGCGCGGCGAACTGGCGCCCGCGCGCCATGCCGCGCAGCGCGCGCCTCGCGCTGTCGGGCACGGCGGTCATGGTCGTCCTCACCGTCGTCGCGCTGGCCGGCGTGCACCTGCCGCGTCTGGATGACTCGACCTCGGTCCAGGCCGCCACCGGTGCCCCCGATCTCGGTCCGGTGTCGATCACCGAGCGGACGGCATCGGCGGTGGCCGGGAACGGGGGACCGACCGGGCGAGGTGGGGCAGACCCGCCGGGTCCCGGCCACTCGTCGTCGCGAACGGCGTGCCACTCGGTCGCCCACATCGGCGACTCGACCTCCGAGGGCCTCGTCTCCGCCGACTACCTCCCCGACCCGGCCCAGCGGCTGGATGCGCAGTACGCCAGGGTCGGGGTGACCGAGCAGCACCTGGAGATCACCGGTGCCACCTCGATCGTCGAGACGCTCCCCGGGGGGACTGACGCGGCCAAGGTGGCCGAGCGCCTGGTCGCCTCGGGCTACCGGGGCTGCTGGGTGCTGGCGCTGGGTACGAATGACACCGCCGACGTCGCGGTTGGCTCGTCGGTGACCCTGGCGGCCCGCATCCGGCGGATGATGCAGATCATCGGCGACGAGCCGGTCATGTGGGTCAACGTCAAGTCGCTGGTGACGAGTGGGCCCTACGCCGAGAGCAACATGGAGCTGTGGAACGCGGCGCTGACCGACGCCTGCCCCAGCTATCCGAACATGCGCGTGTTCGACTGGGCCTCGGTGGCCGAGAACCGGTGGTTCATCCCGGACGGGATCCACTACTACTCACCGGGCTACGCGGCTCGGGCCCACCTGATCGCCAACGCGCTGGCGCAGGCCTTCCCGGCGGACGGGGCGCCGTCAGGTGGCGGGTGCGTAGTGGAGACGAAGCCGATCTCGGTGCCGGTGCGCGGGATCCCGAAGTGAGGCCCGAGCGGTGGACCGGCGCCAAACGGTTCGCTACGGCAGCGCCTTCACGTCGCCGGTCAGGCTGGCGTCGATGTCCTCGTAGCTGCCCTCGTGGGCGTCGACCGACGTTCCGGGCAGCCGGGCCGAGTAGATCGACCGCGCGCGCAGCAGCCGCGACACGACGGTAGCCTCGGCGACGGCGAGCAGCATCGGGACCATCAGACCGTCGACATGATGGGTCAACTCGAGCAGCAGCACGAGCGCGGCCAGGGGGGCCTGCATGCAGGCGGCGAGGACGGCCGCACCCCCGATGACCGCGAAGCTTCCAAGCGGAGCGCCCGGCCAGATCTGCAGCCAGGCGTCGCCGAGCACTCCTCCGATCACCACGCCGAAGGTCAGCGTCGGGGTGAACAGACCTCCCGGCGCGCCGCTGCCAAGACACGCCGCGGTGGCGAGCGGCTTGAGCACGATGAGCACCGCCATCACGCCGACGGCGAGGCGGCCGACGAGCGCAAGCTGCACGACGCCCTTGCCGTTGCCCAGCACCTGGGGGTAGGCGATCGCCACCACGCCGAGTGCCGTGAACACCAGGATCGGCGCTGCCAGCCGCCGCCAACCAGTCGGGCGAAGCGTGTGTGCGCGCGCGATCAGGTGGATGTAGGCGACGGAGGCCAGTCCGGCGATGGGGCCAACGACCAGGGCCCAGACGATCTGCGAGGCGTGTACGTGGTACTCGGGAACGATGTAGGTGGCGCGCGTGGGCAGCGCCACCCAGGAGACCGCGGTGGCGATCAGCGCGGTCACCAGGGCCGGGAGCACCAGCGGCAGACTGATGCTGCCGAGCAGCACCTCAAGCGCGAACAGCGCACCGCCGAGGGGGACGTTGTACACCGCCGCCATGCCGGCGCCCGCACCCGAGGCCACGAGGAGGCGACGTTGCCAGACCGGCAGCTGCGCCCAGTCGCTCAGGGCGCTGGCGACCGATGCGCCAACCTGCTGGGGCGCACCCTCGCGGCCAAGCGACGCCCCGAGTCCCACGATGACGATCGACTCCACCGCGCGCGCGAAGCTGGCCAGCAGCGACATCCGTCCCGCCCGCAGCCAGAGGGCCTCGGACACGTCGCTTACCCCGCCGAGCCGCGCCAGGCCGACCGCGCCGATGCCGGCGACGACACCGCCGACGGCCAGCACGAGCACGAGCCGGGCGTCACTCGCCCGTTCGGTGGCCTGTAGGAAATCGTTGCCCGACCTGTAGGACCACGCGAGATGCTGGACGGCGTGCAGGAGTCCAACCAGGGCCGCCGCGCCCAACCCGGCCGTCACTCCGATCACCACCACCAGCAGCCAGAAGCGCGGTCGGTAGCTGGCCACGATCCCGCGGCCGGGCACGTTGGGCTGACCGGATGCCAGGGGCATTCCCGCGCAGTCTGACGGGCGAGCGTCCGTCAGGTACCCGGGAGCGGTGGAAATGGGAGCTGCGGGTGGGTTCAACTCTCGTTTCGGGTCTATGTCCGGACACACCGCCGGCGGACCGGCGCCACTGATCCAGCGGCGTGCCCTTGAGCGTCGGAAGGCACGCGGGCATGTCCCGCGACTGTCACAGAACGGCGCTCTCGGAGGACAAGCCACGTTGCCGGCCTAAGACAGAAGATGCATCGTGTACTCGAGTCGAGACGAGGAGCCCGTCATGGCAGCCAGAGAGGTGACAACCGATGGACGCGCACGCGTGCTTGCCGACGGCAACCAGATCCCGCTGCTCGGGCTCGGCGTGTGGCAGGTTCCCAACGGTCCGGCGACCGTCAATGCGGTGCGCTGGGCGCTCGAGCTCGGCTACCGCCATATCGACACCGCGCAGGCCTACGGCAACGAGGAGAGCGTGGGCCGCGGATTGCGGGAGAGCGGCGTGGCGCGGGACGAGGTCTTCATCACCACCAAGTTCTTCCCGGCGCGGAAGGATCCCGAGGCCGAGGTGCAGCGGAGCCTGGAACGCCTCGGCTTCGAGCAGGTCGACCTCTACATCATCCACTGGCCGCAGCGTGGGCCGACCTGGGCCTGGCCCGGGATGGAGCGCGCGCACGACCGCGGCTATGCGCGCTCGATCGGCGTTTCCAACTTCAGCGTGAGCGAGCTCGACGAGCTACGGTCGGTCGCCGAGATCCCGCCGGTGGTCAACCAGGTCCAGTTCAGCCCGCTCGAGTACCGGCGCAGCCTGCTGGACGCTTGTGACCTGCAGGGCATCGCGCTCGAGGCCTACAGCCCGCTGGGCACCGGGCGGCATCTGTCCGACCAGCGCGTGCGTCGGATCGCGAAACGCGCGGGGCGAACCCCGGCTCAGGTGCTGCTGCGCTGGTGTGTCCAGCGCGAGCTGATCGTCATCCCGAAGTCCACTCATTGCGAGCGGATCGATGAGAACGCCCGGATCTTCGACTTCACCCTTTCGGATGAGGATATGGCTGAGCTCGATGGACTCGACCAGACGGGCGGCACCGGTCGAGCGCTTGAGCGCAAGTGGTGGTGAGGACAGGTAGCGCTCGGGACGCAGCCGAGGTACGTGCCGTGCGTGGCTCAGTTGAACGTGATGTGCCGGCAGCCCGGCAACTGGTAGAGCCGGCGGCTGACATGGCTGACCGTCACCTGGACGAGCGCGGAGCCACAGTGGATCGTGCCATGACCGAAGTGGGCCAGGACCACGCTGGGGCCGGTGCCGGTGAAGATCGTGTTGGTGCCGTGGCTCGTGTAGATGAAGTTCTTGCCGTTGCCGGCGTAGATCGTCGTGGTCTGCTGGGGCGGCTGTCCGCTGCCCTGGTAATCGGCCCACAGCACATCGCCGGCGTTGCCGCCATAGATCGTGTCGTTGCCGTAGCCACCGAGGAGCTCGTTGTGGCGGTTCGGGACACCGCGCAGCACGTGTTGCTGGCCGGCCGGCCCCTTGTCCATCACCAGCTTGCCGTTGATGTGCGGCCACCCAGCGTGGCTGGCCTCGCCGACCGCGATCGCAATCGGCAGGAGCAGTACGGCAAGGACGGTGGCGAGCAGGAACTTCACGGCGGCGCGGGACGCTAGCAGCGCCGGCGGCACCGGCTGGACGGATGGTCCGGGCCTCACGCCGCTTTGGCTTCCGGCTCGGCCGCCGACTCGGGCACGACTCGGACGCAGTTGCGTCCGGCGCGCTTGGCCTCGTAGAGCGCGCTGTCGGCGCGGTTGAGGATCGCGGCCAGGTCGTGGTCGGCGTCGTCCATGATCGTCACGCCGACGCTGATGGTGACGACGATCTCGCCCTCGCAGGTGGTGATCGGCTCGGCCTCGATCGCCTCGCGCAGACGGTCGCCGAGCACCGCGGCACCCTCATCGGTCTCGGGCAGGACGAGCGCGAACTCCTCGCCGCCGTAGCGCCCCAGCAGATCCATCGTGCGAACCACGCCGCTCAGACGCTCCGCGACGGTCCGGATCACGTCGTCGCCGGCAGCGTGGCCGTAGCGGTCGTTGACCTGCTTGAAGTGGTCGATGTCGAGCATCAGGACCGACAGCGGCGGGCCGTAGCGGTGCGCGGTGGCGAACAGCTTGTCGCCCTGCTCGAAGAAGTGACGGCGGTTGCTCACCTTGGTCAGCTCGTCGGTGATCGCCATCAGCTGCATGGCGGCGAACAGGCGGGCGTTCTCATAGGCGACGATGCCCTGTCCGGCGAAGGTCGCGGCGAGCTCGAGCTGCGCCGGACCGAGGCCGTCGCGCTCGTCGGTGGCCATGACCAGCACGCCGGCCAGCTCGCCGCGGGCGGCCAGCGGCACGGCCAGCCACGCGCCGGCATCGCCCAACAGGTCCGGCAGCGGGGCAGCGCCGCCGGCCACGTCGCTGACCACGCGGCCCGCGCCGTCGGAGGCGATCAGCTCCGTGCGCGGATCGACGCCGGGCGCCAGCTCGTGCGCTTCCGGCAGCTCGGGTGCCAGGTCGCCGGCGACCGCGGCCAACGACCATGAGCGGCCGTCGAGCATCAGCACGGCGGCGCGGTCGTAGGCGATCGAGCGGCCGGCCATCTCGAGCAGGCTGCTGACGACGGCCGCCGGCTCGAGCGTTGTGCTGATGACCGCCATCGAGTCGCGCAGCGTCTCGGCCAGGGCGCGCTGCTCGCGCTCGGCGGCTACGGTGGTCTCCAGGTGCGCGGCGCGCGCGGTCTCGAGCGAGATCGCGATGTGGTTGCTGATCGCCGCCAGGATCTCGACGTCGTCGGCGGTGAAGATGCCGCGGGCCAGGCGCGAGTCGAGATAGACCACGCCGAGTAGCCGACCCTCGAGCATGAGCGGCGCGGCGAGGATCGAGCGCAGTCCGTGCTGGACGGCGCTTTCGGAGCCGAGCGCCGCGCCCTCCTCGGTGCCAGTGACGACCTGGGCCGCGCGTTCCTCGCGCACCCGGTCGACGACGGTCTGCGCGTAGCCGGTGGTCTCGGTGAGCTCGGCGCCGTCGGCGCCGCGCGCCGCGCTCAGCATCAGCGGGCTGGTGTCGTCGTCGGCCAGGAACAGGAACGCGCGCTCGGCTCCCAGCAGCGCGACCAGCTGGTCGAGCGCCACCGCGGCCAGCTCATGCTGGTCCCGCGTCTGCGCGGCGGCGAGGCTCAATGCGAGCAGTGCGTCGAGGCTGCGCTTACCCTGGATCGAGGCTCCGTGGCGGGTGCCTGAGTTGCCGCCGACGCGCGTCGCCGTCGACGCGCGTCCGCCGGTCGTCCGCCGGCCAGTGGTCGTCAGCGTCCCCGACGTGGCGCCGGCGAGCGAGACCCCGAACTCGTCGGCGATCCACTGCGCGCGGTTGGCGGCGGGCATGTCGAGCGCCAACCGCAGCGCGATCTTGGCCTGCCGTGTGCTCTCGGCGGCGTCGCCCAGCTGGCCGTACTCGCGTGCGCGGATGCGCGCGACCTCGTAGTGCAGCATCGGTGCATCGCACTGGATCGCCCACCGTTCGACCTTGTCGGCCAGGGCCAGCGCCCGCTTCGGCTTGCCTTCGAGCCCGCACAGCGTGGCGTCGGTGCTGGTGATGAAGCCGCGCCAGAGCGGCTGGAAGCGGGTGAAGCGCAGCTTCCGCAGACGGGCCCGCGCCTGCGCCACCGCGGTTGCCCGGGCGTCGCCTTCGCTGCGCACCGCCCGCTCGGCGAGCACGATTGCCGGCTGCATGAAGTTCGGGACGGCCCAAAAGGACACCGTGTGGGGGTTGAGCTCGAGGGCGTCGCATTGGCGGAACGCCTCGTCCATCGTGGGCCCGAGGTCGCCCTGGTCGACGAGGTAGCTCATCTGCGTGGCCAGGAACGACTGGCGCAGGAAGCGGTTCTCCGGGTCGGCGTTGTCGGCATTGCGCTTGCACGCGGCGAACAGCTCGGCGGCCTCGGCGCGCTCGCCCTGCCCCTCGAGCACGACGATGCCGAGGCAGAGGTAGGGATTCTCGGCCACGCCGGCCGCCTGGACGTTGCGCATGCGCTCGTGGACCGCGACCCACTCGTCGCGCGCCTTGAGGCCGTGGCCACGCAGCCCGAGGTTGAACGCCACGGCGGACACCGCGGCGAGGAGGTCCTGGATGTCCAGCCAGCGGCCGTGCTCCGGTAGCAGTCGTTCGGCCAGGACGCCGGCCGCCCGGGTGTCGCCGATCGCCTCGAGGCCGAGGAGCTCCATTAGGCGGGCATGGGCGACCGCCTGCGGATCGCCGATCTCCTCGGCCATCGCGAGTCCGCGCCGGAGCAGGCGATCCCTCAGGCGACGGCTCCCAATCGAGGCGGCGATGACCGAGACGCCGACGAGCGTGTGGGACAGCTCGACCGACGGGCCGAGGCGAAGTGACCGCGAGAGCGTGCGCATCACCGTCGACATCACCGCGAACGACCGCATCTCCATGTAGGCGGCGTACTCGACCTCCTGGTAGAGGCGGACTTCGGCCGACAGCCGGGCGCGGTCACCGTCGGAGAGCTTGTGGGGGCGGCGGCGGCCGGCGATCGTGAGCAGGCAGCGCGTCGTGGCGACCAGCGTGCCGACGAGCATCGCCCAGCCGCCCGTGGGTGGCTCTTGGCCGAGCTCGTGCAGGCCCGCGAGCGCGTAGCGCCGGGCGTCCTTGGCGTTGTAGCCGCTCGCCTCGGCGCGGGCGAGCAGTCGGTTGATGCCGGCCCGCTGCAGAACGTCGTCGGAGTGTTCGAGCGCGAGCGCGAGCTTCTCGCGCCCGCCGTCGAGGTCACCGCGACCGAGGTGCAGAGCGCCCCACGTCTCGAAGAATTCGCCGGTGTGATTGATGCCGGCGGCGCGCGCGACCTCGTCGGCGCGGGCGAAGAACTCCACTCCTTCGTTTGCCGCGAAGCCCGCGAGCGCGGCTTCGCCAGCCCGCACGCTCCACGCGTAGAGCTTGTCCGGCGCCTTGGTGTGCTCGCCGAGCGCGTAATGGCGAGCGATGGCGAAGACGTCGTCGGGGCTGTCGCCGCCGCGCGCCTCGAGCCGCTCGGCGATCCGCTGGTGCAGCGCCCGCAGTTGCTCCGGACCGAGCGGATCGAGCAGCGCCTCGCGGATGCGGTCGTGCACGTAGGCGCACTCGTCGCCGTCGACCCGCTCGATCAGCCGCTCGCGCAGGGCGTCGCCGACCGCACAGGACACGCGGGAGTCATCGAAGTCGAGCACGTCGCCGAGCGTCGCCGGGCGAAAGCGGCTGCCCATCGCCGCGCCCGCGGTGAGCAGGCGGCGGGCGTCGTCGCCGAGGTCCGAAACGCGCGCCAGGATGAGATCGAGGACGTCGTCGGGCAGCGCGATCTCCTCGAGACCGGCCTGGTCGACGCGAACCACGCCCCACGACGCGCTGATCAGTCCGGCGTGCAGCACGGCGCGGACGTACTCGACCGCGGCGAACGGATTGCCGGCCGAGCGGACGTGGATCTGGCGGGCGAAGCCGTCGTCTGCCAGCACCCCGCCGAGCTGCTCGTTGACGAGCGCCGCGGTCGACGCCTCGTCGATTGGACCGACCGCGATGCGAGTGCCGACGCTGTCGCCCATCCGCGCGACGAAGCGATCGTGGCCGGCGGCGCTGTCCGCGTCGTTGCGGCTGCTGGCCACCACCAGCAGCGGCGTCTCGTGTAGCTCGAGCGCCAGGATTTCCAGGACACGCCGGCTGGCCTCGTCGAGCCACTGGACGTCATCGATCCACAGCAGCGCACGGCCGTGCTCTCGAGCCAGGCCGGCGAGGAACGTCGCCACCGCCGCGTAGTACTGCTCCTGGCGTTCGCCGTCGGCCGTCCCCACGGCGGTCTCGCCCACCAGCTCGCCGAGCAGCGGCGAGAAGGCGGCGGCCATGCCGGCGGCGTCGATCGCGGCCCGACGCGCGCGCTCCGCAGCGTCGGCGCGCGGCCCGGCCGCCAGGCGGCCGACGCGGACCAGGTGCGCCTCGACGGCCTCACGCAGGCAGGCGAGCGGGACGGGGTTGCCGCGGACGATCTTGGCCGACAGCACGAGCGCGCCGCCCGGTCGGACGCCGGCGAGCAGCTCTCGTACGAGCCGGCTCTTACCCTGTCCCGGCGCGCCTTCCACCAGGGCGACGCCGCCGCGACCGCGGACGGTCTCCTGCCAGCGGACGTGAAGCTCGTCGAGCTCTGCGCGGCGTCCGACCAGCGGCAGGTCGTACTCGACGGACGCCGGATTGTCGTCACGCGCCAGGCTGAAGTCGGCCGGGTTGTCAGCGTCGTGGGCGGCGAGGCGGTCGAGGTCGGCGAGCAGACCTTGGCCTGTCTGGTAGCGGTCGTCGGGGTCCTTGGCCAGGAGGCGTTCGATGATTCCCACGAGCGCCGGCGACAACCCCGGCGCGAGCCGACGCAGATCGGGTGGCGCGGCGACGGCCTGCAGGCGCACCAGCTCGCCGACGTCGTTGGCCCGGAACGGCGGCGCTCCGCTGGCGGCTTCGAACAGGACGACGCCGAGCGCGTAGAGATCGGAGCGCCCGTCGACCGGCCGCTTGAGCATTCCGGTCTGCTCGGGCGGGCTGTAGAGCAGCGTCCCGACGGCGACGTCCTTGCCCTGCTGGACGCCGGATCGCGTCGCCAGGCCGAAGTCGATCAGCTTCGCGTGTCCGTCCTCGGTGATGATGATGTTCTCGGGTTTGACGTCGCGATGGACGAGGCCGGCGCGATGGGCGGCGGCCAGCGCGCCCACGCAGTCGCGTGCCAGCGCGACGATGCGACGCTCGGCCAGCGGCTCGGTGGCGTCGGCCAGGGTGGCGGCCAGGGTGCGCCCGAGCAGCAGCTCCATGATCAGATAGGGCCGGCCGTCGCTCTCGCCGACCGCATGGATCTGCACGAGCCCGGGGTGCCGAAGCTGGGAGAGGATGGCCGCTTCGCGACGGAACGCACGCGCTGCGTCAATGTCATCGTCGCCGACCAGGCGCTGCAGCTTGAGTGCGTATTCGCGGCCGCCGCGCCGGGCGCGATAGACGACGCTTCCCGCGCCTGCACCGAGCTCGGCCAGCACCTCCAGGCCGTCGATCGTGGGGGCGCCCGCGATTGTCGGCGCGGGGTTGGGGGAGTTCGAGGACGCCATAGCCAGTCAGCAGTTGAAACCGTCTTCTCCAGAGTCGGATGAACCGACGCGATACCCCAGCGGCAAGAGGCGCCGGTGGACGAAGAATTCGGGCGCCAAGCGCCGCCCACGAGCTCCCCAGCCGGGCCGGGTGTGAGGGTGTCAGCCGCTGCTCAGGGCCTGGGTCCGGGTCGGCGCGAGCAGCTGGGTCTCCAAGGCTTGCGCGTCGAGCGGGCCCGACAGCAGGAATCCCTGAATCTCGTCGACATCCTCGTCGCGAAGATGATCGACCTGGCCCATCGTTTCGACGCCTTCAGCCAGGGTGACGAGGCCAAGGTCCTTGCCGAGCTGCACGAGGGTGCCGATGAGCGCGTCGGATTCTGGTGAGGACGCGATGGCGCTGGTGAACGCGCGGTCGATCTTCAGGCAATCGACCGGAAAGCGCTGGAGATAAGCGAGCGACGAGTAGCCGGTTCCGAAGTCGTCAACCGCGATCTTGACGCCGATGTCCCGTATCGCCTGGAGGCGGAGAGCCGTCGCCTCGGCGTCGCGCATGAGCGCCGTCTCGGTGACCTCAATGATCAGCGAACCGGGGTCCAGGCCGCTCTCATCGAGAGCTTCGCGGATCTGATCGACGATCGCGTCGCTGTCCAGTTGTATCCCCGACACGTTCACCGAGAGGGCCAGCGTATCGCCGCGCGCATGCCAGGTGGCCATCTGCTCGCACGCGGTGCGCAGGACCCAGCGGCCGACCTCTCTGATCTGGCCGGACTGTTCCAGGATCGGGATGAACTGGTCGGGCTGCACCGTCCCGCGCGTCGGATGCTCCCAGCGCAGCAGCGCCTCCACGGACACGACGGTGAGGTCGTCGAGGTTGTAGATCGGCTGGTAGACGAGTCGGAACTCGCCGGCCGCCTGGGCCGAGCGCAGACTGAACTCGAGGTCGATCCGGCGACTGATCGCGGTTTGCATCGCGGGCTGGAAGATCGCGTACTGGTTCTTGCCCATCGCCTTGGCCTGATAGAGGGCGACGTCGGCGTCGCGCAGCAACTCTCCAGCGGTGTCGCGGTCGCCCACGGCAATCCCGATGCTCGTGTTGACGATCATCGGCATGGATGCCCCCGAGAGCACGAACGGCTCGCGCATCACCTCCAGCAGTCGTTGCGCCACGATCGCCGGGGTTGAGTGCACCTCTCCGCCGTCGAGCAACACCACGAACTCGTCGCCACCCATCCGGCCGACTGAGTCTGCGTCTCGCAGCGTGCCCTTCAGGCGCGCGGTGACGGCGGTCAGCAGTCGGTCGCCGGCGTCGTGTCCCAGCGTGTCGTTGACGTTCTTGAACTCGTCCAGGTCGATGAACAGCGCGGCGCCCTGCGTGCGTGCCCGCCGGTTCCGGGCCAGCAGCTGATCGACGCGGTCGCCGATCAGCTCCCGGTTGGGCAGGCCGGTGAGCGCGTCGTGCAACGCCTGGTGACGCAGCTGGCCGGTGCGCTGCTCGACGAGTCGAAGCGCGCGGGCTCGGCCGGTGGACAACACCAGGATGAGCGCGCTGAGGAGCAGGCTCAAGGCGATCCCGCCGATCAGCAGCGCGAGCGCATGGCCGTCGTGCAGCACGCCGGATGACGCGACCGCTCCGAACGTCTGCACCGTCCACCCGTTGTGTAGATCGACGGTCAGTGACTGTGCGTGAGCCGGGGTCCGGCCGCTGTGAAACACCGCGTTTGAGGAGCCGTCGTGGTAGCGGAAGGAGATCGCGGTGTTCGGGTAGCCGTGTAGCGCTAGGTCGAGCACCAGCGGCGCATCCAGTCCCATGCCGACCCACCCGACGAATGCCTGACGGCGAGCGCGGATCGTGGTCGGCACCACCCCGCCGCGGTAGATCGGCACGCTCGCGGTTAGCGAGTCGGCGCCGCCGAGGTCGACGACGCCGTAGGAGCTCCGACCGGAGTCGCGCGACGCGATGATCGGTGCGCCGGTTGCACCAGCGCAGTAGTCGAGGCCGGCCGGGGACGGGACCGACATGGTCTGCTCGACCCGCACCAGGCAGTAGGACGGGCGGGCGCCCGGCGGGAGGAGCTGTAGGGGCTTGTGCGTGTGGCTGATCGTGGCGGAAAAGGCGCGCAGCTGTGCCGCGGGCACGACGACGACCTCCCCCCAACCGAGCAGCTCGGGATACCGCTGGCGGGCCTGCATCGACCTCGACCAGCTGGCGAACTGCGCGGCCGAGGCATTGGGGTTGCCAAGAAAGAAGGCCGACGCGCTGACCACCAGATCGCTCTCGTGTTGGATCGCCAACTGCAGACTCGACGAGAGCTCGCGTGAGGTCTGCGCGAAGGCCTGCCGCGACTGCGTCGCCTCGTGGCGAGCGAGCGAGCGAGCACCGAGCACCGCCGCGGTGATGCCGCCGACCGCCAGCAACAGAGCCACGACGCCCCACAGGCGCTGGCGCGTCGAGCGGTTACCGGATGCGGTCGGTGAGCCTGACGCGCCGTTGACGTCTGGATGCGTTCGGTTGAGCTCGTTCATTCGGTTTCTCCTCAGGGTGCGTCGTAATGCACGTGGCCGGATCCGTCCAGTTCGGTGACGACGAACCGTGCGCTGCCCTGCTCGGTGATCGCCACGCAGGAGAACACCAGGCCCTTGCGCTGCAGCTCGCCTGACGGGCAGGTGACGCGCGCGTGGATTCCGCGCTGGGCCAGGCTGCTTTGCGCGATGGCCTGGGCGACCCGGCCGGTGTCCAGCGTGGTGGGACGGTGTGACGAGCCGCACCCGGTGACCGCGAGGCTGGCGGCGGCGACAACGGCGATGATCAATGCGGGAGTTCTCATGGCCGCTAGCCCAGCTTCTCGATGACGATCGAGGCGTTGGTGCTGCCAGCCGTTCCGCCGATCGGTGTCGCGAGGCCGACGGCGGCCGCGGACGTGTGATTTCTGACGGTGAGGACGTCGCCCGCGGCGAGCGTGACGATGGCCTGTCCGTTGTTCTGCTGGGTTCCGGCGCCCGAGGCATAGATCGTGCCGGGGATCAGGGCGCCGTTGTCGAACAGGGCCATCTGGCTGGGCTCGGTGCCGGACACGGAGAACGTCACCTCGTAGTTGCCGGCGTTCACCACGGCGATCCCGGCGTTGCCCGGTGCGTGGGTGATGCCGCTGGTCAGCACCCCGTTGCTGTCGAAGGTGACGTCAGCCTCGACCGCGACGGTCTCTGCGGCGAGGTTGTAAACGTAGGCGTACTGGGACAGTCCGCCGGAGCCGCTCGGACCGGCCGGGCCGGCGGAGCCGGTCGGTCCGACCGCGCCGTCGGCTCCCGTGGTTCCCTGCGGACCCGTGGCTCCCGAGGATCCGGCTGCCCCGGGAGAACCTGAGCCGGTCGCGCCCGGTACGCCTTGCGGTCCCTGTGACCCTGCCGTGCCCGTTGATCCGGTGGCGCCTGGAAGGCCCACGGCGCCGGCCGGTCCGGTGGCGCCGATGCCTCCGGTCGAACCGGGAGCGCCGGCCGGTCCGCTGCCGCCGGCTGCGCCCGCGCCGCCAGTTGCGCCTTGTACGCCTGAGGGTCCCTGCGAGCCGGTGACGCCGGTGGATGCCGCCGTGCCGGCCGAGCCGGTCGCTCCCGGTGAACCGGCGGCGCCGACATTCCCTTGGACGCCCTGCAGGCCGGCTGCGCCGACCGCCCCGTCGGCTCCCGTGGTTCCCTGCGCACCCGTGGCCCCGGAGGACCCAGTGGCGCCGATGCCTCCGGCCGATCCGGGCGCGCCGGTCGCTCCGCTGCTTCCGGTGGCGCCGGCCGCTCCGGTTCCGCCCGCGATGCCGGTTGAGCCGGTGCCGCCGGTTGCGCCTTGTACACCTGAAGGTCCTTGTGAGCCTGAGCTACCGGCCGATCCGACGGGTCCCTGCGAGCCGGTCGCTCCCGGCGAACCGGCGGCACCGACATTCCCTTGGACGCCCTGCAGACCCGCTGCGCCGACCGGGCCCGGGGCACCACCTCCACCACCGCTGGCTGCTCCGGCCGCGCCGGTGGCACCTGCCGCGCCGGTGGCGCCCAGGTGGCCGCTCGGCCCAACGAGGCCCGCGCCGACCGGACCGGTTGCGCCGGGCTGGCCGGATGCCCCGGTCGTGCCCGCGGTCCCGGTCTTGCCTCTGCTTCCGGTCTTGCCTCTGTCTCCGGTCTTGCCGGCGACTCCACGTGGACCGCGCGGACCGGACGCAGTAGGACACACGGGCGGGGTCGTGTCGCACCGCGAGGCGTGGGCGCCGACGCTGGCCGTGAAACCGGTTGGGGTCGGAGAGCAGGCCGGTGGAGGAGCCGGGCACGCGGCGCTGGCCATGGCCGACCCGGTGAGAACGGCAACCGAAGCTATCGCCGGGAGGAGCAGGAGTCTCGCGTGGGGTACACCGGGCATCTTCGACCTGCCTTCCATGGCACTGAGGGAACCGTCGCAAGGTCTATCGTCGGCGCCGGGTCGATCTGACATCCCCGTATTGCGGTAAGTCACAGCGCGGCGCGAATCGTGCGATGATCGCTTGCGACCGCTCATGGAGACGGAGCACCTCGAGGTGATCGTGGTCGAGGACCACCTCGCCATGCGCGGGGGCATCGAGTTGCTGCTCCGCGGCGAGGGTCTGCGCATTGCCGGCGTCGCCAGCGGCGTCGACGAGGCGCGAGCGCTGCTGGGGCGCCGCCGCCACGACGTCGCGCTGATCGACGTTCACCTCGGCGAGGAAAGCGCCGTGGGTCTGGTCGAGGAGTTGCTGCGGGCCGACCCGCGCGCGGCAATCGTGCTGTACACCGGTTACACGGACAGCGGGCTTGGCGATGCCGTGCGCGCCGGTGCCCGTGGCTTCGTCCTGAAGTCGTCCGCGGCGCCGCGCCTTATCGCCGCGCTGCGCAGCGTCGCCGCGGGTGGCCACTACGTCGATCCCGATCTCGCCGCGCAACTATCAGCCGGCAGACAGTTGTCGCGGCTGAAGGCGCTCAGCCCCCGGGAGACCGAGATCCTCGGCCTGCTCGCCGAGGGGCTGAACGGACAGGCCATCGCCGACCAGTTGTTCCTCTCTCCGGAGACGGTGCGTACCCATGTGCGCAACGCGACGGTGAAGCTGGGCGCGAGGACGCGTGTGCAGGCCGTCGCGATGCTGGTGAGCAGCCGCAGCACGCGGTGAGCGCGCTAGGTGAGCGCCAGACGAACCCGAGTCAGCAGCGTCGTGGCGGTGAACGGCTTCTCGAGCAGGTCGACGTCATCCGAGGACATTGACTGTC
>Ga0302325_10015591_pt1 | contig 16149 bp, 12 predicted proteins | sample Palsa_T0_2_FD_201948 | JGI IMG/M metagenome (GOLD analysis project Ga0302325, IMG submission 201948) | Peat permafrost microbial communities from Stordalen Mire near Abisko, Sweden - Palsa_T0_2 | ecosystem: Environmental > Terrestrial > Soil > Palsa > Peat permafrost | place: Sweden: Abisko... | reverse complement strand
GGAGCGGGGTGGCGCCGATCTGCAGCTATTGGGTATTGGCGGCAATGGGCATATCGGTATCAATCAGCCGGGGACTCCTTTTGAAAGCGAAACCTGGGTTAGTCCGATGGATCCTGATTTTGAGGCGAGGGTCCGGCGGGAGACGCGGGTGCCGGAACATATTGTGCTGGGGGGGTTAACGCGGGGGATAAAAAACATTATGCATACCCGAAAGCTGGTGTTGGTGGCGAAAGGTGCGCATAAGGCGGAGATCATCGAGAGGGCGATCCTGGGGCCGGTGACAACGGATATTCCGGCTTCTGTGGTTCAACTGCATCCAAATTGCGAGATCCTGCTGGATGCGGACGCGGCGGCAAGGATTGCGGACCGGGTCAAGGCCAGGGGATACGTTATTTAAAACAGGATCCAGTGAACAATCATGGTGACCAGCACTCCGCAAAGGAAGGCAGCCAGTAATCCGGTGAGGGAGGGGGTGTAGTCGTCTACCTCTTCTGTTCCGCCGGTAAGTTTTGCATAGAGTCGTTTCATTTTATTCGTTTCATAGGTAAAGGCAAGGGGCATGCCATGCGTATGGGCTTGATTTTCAATGGGATTCGAGAAGGGGGTTTCCCAAAATTGGATAATCCCCAGGATTTTGGAAGGCTGCGCCGGATTGGGACTATGGGAGGCAGGCGGCGGTTGGCTATGGTTGATATTCGGCGGTGATGGCCTGGAGGAACCAGGCGGCGTGGGGGATCCATTGTTCGGTCCAGCGCCATTCATTGCCGTCGTCGCTGGTGCGGAAATCGATGCCGCTGCCATCACCGTTATCTTTCTTCCCGGTAATGCCGTTGGAGATGCCGCCTGTTTCGGAGCCATGGCCATAGTTTGACTGCATGTAGGGAGTGTTGCGGGTTCCGAATCCATACATAAAACATATCGCATAGGGGTTGCCGCCGAGGATCCATGAGAGTTGGTCGGCAGCGAAGCCATGTAGGGAGTCTGTGAAGGATTGATCGGCGAGGAGGCGGCTGCCGGCGAGGGCGGCTGTGGCGAGGGAGGCGAGGCGGGCGTTTTCGCCTTGCCACCACCAGCCGGTTTCATTATCGTGGGGGATAAAAAATCCATCTTTCAGCGAGTCTTTATACAGGAAAGATTGTCGCGCATAACCGAAGGGGTTATCGACTTCGCCGGTGACGCGGAGATTGTATTCCAGCGCCTGGCGGATGACGGACAATGTCCGGCTGCGACGGGCGGTATCGGTTTCCTTGTCGAGATAGCGGATCAGGGCCACGATTGGAAGGCCTGCATCGGAGGCGTGCCAGAAGGGGCGGCGTCCGTCATCTGCCCTGAAATAGCCGGCGGGTGTCAGCCGGGCGGCGAGGTTGCTTGCCCGCTGCCGGGCCTGGTCTCCATACCAGGTGCTGCCGGTAGCGATCCACAATTCCGTTGCGGCCATCAGGGCGCAGTAATCGTCGATGATATTTTCTTTTCCATCATCATCATATTTTGTATTGTTTATAACCAGGTGGGCGTAGGCGCGGGCTGCGGCATCGAGATATTGCCGGGAGGTATAATCGCCATTGACATTCCAGCGGGAGATGCGGGCCAGCGCGGCAATAGCCATACCGCCGCCTTCGCGGAAGGCGCATTGGTATTCATCTGTCGTTACGCTATTGGCATGGAGACCGACGACGCGGCGGGCTTCCGGATCTTTTTTGAAATAGCTGAAGATGGTCATATAGAAATAGCCTTGCGGGGAGAGGTTGCGCATAATATAATCGGCGCCCCAGAGCGCTTCGGAGCGAAGGGAATCGGTCAGGCCCCATTTTTCGAGGTGCATTTTGAGCACCTCCCCGGCCTTGATCAGCGACCAGGTGACGAGGGGGGTCTGTTGGGGGGACATGAAATTCGCATAGGCAAGGTGGGAGAAGTATTTGCTTACGTCTCCGGAGGCATCGCACCAGCCGCCGTGAAGGTCTACGCGCTGGTCGCTGCCAAAGAGCAGCAAGCGGCTGTCGGCTGCCAGTTCGGTGGGGGTGTTGGCGCGTTGTTTATTATAATAATGCAGGATGGCGGATATGAGGGGGCGGCCCCAGTCTTCGTCACCGATGGTAAAGGGGTTTGAGGTGATGGTGGTATCGTCGGTGGTGGCCTTTAGCCGGTAGGCGCCGGGGGTTTGGAAAGCAGAGAAGTCGGCGATATAATATTTAGTATTGGGCGCCCAGTCTTCGAGGTGGTGGGGGTGGCTGAATTGGCCGGTGAAAACTGGCTGGCCGGTGGGCTCGCTGATGAGGGAGAAGGAGACATTTTTTTGGATATGACCGGTGGCGAGGACGGCGGATTTTGGGCTGGTGGCGGGGAAGACGACCTGGTTGAGGTAGAGGTGGGTGGTAGCGGTGCTGTGGGTGGCGGCGGCGGTGTGGGTGGCGGCGGCAGGGGTTTTGGCGGACGCGGCGGGGGTTTTGGCGGACGCGGTGGGAGCGGCGGGGGTGATGGGTTCCAGCGGGGGGGACGACATGGGCCGGTCGGCGGGGGCGGCGCCGAAGAGCGGGTTTGGTTTGTCACCGAGATAGAACCGCAGGGTGGAGCCCGCTTTTATTTGCCGATAGTCGATATAAGATTTCCGGTAGGGAAGGCCATCGAGTGTCGCGCGTTGGATATAAATGTGTTTTTCGCCGAAGTTGACGGCAACCATCGTAAAGCGCCGCCCCTCTCCTACCTGCAGGATGGCTTTGCGCACGAGGGGCGTACCGAAAACAAAAATGCCGTTTGCGGGGTTTACGGGATAGAAGCCAAGCGCTGACATGACATACCAGGCGCTCATCTGGCCGGCGTCATCGTTGCCGCACAGGCCGTCATTTTTTGCCGTGTAGAATTCGCGGGTGATGCGGCTGATCTTTTCTGCTGTCTTCCAGGGATAACCGGCAAAAGCATAGAGATACGGAATATGGTGATTGGGTTCGTTGCCCATGGCATACATGCCTACCAGGCCGGAGATATCGGGTGAAGCTTCGCTGCCCAGGTCGCCGGTGACGACGAAGAGGCTATCCAGTTTTGTGACAAAAGCTTTGTCACCGCCTTCGAGCCGGATGAGGGACTCGACATCCTGGGGTACGAGCCAGGTATATTGCCAGGCGTTTCCTTCGGTGTAGTCGCCCCATTCATGGATGGAGCGGAAGGGGTTGAAAGGGGCGCGGAAAGATCCATCGGTCAGGACGGGGCGCATAAATTTTGTCGTCGGATCGAAATAGCGGCTGAAGTATCCCGCCCGCTTTTCATAATACTGTTCGTCGGCGGTCTTGCCCATTTTTGTCGCCATGCGGGCGATGCACCAGTCATCGATGGCGTATTCGAGGGCCTTTGACACGGACTCGCGTTCTTTATCGGCGGGGATGTATCCCAGCTTTTTCAAGTCCTTCATTCCATAGTCATCGCGGGTAGAGGAAGCCTTCATGGCTTCCAGCGCCAGGTTGGGGTCGAAGCCGTCAAAGCCCTTGAGGTAGGCGTCGGCGATGACCGGGACGGCGCTATAGCCGACCATGCAGTCGGTCTCGCGACCCTGGAGATGCCAGATGGGAAGCTTGCCTTGCTGTTGATAAATGGCCAGCATGGTATTGACGATATCGTTTACGCGTTCGGGCTGGATGAGGGTCATCAGGGGATTGAGGGTGCGATAGGTATCCCAGAGGGAGAAGATGGTATAATTATTAAACGGCGCCTTTTCAACAATCTTACCATCAGTGCCGCGGTAGCTGCTGTCGTGATCGTTGTAGAGGGCGGGCGCGATCATGGTGTGATAAAGGGCGGTATAGAAAACTTTTTGTTGGGTGGGGTCGGCGGCCTCCACTTTTATTTTCCCGAGGGCCTGTTCCCATTTTTTATTCCCCTGGCGGACGATGGCGTCAAAATCCCAGGTGGGGATTTCGGCGGTGATATTGGCGAGCGCAGCTTCGCCGCTGATATTGGAGACGCCGATCTTTAGTGATACGGTGGGCGGCGTGTGTGCGAAGGAGATCAGTCCTTTGACGGTATCGGCTTGTACTTCGGCGCTGTTGACGGGGGTGTTCCCATTGAGCAGGGTGAGGTCCGTCAGCGGCACACTGCTGCGGATGGCGAAATAGATGCGCCGGTCTTGTGCCCATTGGGAGGAGTTGCGCCAGCCGATGAGGGTTGTATCGTTTAGCCGTTTCAGGCAGGCATAGACCTTCGGGTGTTGCCAGCTTGTGTCAAAATTACCCTGAAATAAATCAATGATGATATGACCGGGCCGGTCTGCGGGGAAGTGATAGCGATGAAAGGCAACCCTTTCCGTAGCGGTTAGTTCGACGCGGACCTGGTGGTCTTTTAGCCAGACGGAATAGTAAGCGGGGCGGGCGATCTCGTGGTGGTGATCATAGTGGGAGGCGTAGCCGGCGGATGGATGGCTTTGGCTGCCGGGCTCGGTGCGGATGCTGCCGGTGTAGGGCATGATCAGCACATCGCCCAGGTCGGGGACGCCCGTTCCGTTAAGGTGATTCTGTGCGAAGCCTTTAACGACGCTGTCGGAATAGTTATAGCCGGAGCACCAGTCCCAGCCTTTGTTGATATTGCCGGGGCCGGGCTGTACGGCGCCGAATGGAACGCTGGCCCCGAGGAAGGTATGGCCGTGAGCGCCGGTGCCGATGTAGGGGTCGACGGCGGAAAGGAGGGGGCCTTCGTGGTAGGGGGAGGCGGCGCTTTGTGGCGGGGAGGCGGCGGGCGGCTGGGCGGAGAGGGTAAGCATGGTGAAGGAGGCGAGGAATGAGCTGGCTATTTTCATGTGCTAAAGATACGAAGGAAGGTATGGGAAAAGATATTACATTAGATGTCGAATTTTTTAAAATTTTATTGAAATGAGCAGGTTTTTTCAATTGGGGCTTGTGTTGCTCTATGTGCTGCTGAGTATTCTTACCGTGCTGATCGGGTTGATCGTGTCGGGGGTGCGGATCCCGGATCTTATCCGGTTGCTGGCGTTACCTCTTGGGGTTGCGGTTTGTTTTGGGATGGCTTATGTGCGGCATTTGCGGAGTGGAGATGAGATCGAAGAGGAAGCGTTTGTATTGGCGGCACTTCCCTTACGGGTTGTCATTTTTTTATGCTGGGGGTTGTGGCGGGTACTCCGGGTTTTTCCGGTGGGTGGCGTTTTGCTGTTGCTGCTGCTGCTGGGGTTGCTGCTCGTCGTTCATTGGGCGGGAATGGTTTTGGCGATGCTGTTTCTTTATCTGCTGAACATCGTGTTTGGGTTGTTGCGGCGGGTGTCGAAAAGGATGTGGTAATTTCATTTGCATCCATTAGCTTGCGGAGATAATTTCTACTACTAACATGCTAAAAAAAATAATGCTACTTAGCGTCCTGCTTTTGATCGTCGGCATCGGCAGGGGTCAGTTTGTCGGCAAGGTAAGCGATCCGGTGGATTATGTAAATCCGCTCATGGGTACGCAGTCAACGCCGGAGCTATCGAATGGCAATACCTATCCCGCAATTGCGTTGCCCTGGGGGATGAATTTCTGGACTCCGCAAACGGGTAAGATGGGTGATGGCTGGCAATATACGTATACGGTGGACAAGATCAGGGGCTTCAAGCAGACGCATCAGCCTTCGCCCTGGATGAATGACTATGGTGAATTCAGCATTATGCCGGAGACGGGTCTTCATATCAGTGAAGATAGCCGCGCATCGTGGTTTTCGCATAAGGCGGAGGTGGTGAAACCCTACTACTATAGTGTCTACCTGGCAGACTATGATATCACGACGGAGATAGCTCCCACCGAGAGGGCGGCGCGTTTCCGATTCAGCTTTCCGCGGACGGACAGTGCCTATGTAGTGATCGATGCATACAACAAGGGCTCTTATATAAAGGTAATCCCTGCCGAAAATAAGATCGTCGGTTATTCGACGCGTAATAGCGGGGGTGTACCTGCCAATTTTAAAAATTACTTTGTTATTGTTTTTGACAGGCCCTTCAGCAGTATTCATACCTGGAAGGATGAGCAGCTGGATGATTCTACGGAATTGACGAATAAGCATGTGGGAGCGATTGCCGGGTTTAGCGGTCTCAGCCGGGGCACGATCGTCAATGCCCGGGTTGCTTCTTCTTTTATCAGTATCGAACAAGCCGGGGAGAATCTTCGGGAGATCGGGGGGGACGATTTTGAAACGGTAAAGGAAAAAGGCCGGGCGATCTGGAACCAGACGCTCAACCGCGTCGCTGTAGAAGGGGGTACGATCGACCAGGTGCGGACTTTTTATTCCTGTCTTTACCGGATGTTGTTCTTCCCGTTAAAATTATACGAAAAGGATGCCGCCGGCCGGATCGTTCACTACAGTCCTTATAACGGAAAGGTAGAACCGGGGTATATGTTCGGGGGCACCGGTTTCTGGGACACTTTCCGTGCGCTGTATCCTTTTCTAAACCTGGTGTATCCGGACATCAATAAAGAAATGCAGGAAGGGCTGGTGAATGACTACAAGGAAGGGGGCTGGCTGCCGGAGTGGTCGAGTCCCGGTTACCGGAGCGTGATGGTGGGGAACAATTCTGCCAGCGTAGTGGCCGACGCTTATCTGAAAGGTGTCCGCGGTTATGATATCGGGACTTTGTATGAAGCGCTGTTGAAAGATGCCAACCATGAAGGGCCGATCCCTGTTGTAGGCCGGGATGGAGTGGAGTATTATAACAAGCTGGGGTATGTGCCTTATAATGTCGGCCTCAACGAGAATGCCGCCCGGACCTTGGAGTATGCCTATGATGATTTTAGCATTTATCAGCTGGGCAAGGCGCTACACCGGCCGGCGGATGAGCTTAAGCTATATGCCACGCGGGCGATGAACTACAAGAACCTTTTCGATCCGGCGCACAAGCTGATGCGGGGTAAGAATCAGGATGGCAGTTTTGAGACGCCTTTCAATCCCTTTAAATGGGGAGATGCCTTTACCGAAGGCAATAGCTGGCATTACACCTGGGGTGTCTTTCACGATATCCAGGGTCTCATCGACCTGATGGGTGGGAAGAAGGAGTTTGTCGGGATGCTGGATTCGATCTTTGTGATGCCGCCGACGTTTGATGACAGTTATTATGGGGAGGTGATCCATGAGATCCGGGAGATGCAGATTGCGGGGATGGGACAATATGCGCATGGCAATCAACCGATACAGCATATGCTCTACCTGTATGACTATGCGGGTGAGCCGTGGAAGACGCAGTACTGGGTACGGGAGACGATGAATAAGCTGTATAAGGCGACGCCCGATGGCTATTGCGGGGATGAGGATAATGGACAGACGTCGGCCTGGTATGTCTTTTCGGCGCTTGGTTTTTATTCGGTATGTCCGGGTACGGACCAGTATATACTGGGGGCTCCGCTGTTTAAAAAGGTGACGCTGAACCTGGCGAATGGTAAGCAATTTGTGATCAGTGCGCCGGACAATAATGCTTTGCGTCTTTATGTGGAAAAGACAGTACTGAATGGTCAGCCCTGGAACAGGAATTGGATCGCGAATTCCACGATCCAGCAGGGTGGGCAGATCATTTTTACGATGGGGGCCGTTCCGAACAAGACAAGGGGTGTTGAGGCTGTCGCTTATCCTTATTCGTTTTCGACGGACAAGGATAATCCGTTGAGGGGGAAGTGAGGGGGTAGTGAAAAGGTTAGACATCCTTCCTGTGCACAGGAAGTAGCCGGATATGCTTTGCGCGCAATTCTATCCTTTCCACCAGTTCCCGGCAGCTTAGTTCTTCGTGCGATATTGTAGAGAACCGGGGTCTGCCTTTCAATTCCGAGTGGTAGATCCCGGCTAAACATCCTCCCGGTTCGATTTCCGCTTTAAGCCGCACAATATTATTGTATCCATGCAGGTATGCCTGATAAAGGTTAGTGAGACACTCTTTGGATTCGCCTTTTATAGCCAGGTAACAAGCAGAATTAAAATGTACATTGACGTATTCTTCTTCGATCCGCATGCTCCAAGGTTCATTGGGAGTTGCGGGCGCCGTAACCAGCCGGTTATATTTTCCGCTAAGCCAGTTTAGAAATCCTTTCATCGCCACGTCTTCCCGCCTGAATTCGGGTGAATCAATCTTGTATTCCTTAAAAACGGTCTTTGTATCTTCAAACTGGTCCTGAGAGCAAACGAGGATTTCCGTCCGTGCAACCGGTCTTTTCAGATGATTAGTTCGCATAGAAATGCCGTAAGCGTGGGTGAAGTTATTCGGCGGGAAATAGTTCATGACGCTAAACAAATAATGTCTGTATTTCTCTTTTTTTCCCTCTTTATGAAAGCTGATGGACAGGGCGCTATCCTGATCATAGTAGGCTACTCCATGAATTATGTCCTTACTATTTTCGTAGGTATACCCATGCAAGGCCATGCGGGCATTGCCCTGGTGGTCGATATGGAGGGGGTATTTGTTAATCGCGTCTTCTTTGCTGGTGAGGCAATACAGATAGTAATCCCCTTCATAGCGAAAAAGTTCGGCGGCGCCGGTTTTTGTCGCGACAAAATCGCCACCGGGGCGACGTTCCAGGTTCCATTTCCCGCAGCATAGTTCAATCACCCGGATGATATACCCCCTGGCATGAGCAACGGCTGTTGTGTTCTTTAAACCTCTGATGGCGTTTACATGCCGGGAGAGTGTGGCGTGATTAGCGGACTGCAACCTTTCATTGCCGGTTTGAAAGGGAGGCAGTTCCAGAATAGCCTTGCCGAAGGCGATACCGGCATTTCCTTTAATGCTTATTTGAAGTTTTTTGAGCGCGTCTATCAATTGATCATTGGACAGGTCCTCCAGTTGAGTACGCAGGTCTTTATTCATAGATAAGTTAAATTTGGGCATGCAAGGGGCTGGAAAACAATGAATATAATGAATTTGTAAATTCTGAGAAAAAAAATGAGCACAGCCAACTCAAGATTTGCCCAACTTATTCTCATTTCTTGCCCATAATTGTGTAAATAATACGCAAACTAAGATTTGCCGGATAATGGTATACCTGTAGATTTGACAAGAATTCAGCTTGCTAATCATACCCTTGTATGCCCCCGGTGCAGAGCGCCGGCAGAATCTTATCCTCCGGGTCATTCATTATGGTCCCTTTTTTTACGGCATAACTGCAACCGATTCAAATTCTCTTTTATCTCCGTCCCCGCGAATTATTTTACCACCTAATACTCGTGCTATGCTTGGGGAAAAAAACGTTACTATCAGAAGAACCGCATTTTATTTTGCGTTGGTTTTACTTCTCAAAGTTTTTGTTGAAGCGCATCATTTCCCAACGTTAGTTTACCTTGTCCTTTCCCTTCCGTTCATTATTCCGGAACTGTTAGGAGAATACAGGCCGGATTACCTGGCCTGGGTCTTTGTCAACCGGAAGATCATTGTCTGTGGTGTAATGTTGTTTTTTATTTGTCTTGCGGCGGTTTCGTATAGCAAGTATCCTTATCCGGCGGCGATTACCCATTCGCTTGACGCCAACAAGTCCCTGCTCCGGGAAATATTGGTAGGCCTGGGGCTTGGTATGATCACCAGAATGCTTCTCACTCATTTATCGTATCAGTTGATCAGAGACAAGGATGATTTTGGTTCAAAGATCCTGATATTGCTTGCCTATATGGCTTTTCTGATCATGCTTCCATTAAATTACCGTTATTACCTCTGTCCCTTCTTTTTTGCCTGTGGAATCGGCTTTTTTGTCCATTATCTGACGAGGCACTCGGAAAGGAAGAATGCCGGGCACTCCAAATTGCAACGGAATATTATCCAGAAAATGAGCACTCTTACTATGGCCAATAGCTATCGGTTAACCTCCATTGAGGAGCAGGCTATACGTGATTATGCCCATCGCCGCTGGATACGGTTGCGGAAGCTTCTTACTATGAATCCCGAAACAGAAATCCTGTTTTTTATCAAGCTATGTACGTTAACACGCCTGCAGGAGTATGATTCGGCGCTGGCACTGTTATCCGATAAAGAAAGTGAGCACCCGGCCTGGTATGAGGCAAATGAGCATTTTTTCCAGCTTCACAGAGCGCTGAACAAGTTTAGAAAAACGGGGAATAACGAGCATTTGCGGGACGTCGATGAAATATCCGCTGATTTTCTATCTGCCATTAAGGGTGATAAACATTGTTTGGTGAGCAATGCGCTTTTAGCTTTGAAACAAGCCAATGATATCGACCAGGGGGCAACCGATTCAAAAACCATCGCATTGAACATTGAAAAAGGGGCTATCGCGCGCAGGCATATTGACCAGGCGTTGAAAAATTACGAGCAACGGGAAAGGAGCGTCCATCCGGTCTCCCTGCTTACAGGAATGGCGATTCCCGTTACCTACAGTTTCCTTCTGGATATCTATGGCTATGTGCTGCTGAAGAATGACATGGTCAAACTCGCCAAGATACAATTTATTCAGTGTCTGTACCAGGATCCTTCCTTTTCCTCAACCTACTTGCATCTGGCGGAATGGTACGTCAGGTATTACAAGAACGAGAAACACAGCGAGAAGTGGAAAAAAGCGGTCAAGCTTAATTTGTATATCGCCATCTTCAATGAGCGTCTTTATACCAGAAATGGCAATGAGAGCATCATCGCGGAAAAGGCGAGGAAGATACTGGAGTCTTTGTGATGATTATTCTACAAGCCGGCGGGGTGAGGAAACTTGTGAGTGGTTAATTTGGTAATTAAGGCAAAAAAACCTTAGTTTTGCCCTCCCATTGCCCGATAGTATAATGGTAGTACGTCAGATTCTGGATCTGAATGTCGAGGTTCGAGCCCTTGTCGGGCAACTGAAATAAAAATTAAACGCCTGTAATTCAAAAAATTGCAGGCGTTTTTAGTTGTAGGGTCTAAGGGAGGGCAAACAATTGCGGATGCTGCCTAAAAATGTTCCGTGGAGCTATTAAAGTCGATGTCAGCCCCGATTTTCAAATAAAAAGTACACATTTCATGAAAAAATAGCTAACCCGTTAAATAAATGCACTGAAGGGTTGAAATGTATTGCCTTCGATCTTATTGACACATACTTTAGCTACACGACTAATTTAACACTATTTAAAAAATTTAAATGCTGTAAAATGAATAAACCTCCTTGTAAATCAGAAATGTTACTATTAGTTGTGATTTCCATTAACAGCTTAACGGCAAGTGCTCAAATCCATCTAAATGCACATGATAAATCGATCCGGTATGATCTGATAATGCCCGAGCATTCCTTTCGTAAGGTAACTATGTTTGATTCTGCCGGGAATGTCACCAGCGAATTCGTTGTCGATCACCTCACGAAGATCGACACTGCCCATAAAGAAATAGATTTTATTAATTCAGTTGGGTATTTGGGAAGACTAATGATAGATTCGTCTGTTGATAATTATTCCGGCTCTGCATACTATACCCTGACGACGCTGCCATCTGCCAAACATGAATTTATCAAATACCTTCCTACCTCGGTTGAGGCGGTTAACGTAATTAAAGGAGTGAGCTCGACCAAAACCACCGTGATGAGCGAGGGGTATTTTGACGACAACAGCATATGGGACATCCTGGGCTATATTCCTTTCAAAAAAGGCATCAGCTATCAATTGGACTGCTATGGAACAGATACCCATACGCAGGTTTCCATTCCATATGAAATAGAGTATCTTTTCGATGAAGATAACTTTGAACCCGGCTGCGGGGTTGTCAATAGCATGATTTTAAAGGTCAGCCACGAAGGATCCGCTAATTATATATGGATTAACAAAAAGACACATCTCTTTATAAAAGAATCGATGCAAGGCAAAGGTCATTCATTTACGATGGTTACACTTTAGGAATGTTCATGTAGCCTAAATCATGCATTAATTATAGGAGAAGATGCCTTGCAACTATTTGTTTGCAAGGCATCTTTGTTTGGGGGCCGGTGTTTGGGGGCCGGTGTTTGGGCGCGGGCGGGGGTAGTTTGGGGTTAGGGGCGGTTGTTTGGGGTTAGGGACGGTTTGGATTTGGGGCCGGCGGCGGCTGGGGATACGGTTATTGAACGGTAACGGATTGGCTGAAGGAGTCACCGGGTTTGCTGCAGCAGCTGCTCAGCTTGCCATATTTGGCATTGGACGTTTCACAAGTTCCGCCACTATAATCGTGTGCCGCGGCAGCACAGTGTTCATAATTACCGCCTTCCACGCACAAAGCGTCTTTTGACGAGTAGGAAAGCGTTCCTGCGCCGTCTTTTCCGAAGTGGACATAGTGTCCGTCGGTGCTGACGATATTGGTTTGGAATTCCGAAATGCGAACCGGGAAGACATCGTCTTTACCAGCCTTCTGGACATGTTTTTTCCCATTGGGTTCGGTCACCGTAAAGGTGGCGCCGTTGACATACCCCTTGTCGTCACTGCTGAGCTCTACTTCGAGGACAAAGCCCTTGGCCAGGCTGTTGGGCTTGGCGAGGGTTAGGCCATAATTGTTTACGTCGGTTTTTGTCCAATCGTGGTCGACCTTGTCAGGCGTGCCACCGGCATACTGGATATGGGGCCAAATGTCGGTGCCCTGTACATAAAAAAGATACTGGATCAGGGCATTGGGGGCGTCTTTGGAAAAGCAATTGAATTGAATAACGATCCCAGCGGTGCTGTTTAGCTTTTGGGTAATCTTTGAAGCATCACAGTTACTGGTCAGCTCGTCATATTCGGCGGTGAGCTCTTTTGTGACCTCAAACTTAAAGTGCAGGTCTTTCATGGCGTCGCACTTGTTGTAAATGATGTAATTCAGCTGACCGATGGTTTCGTTTGTAGGATACATACAACAAGTCCCGTCGCAGCTCATCCCTGTCGGGCATTTTGAGCCGGCGCAAAGATTTTTATTGTCCGGAACAGGTTCGATGCCGTTTACATGGTTGATGGGAGCCCGCATGATCGTTTTTTTTAATTGCGCATTTATGACTGCGGGAATCAGGCATGACATTGCAAAATAAAGGATCCACTTTTTCATACTATTTGTGTTTAATTGATAAAAAATAAATCTTATATATTAAAACAGCATCCCGGTATAGACAAGTGGCAGGTCTTTATACTTTGCCGGGGCTTTGATGGAAATGAAGATAAAGGTAGGGAGGTTATTTGTGCTGGTAAAAATTGTGGCCGTTGATTCGTCGATTATTCCGGGGCTTCGTCGATTATTCCGATCTATGATCGATTCGTGCCGTGAAATCGGGTATCGGGTGCGTATATTAGCGTTCTAAAACTATTATTATGCAAGCACGTCAATTTACAATGATTTTATTCCTGGTGGCAAGCCAGGGGCTGGGGCTGCTTCGGGCGCAACCCGTTCAGGGGGTGGTCGGCAGCATCGATATCCAGGGTTCGCGCACGAAGTTCACGGGTTCGCTCAAAGAAGCTACGACGATCATGGACATCACCACTAAAAATGTGGGCACAAAAAAAGGGCAGACGATCACGATAACAAGAGAAGTGGATGCCGCCTCGCCACAACTTTTTCAGGCTTGCATCAGCAAGGAGGTTCTGCCAAAGGTTATTTTTAAGGTGTACAAACCGGGCGACCCTACAAAGTATAAGATCGTTACGCTCGAGGGCGCGATTATAACAAAGGTTGTAAAGGGTGTAAAGCAACCGACCTCGGCTAAACCCAATCCGAATACTCATAAACAAAATGACACCAGCGATATGGAAAATCTCAGCTTTACGTTTACGGCGATCAAGGTGGAAAATATCGCGGGGAGTACTTCGACAACGGATGATTGGACGTCGAATAATCAATAGCGTTGAGGGCATGCGGGGCAGTCGTGGCATGCGGGGCAGTCGGGGTATGCGGGGCAGTCGGGGTATGCGGGGGCGGCGGATGGGGGTAGGGATGCGGTTAGGCGAGGGCATGGTTTTCTTTGAGAAATCAGGATTTTGTCATTATATTGTAGCATCATTAACTAATTCTAAACAATCACTAACGATGAGACGATCATTGACCAAAAATCTGCTTGTAGTCCTTTTCGCTTTCTCCACCATTTTCAGCACCTCTTGCGCCACCGTCTTTGGCGGATCGGTCGACGAGTGTCAGCGGACAAAACCAAGTCCGGGGCAACCCGCCAGGCAGGTAAGGGCGGCTGCGCTGGTCTGCGACATTTTATTGTTCTGGCCGGGCGTATTTGTGGACTTTGCCACGCATGCCATTTACAAGCCCTGCGGGAGATAGGAACGTTTCGCAGGGGTGCAGGGGTGCAGGGCTGCGGGGCCTGGCGGGGGCTGGAGCCTTGAGGCTGGCGCGTAGCCCCGGGGGTCGGCGGGGCCTAGCGGCGAGCGAAAACCATTTCGGTGCTTTGTATGGGCAGTCCGTCGATCAGCAGGGAACAGATGTAGATGCCGGCGGCGCCGAAGCCGTGGTTGTAGACGACCTGGTTGACTCCTTTTTGGAGTTCCACGGGGATCCGGCTGATGACGCGGCCGTCGATGCCGGTGAAGAGGAGACAGGTTCTGCCGGCAAACATATCGGCGCCGGAGTTGATCGTGATGAGCGTGGATTCATCAAAGGGATTGGGCCGGTTGGGGAGCAGTTGGATAGCATTGTAACCCGGTGATGGTGCGGCGGGGCTGCTGCTGTCCGGCGCGAGGTAAAGCACTTCCAGCCCGGTGGAGAGCGGTTGTGGGGCTAGAAGGAATTGACGGGTCCGTTTTTAAGCGCTGCGAAGTACTTCTTTTTATTGAATGAATAAAGGAAGGGCGCTTTATGAGCAGCGCCGGAATAGAGCTTTTCCTTTTTTTCCAGGATACCGCCGGACAAAATCTTCCGGTTGAAATTACCTCTGTCCAGCTTGCGGCCCAGGATGGTCTCATATATTACCTGCAGGCTTTTTAATGGAAATTCCTTTGGCAGAAGATTGTAGCCGATGGGTTGATAGTTTAGCTGCAGGCGCATGGCCTGTAAAGCTTTTTCGATGATCTGTCCGTGGTCAAAAATCATTTTTGGCAGCTTATTCAACTCATGCCAGGCGCAGCGATCGGAAAATTCATCCGGTTGAGGAACGACTTTCCCGTATTCAACCAGCGCATAGTAGCCAACGGAGATGAAGCGTTGCATAAACCAGCTGTTTTCCAAAAGCCCGGGATGGAGTTCGCTAAAAAATTCTTTTAACACTTCGGTCCTGGTTCGACCGGTGCTGCCAAATGTATAGAATTGTTGCAAAAACAGATTTTGCAAACCGGTACGTCTTTTTAATATCCGGACTGCCGCATCGTCGATCTCTTCGTCTTTAAAAACATAGCCGCCGGGTAGCGCCCATTTACGGCTGGTGCTCATGTGCAGCAGCAGGACCTTGAGTTGATCTTCATGGAAGCCAAAAATGACATTGTCGACGGAGACCGCGGGCAAAAAATATTGCCCGGCTTTTTGTAAGAGTTCTATTGCCGGTATGTCTTCATGCATAAGGTAAAAGAAAAATAATCTTTGGATATGGCAAAATTAAGTTTTAATATTGAGTCATAATAACTCAATAATAAGCCAAAATTTGTCTTTTATGTCCTTTAATCGTCTTTTTTACCGCTGTTTTACGATAGTCCTGCTTTTTTCGGGATATGCAGCCGCTGCGCAAGGTGATGTACCCCAATTGGGCAAAAGCCCGATTCCTGAAGTGATAAAGGCCATGAGGCTGGAAGAAAAGGTCAAGCTGGTTGTCGGGGCGGGCTTTAATATGCCTGGTCTCACTCCCAGCGGCACGGGTGTCGGGCAAACGCAGGATCGCGTGCCTGGTGCGGCGGGAACAACCCACGCCATCCCCCGGCTGGGTATTCCGTCATTGGTTACTTCCGACGGGCCTGCGGGCGTGCGTATCGATTCGACGCGTAAGGACCAGCCGGGTAAAACTTATTATGCGACGGCGTGGCCGGTCGCTACGCTGCTGGCCTCCACCTGGGATACGGCGGTGGTGAAAAATGTGGGCATTGCCTTTGGGTATGAAGTAAAGGAGTATGGCATCGATGTGATACTGGCCCCTGGTATGAATATTCACCGGAATCCGCTTGGCGGCCGCAACTTTGAATACTATTCGGAGGACCCTTTAGTAACGGGAAAGATGGCTTCGGCCATGGTAAATGGGATAGAATCAAACGGGGTTGGTACTTCTATCAAGCATTTTGCGGGCAATAACCAGGAAACCGATCGTAATACCTCCAATAGCATTG
>Ga0302325_10015590_pt1 | contig 16149 bp, 10 predicted proteins | sample Palsa_T0_2_FD_201948 | JGI IMG/M metagenome (GOLD analysis project Ga0302325, IMG submission 201948) | Peat permafrost microbial communities from Stordalen Mire near Abisko, Sweden - Palsa_T0_2 | ecosystem: Environmental > Terrestrial > Soil > Palsa > Peat permafrost | place: Sweden: Abisko... | reverse complement strand
ATGTTGAAGGAAAAGTGAAAGAGAAAGAGAAGTTGTGATTTCCGAGCTTTGCGGGCCTCTTAAGAATCCCCGTAGAATAAGTTTCAAGGTTAGCTGTTGTGTTTGCTGCAAAGCATAGAAACAGAGATGAAAGGCCAAATAAATTCACCAAGCTACATGGATGCTCCAACGTGTCAAAGCTGCCAAACGCATTAAAGCTCGTCTGTCTGCGCATACAGTCTGTACTGAGATATGTCTTCACCAATTCTCACAGAAATTATTGATATCATGCCATGGAGGATTCTCTGCTTTTCGCAGATAAATAATTAATACTGGGCTTCGAAGACGGAAGGAGCAACTCAACGAATTAAGCGAGCTAACCGAGAATCTCAAAAGGAGCTCAGGGGCTCAAATAGCATCTGAGTGTAAACATCGGTGGAAAACCTTGCACAAAATGCTCTAGAAGATGATCCAATTCGTTCCGGGTTTCCCGCTCTATGTATTCTTAACGTCGAAGTTCTTACGCCACACAATTCATTAAGGAATAGACACATGTCTTTTGAGATTTCTTGCAAGTATTCATGCTAAAGGGGTCTTCAAACACTTGAAGACAAATAATTATTTGCCATATAAAACTTGAAAAGTGAGCCCAGGCAAGATCGTGTCCCAAGCGATAACCTTTCCCGATTTGGGCGTTGCGGCTTGATAATCCTCGAGGTTCTCAACGGGTTGTTTTGTTTTCTGCAAAATTCTGCTGCGAAAATTCTTCCACACTCCACCACAACCACCTCATTTTTGCTGCCTCTCGAGATCACCTCTGCAGTTTTGCTCATCTTCCCACAATGGCAGACCCTCTCACCCACAATGAGATCGATCCTAAATCATCGAACAATGAGCAATTGGGTCCGCCTTCGAGCATTGAAGCAGTACAGGCTAGCTCCGCTCTTACTTCGCAAACGCAAGTTCCCCTATCCTTTTCTTCATCTTAGCTTTTTGGCAGTGATAGCTAACATCTCTCAGTGCCCTCAAGTCCCGCACTCTCGAAGCCTTTCCCTTTTTCCCCAAACTAGTCGTCGAGATGCGCCGCAAGATCTGGGCTTCGGCCTCAAACCTCCCCCGAGTCATCGAACTCAACAAAGGTTGCTTCATTGATACTACCGGTTCTGTTGGAGCAAGTTTCGCTCAGGAGCATATGCGCATGGCAGCTTCCTCCGGCAAAGCACCCGCAGTGCTCGAAGTCTGCAGAGAGTCTCGTGACGAAGCCTTGAGAATCTACAAGCTGGTGCAATTCAATTACAACATCGAAGTGAATGGACGCTTGGTTCCAGAAATGCGGTTCTACCCCAAGATCTGGTACAACAAGGATGCCGATATCATTTATTTGGGCAGTGGCAGCTGTGTTGGAACTCTGATGATGCTATTGCACACGGATATAGATGTGACTCGTGTGGCTATCTCCATGGATGACTATAAGCATACCGATCGCACCTGCATATGGGAGGAAGACTTATCGCACACTCCATTCCAAGGCATGAAGCCGTTTCTCGGTCCCCAAATCGATCATGTCACCCGTTATCTCCGAGTCCTTCACGGATTCGAGCCCACTGGAACCCTCCTTGAAAAGGCCTTCCCAGGTTTCAAGACGTTGCGTGAGGTGTTCTTTCTCGTTAAGCCGGCTATTGTCTATCCCGACATCAAGCATATCGACGAATCTGTAGGAATTGAGAAGATCATTGACTCAGATGGCTCTAGAGGTGTGACGAAGTTCTCACTGGAGGAAAACATCAAAGGAAAGTTGGCATCTGCATTGCAAGTTGTAGGCGCGAAGAAGTGGGTTGGAGAAAACGAGCCAAATTTCAACGTCAGCCGTCTCTACTTTCTGAAATCAGCAAAGAGAAAGGCAGATGTCATGGCACTACACATCAACAACCGAATGATGCACAGAATGATGTGGTCTATGGCACGACAACTTATGGATGAGTGTACGATATACCCAACTACTAGGGATTATCCTGGTCCTGGCGATTATCTTTTCAGATTTCAGGGCACGGAGGAGCGGATCGATAAGCTGATTGAGCGTCTTAAGCTAGAGCGAGTCAAGGCTGAGAAGCTGTTCAAGACAGAGGTTCTGGTTGTTGATCCTACAATTGCTGTTTGCCCTTCATCCGAAGACTCGAACGCTTTGTCAGGAGCTGTATCCTCCCAATTGGGACATTGAAGAAGACTTCCGTCATCAAATATCGATGGCGACTGCGACATGGAAAAAATTTGGGCTCTGAGCAATTGAAACCCGCCGAATAAAAAACGATGGACAGGATAGCACGCATCTTGTTACTAGCGGACATCATGCCACCCTTCTAGCAGTAGCTTTCAAATGACCAAAGTTATGATAAAACTAAGTTTCTCCCATTCGCCCGCTGATTGCGAACTTCGACCGTGTACCAGTAGGTAATGACCAAGAAATAATCTCCGACCTCATTGATACTGTCAATGTGATACGTATTTACGGCCTTCTGCTTCGTAACAAGCCAGCTATAGATCAGTGCACGACAAACTATTGAATTTCAAGATATCCAGGAGAGACCACGAAGACTTGCCTGAATAACGCCTCTTCCAGTTATCCGTCTGAGGATACTTGGCTGGCAGAAAGTCGCCGAAGAAGTCAGCGACGGATGTTAGTTATCCCGATTCGGAAAAACCTCCCTTCCTCGGTTCCGAAACACAGCCTGCCGAGCTGAAGATATTGAAGGGTCTCCCGCGGTGCGTTATTTTAAACACTGCAGACCTGTTCCTCTCGCCCTTTAATTTAATTCCCAGTCTATCAGTCCACCACAGCCACAATCACCACCCCCAACAAATATTCATTCTGTCACCGAGTTGTTGAAATGGTTCTCCGTAGCCCAGCATCAGCATCTTCGTACCCCCTTCAAGGCTTCGTTCTTGGCATCCAATCGATTTCGCCAGGGGACGAATACATAGGACTAGCGTCGGGCGCTGATTCGATCTCTCGGAAAACTCAGTCCCGCTGCGACCCAGCCCAGCGCAACTTCATCAGGCATGGACTACGTGGGGTATGTAGTTCGTAGCTGCGGCGCCTGCGGTACGCGCTGTACGACGTCTCCGTAAGACCGTACGAGAGCTGCGCATCCCTTTGCACAACTTCCCAGGCGTCAAGTTGTGCCGAGTTGTGCAAGGCGGGAATGCTGTTCGGGTGCCGAGTGGTCCTTGTCCATCGTCTTGCATTTGCGAATACGCGTAGTGTCGTATTCGGATCACTTCTTCCATCGAGAGTTTGCGAACAAGAAGAAGTCAGGCTATCGAGATGATATAAGGAGAGCGTGTTTCTTATACGTTTTTTTCCGGGTGAAATGTCTGATCCGAATGTGCCGGCGGGACCGGCACTTCGAAGTAACCCCCACCCTTCCGAGAGGCGCCAATCCAGACGCGAAGTCGCCGCGATGGATGACTTGTATTGTTAAGAACATGTAAGATGAGTGCGAGAGCGAGAGCAAGTGCACATCCCAAGCCAAGCCTTGAGGGGATTACCCCAACAGCGGGTCTACCCGCGGAGGGAGGTGTCAGTTTAAGCTTAAGTGACGGAGTTGCCCCGAGATGTCACAGTTGACCACTTAGTCATGAGTCGTATTCGAACGACAGTTTACATAACTTTTACATGAGAAGGTGTTTTTTGGTTTTGAATATCTCCCCTTCCTCTTTCAGATCAGGCTTCCTATTAGAGTAATGAGGGGTCGAGACTACGTACAAGTGTCATACTGTAATGACCGTATCGCGGCGCGTCGCCACTCCATCGATAGACCCTATATTATCTGAATAATCTGCAGATATGCATGTCATGCTTGTTTCTTCCCCATAAGTGGGGTACATGTTACAACAGCCACATATAGACAATGTGCGGTGCGTTGCGTGAGGTGTTTTCAATTTCCGTTCTTGTCGAATCCCAACGACGCATTTTGATGAGTCGGAAAACACTCAGCAACTCGCATCTTGCCTCAAACAAAGTATATCAAATTCCTCGCATAAATTCTCGTTATAACTCCCAACAAAGATATGCGTGTAATCAAGAACTGATAAGAAGGGGGGGAGACAAAGATCTGACTTTAGCTGTTGCTCTAGTTCCCGGTTTAAGCCTTCACTCGCCTCATGGAACCGCTAGAGTTTATAGCTACAGATGAGAACTGCGGGACCGGATCAATGAGCACAGAGCATCTCTTGTCCACTTTCCAAACACGCTATATCAAGTTTCAACTGACAGTTGAGGTTAGATGGTCCAATCGTCACTTTCAAGCTAAAAGCCTCACGAGTAAAGTGCCTTACAGACACGTGAAATTCAAACTCTATATTGAAGTATTCAGCCTGAAATCACGGGAATTTTCGACCAAGCCTGGTCAATTAAAACCGAGCTGACAGATTCCTAAATTAGCGGGTCCCAGCAAGCCACGAAACTAAAATCTGATTCACACCTGTCAGATTCCAGCATTAAGGACCGGATCCAATGGTCCAGTGATCCAGTGGTCCAGTAATAGTTCGAGGCACAAACAGCCTGAGTACGGGGAAACACATGTACCACAATTATGCTCATCCAGGCCTTACGTGAAGTCCTCAAGACTAGTGAAATGTAAGCAACAATACGGCACTGACCAGCCACCGATGACCAAAATTATCAAATTACGTGTGGGCCATTAACATGCATGATCCGTAAACTACAGTAGCATGCCGTCAGCAAGCGCCCCGCATGTCGAAGAAATCGCAGACCGTTGAGCGCGATGATTCGAGTCACCCCACATCCAGGTGATCTCTGCACTTCCAGCACACAAAGAACGCCATGCCGCATGTCTGGCTGGACAGGTATACAACTTAACCGAAGGAGGAATGGTTGGCGCACCCATCTGATAAGACTTGGGCAGCGTTGGCATGCATGCCGATACCACTCACATCAAATCTCCGCCGAACGAGGGTGGACCTAAGACTCGGACTCGGTTCGATCCTGGGGTCCGAAGTGCAACGCCCAGATTGCTACTTACCTTTACGACGACGAAACGAATTGCGAGGCGCCTGCGTCTGATCATCGGATCAGGTTCTCTTTCTTCTCAATTCGTCTGAAGGCATTTCGATATCGGAAGAGAACACTCACAGCTGCAGACCCCTCCTCTGAACTGATTTTATAGTCTGGGTGCCGAGACGCTGAAATGTATATTGTGGGACGTAAGGCATAGGATTGGCAGTCAAATGCCTGTTATGCCTAATCTGGATGGATTTCTAGCCAGTGGCATCTCGTTGTTCGCGGCGGGGTAGGCCACGATGCGGCACTGTAATCGTTGGTGCAGCAACCATGTAGTTTAATGTGCCATCTGCACCTCTTGTAGGTCGGTAGCCCTTTGCTGGACATGACGTCCACAGGGTTACATGGTTGTACGAGTGCCCCCAATCTAAACCAATACGCTGAGGGCATGCGGAGGAGGGTTTCTGTATGTGTAATCAAATTGGAGAAAGCAGGCGTGAGTAGGTAATCAGAACCCGTCGCGAGTGGCGAGTACCCTGTGAGGCCCCTGTGATTCCAGCTGCACGCTGCAAGGCAGCTCCCCGACCTTAGTGGGACTGGTGGTGGGGTTGCTTACTCCTGTACGGCTCGCATAAAGTCCGCGATCCGTGCAGGAGACATTTCCGTGACAGGCAAACGTTCAGTGAACGAAGGATTAAAGTTTCGCATCGGTAGAAATGAAACACTTGTTGAATCCATTCGAACTCTCGGGTCTCAAGTTAATGATTTGTGCTGGCTGTTGGGAACTAGAAAATGGAGAAGAAATCGGAATGTTGAAGTGGGCTTTATTTGCTGGTCAATGCTAATTGATTGACTTCTCCGCCCACAATTAAGCCCAGAACGCCTACCCCGGCCCGCATACTGAATGAAGGACATGGCTTTTCACCGTCTATCTATACAATCTCCAGTATCATGTATTAACAAGCTTGGGAATCATGAAATTCGTCACCGATCCAAAAAGCAAATTTGCCTCCAACACCTCCCAGCCCTAGAAGAAATGCATGCAAAACTCCTGATCGTAGCAATCTAAGCCATGCCCATTTGACCTTCGTATTCTCCATTGTAAATGATGCTGTCCATGTGATCTGAAATATCAAAACCCGTGCAATCCAGCATTGTAGGTCTGATTGTGCCGTCGGCGAAGTTCAATCCATCACTCAACTGCATGGCTTTGAGTAAGTCGGTCTGACCTAAAGTTGATGAACGTGGAGCCCCTTGCATTTGTTGCGCCCTCATGTAGTGAGCAGTGAGGTCAAGTGCATGAGCGGGACCCAAGAAATCATCCTGTGCAGACCACGGAGAAAACGGGGAAGCGTTTCGGAACATTGGTGATTCGGTCTGGAAATCAGTGTAGATGGGTGACGGTACTGAGTAGCTCGTGTCGAGGGAGGTGCGTGGTTGGTACTCTTCGTCAAACGAGGGCTTCAACGGCAGATTCAGGGGCGCCGGTTTAATCGCGTGGGGCGCGATCTTGGCAGCCTGGCGTTGTTGAGACCACATCTGATTGTAGTCTTTGGACAAACTCGAGTGGTCACTCTCACTACTGCTTGCTCGATCTGTACGGTCGAGTGGTGGAGAGTACGAAGAATCCTCAGAGTATTTCCGACTGCTATCCTCCGAATTTGCTTCTGATCGTGCAGCTTGAAGTTGAGCTTGTAGTTCCGCAAAGTCTTCGGCTCCATCTGGGAAGTTATTGGGCAGATCTGGAGAAGGCCGAATGCATCCAAGCTTGGAAGCTATATCGTGAATTACTGGCTGACCCCTGTCGTTCATCTCAGGTTCCCCCAAGTCCCAGGACTCGTTGTTGCGGACCATTGTGTATAGCTTTTGAACAGTAGCAATGAGAGCGTACTGGGTGTTCTCCAAGACCTCGGCATATCTGAAATTGATATGTCAGAAGAAGTGGTGAATGTCTAGCGAAACAATGCTTACCCTCGAGGCAATTGCTTGAATTCTGTCTTCTTCCTGCTTCCAGCAGTGCATACCAATCCGTCATCTTTACATCTTTTGCAAGGAGATTCTCCATCACACTGAACCAGAGGTTAGTAAAGTCATGTACAAGATTACCTCTTTCATACCTTTGTCTTCTTCATCCTACACCTCTCGCATGCTTTCCAAACTCTCTTGTGTCGTCCATCTATCACAACAGAGGTGTGTTCATGTGAAGAATTGGATCTCTTGGAAGTTCTGTTCACAGATTTGGATGGCTTCGAAAGCTTTCTAGATTGGTAAGACTTATGGTCCTCCATTGGAGGTGTGGGTAAACCAGACATAATGAAGTACAAAGTTAATTTGGAGATGTGAGGTGAGATGAGCGAGGCTGATGTTCTGGGGCGTCAAAAGGAATATATATTGAAGCTCGAGCTCAGTGGAAGCTGTCTGATTATGTGACGTTGCTGATTCAGAACCCAAACAAGGATGGTCGCTATATTATTTTTATGTCCGAGACTTCTCCTTCAATGTGCGGGCGACCTCGGCACAGACAAATCGTTGGTGACTTTACTGGACCCTGTAGATCTTCCACTCAGAAAGTCGATCCGAGTGCGGAAATAAACGCGGGCTGGTGTGGGAAGTTGTGTTGTTGGGAGTTACTAAGATCATGCAGGCGTGTGGTTGGATGTGTTGGACAGCCTGATCGAGGTGCGAGGTTGGCAGGTAGGGAGGGAGATCCTGCAGCAGCCGTCAAAGTCTCCAGAAAAGGCCAGTAGGGAGGGCTTAGTCGGCGGTCGACTGTATATTTAAATGCACGCTGAGGAGTCATGATGGGAGTGGAGATTGACGTGTTCTTGTATGGCAGTAGGCTGCTCGTCTGGGAGCTATGATGGGTGGTTAGTTTCGCTCGGATGCGCACCTGCTTACACCGACGAACTACGGTGGCCATCGTTCATAGCGGCATAATTCATTCATTCATTCATGGATTTTCAAGGGCGGGCGCCGAGCATGCATGGACCGGGATTTGAACGCCGCACTGGCAGTGGGAACATGTGGCCATGAGGCTAGAGAAGACGTGGGATGCTAGCTGGGAATGGGTAAAGAGATGTTACGGCCGTGGGTTAACCTTAGCCGCTTTGACCTGTCCCCGGCGCTGAAGATCTAACTTTCTGATATTATGTTCTCGGCCGATTCTGATGCCCTCGCTCTGCCTGGAACTGCGACAGGAGGGGAGGGCGACCCGAGTTCTGGCCCTGAGCTGCGCTGCTGCTGCTGCTGGTACGAACGGAATTCCGCACGGCTTTACGCCTGCCGACTTCGTCTTGTGAGTGTGAGCTTAATCAATCTAATACAGTGATACTGAAAGTTGTTGGAATTGGGCAGGTTCAAGCGCACAATTCCCAGCCTCGTGATGTATGTGGCTCGACGTTTTGGAGCTCACTAAGCATTAGCAACAATTTGGTGGCCAACTACCTAGACTGGCGTCCGCATTAGGATGATGCTGAATGCGAAGCGCCAGCGATGTATGGACAAAATTTACGATAAAAAAGATACAGAGCTTTCTGGGATTGGCTTATTCATTTGCTCATTATTTGCTAGGCCTTCTAATCCTGCATTCCCTAAGAGCAGGAAACCGCGATTGGCTGAGTTGTATCGCTACTACTGTACGGAAGTACTAAGCACTATCAAAGTAATATCTAGCTTCATATAGAAAATATACCAGCTGGCTCTCTAGCGGCCTAGTCCAACTTGAAACGCTTTATTCGCTTTTTGGAACGAGAAGCGCAACGGCCAGCCAATCCTTTTGGAGAGCAAGCAGTGTACGAACCGTGCTGACTGCGTGGTCGAGACAGAAGGGTAATCAATCTTCCAGGGAAACGTCCCGATGAGAGAAAATCGCTCTCCTGGCCCCGCTCCGTTCTCATCTCAGATCAAGTCTCACAGATCAACTCGTCTTCTCCGCTTTTCAGTTGAACTGGTTGATAATTGTGCAGCAATAACCTGAAAGATCTTCCTTGCTGGTTTGCTGGTCTGTAATCAAACAGAAATTCCACAGCCAGCGCAAGGCTGACTGACAAACCAAAATACCGACTAGGATCGGTAACCGGGAGCGAGAACATCCCTCTTCCGCCGTGGACGGAGCGAACCCGCATACCTCTACGCCCTATCAGGGATGGTATAACGGATATTGCGGATTTAAGCTAGACTTCGGCGACGATAAACCAGCCCTTTGGGTTTGTGCATGCTGAAAGAATCGAAATTGAATCAGGAACCGGTCACAGGTTCTGGAACTTAACGAAGTTGCGCTTGCTAGTCGGGTTAATCAACTCTAGGGGGAACACCTTTCTGATATCGAAAGTTCGCGCATGCTATGATACAAAGCTTCCATATCGGCGCATAATACTGGTGCTCCTTTTTCTGTCAATGTCGAAAACCCGACAAAAGTCGAGGCTCTGGGCCTTCGTCCGACCTCTTTCCAACTTTTCCCAAACAAGTGGGTGGATCCCATGAAGTCAGTGGCTTTCAAGGTTCACGCTCAATTTTTTCTATAGGACAAAAATAGGGCGATACAAGGACTAGAAACTCTACACCGCATGGAGCAGGTCATCTCGACGATGCTCCCGTTGCCGGACGGCGATGGCATACTTCCACAATTGTTCTAGAAGGGCTAACAATCCCTGGAGGTGGAGGTGGATTAGCAAAGCAATTTAAGATGTGCCCAAAGCTTTCTGCAGGGCGTCGTGGAGCGGAACATTGGACATTCCGGTCGGCTCGGCTTTGACTCGAAATTACTCATCATCAGCACAAGTGATGCCTTGCCCACGAGGACGCGTTGACTCAACCGCAGCAGCTCAGAATTCCATGGCATGTAAATTACCTCAGGGTGTTAGCACCATATTAGCAATTTAGCACATTCATTTAATCTCCTTAATTATCTTGAGGATTACGAAAAGGGGGCTCGGCACCGAGCTCATCAGCCTAACCGTGCGAAACGAAAAATACTTCAAGGCGACTTTCTCGCAACGAACGCCAGAAGACCCTACCCAAGGGCGTAGCACCGTCCGGAAACTCCCGCAGATTCGTCAACAAAATGCCTCAGATCATCAAGCAATTCCCAAAACGAAGGCATCAGCTGTCCCCTTGCGCGTTGTCAAGATGCCAACCAACCTTTCGAAATAATCTCCTGACTTGTTTTCGCACTCGGCGACTTCAGTCGGACGTCGGGATTCAGTGAAAGCCCGAATCAAAGTTTAAACGGAGCTGTGGGCGGACGAAAAAGCGGGTGCGTCCCTGTCTCTCCTGCCCGCACCCCTCTCCAGCCACTGAAAGACGTTGAAAATGCCCATGGCGTATTGTGGCTGCTCGGCTTCGAGCAGGCCCTGACCTCATTGCATAACTTTTGCACAAAACAAAGACGTCCAGCACGTCTTGGCGGGCGTTTAACCTTTCATCAACTCCTCGAAATATCGAGTACTTCCCCGCATTTCTGCTCGAGAGGTCGCATGCTTGGATCTGGGGGTTGCAAGTCTAGAATTAGTGGCATGTCACAATCGTGACCTCGTCATATTCCACAGTACTTGCATAAAGTGCCGAACTTCCAGACCAGGACCCTCACTCACAGAAACCAGCCCAAGCGACCAGTTACTCAAGTTTATTCAAAACGGGACAAGCTTCACAAGACCGCGGAAAATCCCAGAGCAAGGCCGAGAGAGAGTTTCTGTCCCGATGATGCATATGTACTGTACAAGAAACTTGAGGTTTTCACCACCACATGCAACGAGGATCGGGAAGTTGACTCTTTGGCTCTGTTAGGTTAACGTCTAGTGATGTTTACTTAGTGGAGCAGAAGATGTTATTTTCAAAAGGTTTTGAGAATGACACCACTTACTTCAGAACAGGTATTGAACAGCAAAATTGGCAAGATTATCACCAAATGTTTCCAGGAATGGGAAGTCAACTCTATCGAGTCCGGAGACCACTCAGCATTGAAGTGGAGAATCAAAGTTGAGGCTATCACCACATGCTGACAACTTGAGAACCAACGACGGAAGGCAGTGTCCCTGAATGAAATAAAAAAATATGATCTTCACGGTCAAAGTTGCATGGAACTATCTTTCCAGACCGCTAAGATAGAGAGGAAACTCCATCTCATTTCATACCCAATTACGCTTGACCTAATGGGCCAAAAATTGCAGCGTGGCTTGGAAGTTCATATATCATTCGCAACCTCGCTCCGTCTCACATGTTATTGGAAACCTTATGCGATAAGCTTGTCGTTGGGATTTTCTTATTGTTGCCAGGCACCGAAACCGAATAACTCTACGAGGGACGGCGTTGCGCCACATGCGTGCAATGGCTAGTTAATGCAGCCTTAAACGCCTCTTGCTGTCGAGAACCCCGTCCCCGTTGCCAGCTTGTGTCACCTTATGATTTGGGTTTGCGGAAAGCGATAGCATTTCAGACAGAAGGTCACAATTGACTTCCGTACACGGCACATTTGATGGCCTAACGCCCAAAGGGCCCAAACAAGTGATTTGGAAATCTAGTACTACTCGTCAACTGGTGACTTCATCTTCATTTTCGGATCTTTCCATCCATTGGTTTATACAGATAGTGCAAAAACGGCTTCTAAAGCTATTCCTATTCACCCCTCCCCGCTCTCATAGATAGGCCCAAGCCTCTAGGCAAAACGTTTATTTCGCCTAAAGCTGCCGTACGTATTTGTGCATGAAACATTTCTGCATGCAAACTAGAAATATCTCGAGACTTCAAGGAACGTAATCAGAAATGCTTTCCCACAACTTCACGTATACTTCATGTATTCGATATTATGGACCTGAACCCTACACTACATCACATCAAAAACTTGACATCACAGCATGTCAAGTTGAGACTGATCTTGGACAGTTAGCATGGGGCTCGTACTAAATTTAGGGCCCAAAAGCTAGGCATCATTAATATCACCCATTCCTATTCGCGGTTTTTTGGTCACATTTCTCTTATCCTTGGCACAGATCCTCGTGGGACGTCGGGCATTAGACTTTCATTTATAGAACTCCTGACGACAGATTGATACTTGGCAATTGCCACTGGAGTTGTAAGTTGACAATCGAGGTGCTTTTTGCTTCAAAGTTGGACGTAAAGAAGACTCTTCTGATGACTGAATAAGCGGCGGTGGGAAGATAGAGCCGCCATTATTACGATATTTTAAGGGTGTCGCTAACAAAGTAAGAGCGGTGGCCGATGTCGTTACCCCACACTTTCCTGAATCTTTGCGAGCTGCCTCGCAAGCTACGTTATATCATGTACCGCGTACCTCCTCCCTCATCAGAAAACATCATCTACGTCTCTCTTCATCTCAAGAACTTTCGCCAACATCTCAGATCCCTGATTTCAGCTTCCCCTGATTCATAGAAACGTTAATACCTCCTCGAGCATCTCTGCAACCGAATGCGAGAACAAGGATTTCAACGCCATCATCACAAGTACACACAGTAATGTGTGTCATCGCCGATCCTCAAACTAGTGATTTAGGAACCAAACATTATTCCTTCCCGCGAGAAGAGGTACAAGTGGCCTAATTACGGGGCTCTGTTCCTACTGCTAAGAACACAGCAAGAGAGACAGCAGGAGGAAGTGCCCGGACAGCCCTACGACCTACGATAAACCAAAATCTCACATACAGGTTGGAGATGTATATCGAGCGGGTGCAACGCTCCAGTTGTTTGTTGTCTGTAAATCAATTATGCGAGAAATCTCCCTGCTGGACGTGCACGTGGATTGTGGCTTCTCAACATGATGGACTTGAAAGGCCAGGCGAGCCACGATACTCATGAAACAGCCTAAACAGGGAACTTGGCCGACCTCTCCTCCCGTGTATGCTTTTCGTAATCTTACATTGTGGCCTGCTGATATACTTGTTGGCATGGCCTTTTGGCCGGACCTTGAAAGGGTGTCGATTTCGACTTTTTGGTTTTCGTGGCGAAGATATATTCAAGATCGAAATCCAAGGATTCTTTCTCCTCTTGCTATTTCTAAAGCCTCGAAGTGCCCAGTGCAGCAGGAATCAATAGTCATTTTTATGCGTTCGGAAAAGCAAGAATACTTTCTCTCCTCGCAATGCCAATAGCGAACGAGTACTATGCATAGCATGAGTAAATAGCTAGAGTCCGTTTTACAATAAATCTGTTATATAGCTTAAGAAGAGAAAATTTCATGAAATCTGATCAGTTAATGTATTGAGTTTGTTGACACGGGATGTAGAAGCAAATACACAAATTTAAATACTGCACCATTTTTGTATTTTAAGTGTGATTTAATGATTTATTCTTAATATACCGAAAACTTAACTCCTACAATATGGGGCATCCACTCTATAGTTATCTATTTACCCGTTCTCAGTCACTCTTTCCAAAAACATTACATGTGATCCGATCTGCGTACATACCTGTGCGCGTTTAGCCTCAAGTATGTGTATGCAAGCAAGTACAGCTCCAGTCACACGACTACTGAAAGTGCAATTGAAATCCCCGTTCATGTCAAGACTGGCCCAGGATAATTAAGATTGCTATCACACACTTACCATCGCAACGCATCCGATTCATACAGAACCTACTACTGTAACTCTTGCACATGCACATTTCCTAATGCAAACAAACACCTAATCCCCCAGTTCATGTTAGTACCCCCGTCAAACAACATCATCCCCAATTGCCACCACGTCCCAACACGCCCCTCCGTTCCTCCCATCAACCTCATGATCACAATCCCCCTGACCCTGAGGCATTTCCCAACCAATCTCAAATTTGTGCCGAAAAGCAACTACACAGTTGTCTAATTCTGCATCCCATACAGCGCAGCATGTTCACGCTCCGAAATCGAGTCCGAAGGCCGAGGTCTCCAAACGGTTCGAGTGGCCTGAGGCTGCTAAGCTAAACAGTGCCGTGTGCCGATCCTCATGTGGGAAATACCTATTTTTATTTCTCAACCATCATTATTCAAGGTCTAGTATGTCGTTTCCTGTTTCGAAAATTTTCGATCCCTTTGCCGTATTTTTCTCGTTCGATAATGATGCGGTAATGATGATTGGGAGATTCGGTTTGGGAAGGCTGAGACAGAGGTCGGAGATCCTCGGGATGTGTGGTGCAGGGATGCATGCATTGTCAGCCGCATGTGCGGTTTGGAAATATTAGAAGTTTATTTGTTGATATTTTTATGGGCTGAGATTTGGCGAGAAATTATTTTTTGCGTGTGGGATGACGTCTGTGGCGTTTCAGCCGCATTTTGAGGTGACGGGAATAAGGGTTTGGGAGCGGTGTGGTGGATGAGTAAGTGTGTACCTTCGCGTGGGGATATTGCGTACGGAGCCACCGATGGGTGGCAAAATCTTAGGAATGTCTTATTTGGAAGTGGGACTAATAAAATCTCATTGTGTAACCCTTGACGGAAATCACAAAGGGAGGTTTTTCCTCGAATCCATTAAATGAAACTTGCTCGAGATTCTATGCAGCTTGAATGTCAAAGTTAGTCTTGGACAACGAGGGCTGTAGATTTACAACACGCGGCCCTGTTAGATATCTCTACCATATGAGCATTTTCTACAATAGGAAGCACGTTGGTCCTTGAAAGCCTGGAATGCGAAGTGATCTCATTGAAATCTCTTTCTGTCTCTTGACTTTACGCTATCACGTCGTTAGTTTCATCACTCTATTTTCTAACAAATTCTCGAATCTACAGTCACTAAAAATGTTTTATTAACTAAGTGCACCTCGTTAGCTCAAGAATGATTCACTTTCATGGAAGTTATAAGATGATCACTCACTTATTCACAGTTCTGAAGTTGAATCCAAATTCTGTAAATGATAACAAATCCAACTTACTCATGCAAGAGGTTTTGTTTTCACTGTAATGTCACCCAAGAAAAGAAATATTTTCAGGACTAAAACTTATAGCATTCCTCAACTTCAAATTTTAAGCCCACTTGGAAGTACTCTACCAACTCTTCCGCTCCCCATCGCAACCCCACATCCTCTCACCATGCGACTCCTTCGTAGGCCCCATCAATCAACTTTACTATCTGACTGCAGGAATCTTCGACAGCCACTGGAGCCTGCTCCACCCCAAAGCACGAGCACCTGTGTTGTCCATGTTGGTCTGGCACCAGCTAGGACTGGCTACGAACCCAGCAGCTTGTCTTCTTAAGTTCTTCCCCATTCATCCTCTTGGTTAGCCAGTGCGCTGCAGCCTTTGGCGTTCCATGCGTTGCGTTGGGCATGTCTAGTTAGTTTCCAAGATCGACGTATAAGTATCTGATATAAAAAACTAAGGGGAGAGAAAATAGGGAGGTGAGAATATGTGCTGTAAAATATTGAACTGTAAATAGGGAGAATATCGTCTTACTACATCATTAAGTTAGCCTATTTTCATGTATACGATTATCCAAAGTTAGGAATAGAAAACTTGCATACCTCAAGCCACCCCGCCGAGGAGCCCATAGGGCCATAGTCACCCACTTCGGATTCTCCGACCTCAGCAGCAAAGGCAAAGTAGCCTGGTACAACGAAAAGACGCCAAAAACATTCGGCATAAGATGAGTTTGCAAGTCTGCAATCTTGAGCCCCGAAACTTTGGGCCAGACGTATGGAACCCCCATGTTGGCGATCACGAGGTTGAGGTGACCGATACCTTGTGTAGCAAGTTCTTTTCCACCATCAAAAGGGTCAGACTCAATCGAGGCGTCGGTTTTGACGATAATGAGCTGGCTGGCTGTACTTGTGGGCAAGTCAAAGAGGCTCTTGGGATGTGGCGTGTGAGGGATCACAGTTGGCAGCGATGACGATGTGGTTTAGCTTTGCGAGGTAGAGCTGAAGGAGTCATTTTCCCAAGCCCCTATTTGCCCCACTGATCAACACGATGGTTGGCGACATTGTCTAATAGGTAATGATGACAAGAGAGCACACGCGGAGCACCAGATAGAGAACTTCTCTTGCACTATGATTTCTCGACCCCTTTTATATTGTCCATCTTGGCTTGGTTGTCAACTAATGGCAGCAATTCAAGAGCTAAAGACATCATGACATGTCTTGTGGTATTTCCGTCCTTCCATACGTAGGGCATCTGAATGGCTTACACCCTTACATAGCCAACATGTTTAATAATCATTGGTTAAGAATCTTTGA
>Ga0302325_10015589_pt1 | contig 16150 bp, 8 predicted proteins | sample Palsa_T0_2_FD_201948 | JGI IMG/M metagenome (GOLD analysis project Ga0302325, IMG submission 201948) | Peat permafrost microbial communities from Stordalen Mire near Abisko, Sweden - Palsa_T0_2 | ecosystem: Environmental > Terrestrial > Soil > Palsa > Peat permafrost | place: Sweden: Abisko... | reverse complement strand
GGGCTCCAAAGCTACCGTCGCCGCTGCCGGATCATCGATGACTTGGAGGTCGAGCACGAGAAGACGGTATCATTGACAACTTTTATTGTCAATAAGGCGTTCAATACTTTTTTATGTGACTCGCCCTGTTAGCCAGGTCGGTATTGCTCGAGTATGTAAGTGAACTTAAGCGGGAGGATCACCTCTCCGCGTGGGGGCGCCTTAACTGGCAATTTCACTCGATCCTCTATTCGCGCGCCGATCAGCCGAGTTTCATGGCTATTATCCGCAACGTCAACAACAGTGGTGAAAGATATACGCGCCTTCAGCTGTACCTGACTCACGGCATGAAACGCGCCAATGAGGAACATCACCAGATCCTGAATCTCTGCCGTCAGCGCGACGCGACGGGAGCCTGCAAATTGATGCGCCAGCACATTCATTATGCCGGTGAATCGTTGAAGAAGGTCCTTGAGGAAAAGCGCTGGCTGCACGGCTGACTCCGCGTGACGGTAATCAGCGTTTGAAATCCTGGTGAGTGGATTGGCATCGCGCACGATGGCTTCCCCAAGCCATCGTGCGGAATCTCATCTGCGCTTAGTTGAGCTGGCCAACCACTTCGAACCTCTTCACGTTGTTCGTAGCTATGAGGAGAGTGTCTTTGTGATCCCCTCCCAGAGTCGCAGGCTGCCCGTTTACCGTCACATTCTGAAGCAAGGTTGGCGCGGGAAGCCGGAGTTTGAAATAGACTTCCCCGGGAACTCTCGCTCCGCTCAGTTCCACATGCCCCACCAGAGACTTCGCACTCGGCTTCGTCAGCAAGCTGAAGCTGACTTTGCCCCACCGTGTGGGAGCTTGCTCAATCCGAATTTCTTTCCCAGATACCACCCATTCTCGAGGCACACCCTTGGCCAGATACAGCCTGTCCTCATCGGAATCCTCTAGCACCAGCATCCAGCGAACCAGCAGCGGAATGGTCTGTTGCGCCGGAATGCAGTAGGTCCCGGAGTCCCCGGTGATGCCCGTCACTTCTCCAGCGGTCCAACTGCCCCGCGTATGCGCATGATATCGATGGGAATACAGGAATAACAGGAACTCTTCGATGCGGTCCAGTCGAAGCAACGCGAGCGCGTACCCATATGAGATGAAACCAAGAATCTCACGGCCATCTTCCTGAAATCGCCAAACGTTGGCTACCACTCCGAGCGTGGTCGCTCCGTAGGCCCGCATGCAGTCGATTACCTGATTCGCCAGTCGCGGCGGCAGCACGTCCGCCTGCAGCAATTCCGCATAGGGACGATGCGGCCATTGCTGCGGGCTGGGCCGTTGCTTCTCAAGCGACTCGCGAAAAGTAACCGCCGTGCCCGGAAATAACCCAATGTACGGTGGCGTTTTGTCGCTCTGGATGTTCTTCTCTAAGCTTTCGATGGTCCGTTCCTTGAGCGTCTGGCTGCGCTTAAGCCAGCCTTGGGCCAAGTTTTCCATGCTTGCCGACGAGTCTATGTGAGCCAGTTCCGTCCACGCCCGAGCGATGTCTGTGAACCCCCGCGCCGCAAATGCACTGTTGGCATAATATGGCTGCCAGTACAAAGACGGATTCTCGCTGAGACACGAGTCCGACTCACTCCATCCGCGGATCAATCCATAGCCGGGATCCTCACGCGGCAGTCGAAGACTCTCGTCATGCATGTCTCCCAGCAACTTCGCAGTGGCTTCGATCTTCGATCGGTATTTCAGCATCAGAGCGCTGTCGCGGCTGTAATGAAAGTAGCGAGCCAGGAGGGAAAGCGTCATGCCAAACTGCGCGGTTTCGGGACCCCGCATATCGATCATGCCCTTCTCATCCACGTACTCGCTGAAATAGTTGTCGATGAAAAGTCGCGCCGTATCGAGGCGTCCCCACTCCAGGTTGGTATAGATTGCACTGGTGAAGACATCCTGGAAACCGTCGTATTCCGAACCTGCGTAATCGCGGTCAACCGCGCCGTACTTGGGATAGACTCCGCCCGGCCGTGTCATCAACTCTTTTGCAAACGAGTGTTTCGAAATATCAACCCATACGTTCTGCGGAAGCGAAGCCGGAGCAAAATCGTGCAGCTGTTCATCCCAATATTCCGCAAAAGCCAGTAGCGCGCGATAAAACTCTTCAGGCTGCGGGTCTTCGCGCCCGGGCGGGTAGGCAGGATAGCTGTGGCCGTATACGACCTGGGCAATCTTACCGTCTTCGATCCGCGCTGTGCGATGCCAGGTGTGCACGATATATTTGTTCTTGTTCGCACCTGTATCGCCAAATACAATCACTTCCCAGTAGGAATGATCCGAGATCGGAATCACTTTGCGTACGGCCGGCATCCAGCCTCCGACCAAACCATCGTATAGCTGACCGCTTTTCACTGCCTCATGCAGTTCGGGTGAATATTGGATCGGATGGTACGTCCGTGTGTTGCCGCTACGGTACACCGGAGTAACGTCGTAAGCTTCCCGGGTACCCACAAACGTCGTCCATGTGCGTGGGTTTTTCTCCGCCGACGCCATCGGCGGCGCTGCCGACTTCACTTTTTCGGGGTCGGGATCGCCATCCTGCAAAAGACGATCGGCAAGCAGATCGGGTGAGGACAGCCCTATCTGTTTGAGAGCTAGCCCCAGGTAAGGGTTCCCCTCGGGCATGGAGGCTTCGGCGCTCCTGGCAAGGACCCGCGTCTCTCCGGATGACGACGCAAACACGAGGGATCCTTCACCAGTGCGCAAATCTTCATACACCTTCCACGAATCTTCTTTGAGCTTGAATTCAGCGACTAGCGTACAACCCTCAAGTGAGGCTACGGCGGCGGCTTTCCGCGCAGGCTTCCGGGCAACGGAAGGGCTCGTCTGCGCAGATGCTCCACGGCCGGGGGATAGGACCTCAAGACCAGCCGCGGTGGCTGCGATTCCCTGCAGGAAATCGCGTCGATGCATAAGAGCCCTCTTTTGCTTACTTAGACCCGGCGCTGATCACTTGCTCGAGCGCCGTCGCCGCCTCGGGTTGCCAGCAGATTCCCGGCCTTCTTTGATCCCAAACTTGGTCGGCAATACCAAGAAGCCGTTGGTTTTCTCGATCCGGCGTGGTGTCACGTCCGCGACGTAAACAAGGCTGTACCGTCCGGCAAGAAGTAGAGTAACCAAAAAATGCATTTACCGAATGCGCCAACTTGCGTCGCATCAGCAAATGCATCTGGCGCCAGCCGATTCTCAGAACTCGACGTTCGCTCGCAGCTCGATCACGCGGGCGCCCTGGTTGGGGGAAGCAAGGTTGTAGTTAGGCGAAATGCCGCCGATTCCAAAACCGTAACCCTGAATAAACGGAAACTGGTAGCCGGCGGAGTTGCAGTAATAATTGCATCCGTTCCCCGGCCCAGGCTGGAAATTCGGATGGTTGAAGAGGTTTAGCATCTCCGACTGCAAGACAAATTGAATGTTCTCTCGAATCGGAAAGTGTTTCGTGATCGATAAGTCGTCGTTCCAGTAGCGCGGCCCATACAGCCAGACGCGCTGCCCAATCGTGCCCGCCGTGGTATTGGGAGTGATGTATGCCGGGTTTGCCCCACCTCCGGTGCCATTGTTGGCCAAGTATTTAGGATTGATCAAATCCACAGCCGGCTGCCCGGGAATATGGTAAACCCCGATCGAACTCTGCAGTTGGGAGACGGTGACCCCATGCAGCACGACACCGCCGTCCCCCAGCCCATCTGCATTCTGGTCATTGTTGAAGGTGCTGGCAGTCGTTGGGTTACCGTTGCCGCTGCCGCCACCCAACAGGAAGGGAGTCCCAGTCTGAAAGTTGAAAATCGTTCCGAGGGTCCAGCCACCGACGACTTTGTCCAGGACGCCTCCGTGGTTCACGAATGACCGACCCCTCCCAAAAGGCAGATCGTAGGTGCCGTTGATGTTCATGGAGTTCCTGATATCGAAAAGCGATGGGCCGTAGCCAAGACGCATGTTGCGAAGAGTAAAAGTGTAGGTCTGGCCTTGCCAGTTATTCGGCGTCGTCAATCCCAAGGTATGGCTCCAGGTATAGTTGGCGTCGAATTGCAGACCATGCCACTGCTTCTGACGCAAATCCACCTGAAGGGCGTTATAGTTCGAATATCCTTCGGCCACCAAATAGAGTGCCGAGTTTCCTGCAGCATAAGGGTTTGCCTGGAAGAAGTTGATGGGCAACCCTGCTCCCGCGCCGCCGGTGTAGTTCACGCCGTTCAGAGGGTTCGTGCAGGGCCCAAAGGAGGAACCGACCAAATTGCAGAAATAAGGCGCAGTTCCATTGTTGTTATCAAGCGCTCCGCCGATAGCTCCAGCCTGCCCCGTACCCACTTCGGCGGAAAGATTGGCGTTGGTGTAATCGGCGAGACTTCCGTCCGCCCCGGCGGCTTCCCCGGCGAACGCCGCATCGAACAGAGGTGTCGCCTGCTGGCCGGCAATACCGTGATTCGCGAACGAGCCCTGGTAGTTGGGGTTCGTGCTGGCATTGTTGAGCGCCAAGTTAGTCTGCGCGGCTTTCACGTTGGTCAGGACTCCGTACGGTCCGGGTTGGAAGATGTTGACCTCGTTAATATCTTCATACATCCATTGGCGCAGCGTTCGATTGCCGACATACCGTATCTCCAACGCCCGGCTCTCGCCCAACTGCCGCTGAATCCCAAGGTTCCACGACTCCGTGTAGGGTTGTTGAATGTTCGGGTTAATGCCATTCGCTCCTGGGCCGCCCACAAAAGTGAAGTCCGACATGGCCTCGCTGACCTGAAAGGTTTGCGGCGACAACACGTACGACTTACCCGCGGGGAGCTGGAAGGGAGCGTTGTTACTGGCCAGAGCAGGAGTGCTCAGAAGGAAGCTACCTGGCGTGAAGTTGCTGGACCCACCATTGTCGTTGGCAAAAAGGTTGAAAGACTGGTAGTAGAACGATCCGCCATCCGAAGCCTGGTTCCAGAAGTATTGCTGGGGTTCCGTAAACTTTTTCAGAGAGATGCCGGCTCGGATCACCGTACGGTCTCCTCCCATCAGCTTCTGCCCAAACCAGCCATCTCCGCCATGCGGATTCCAGGCGATGCCGACTGCCGGTTGGGGACTTACATTCCAGTTTCTGTAGGCAGTCGGGCGTTCGGCGAGTACAGGATTCATGTCTCCTTGCAGCGACCCCGGATTGAACAGGTTGTATATACCGGAAGGGCCAAAGATCGCTGCCGGCGTCGCACTGTGATACAGGCCCGTGAGGTCGTGATCGGCGCCCGTGAAATCCCAGCGCAGCCCGTAGTTCAGCGTTAAATTCTTCCGTAGCCGGTAAGAATCTTGAAAGTGCAGAGCCCATGCCCGCTGCAATTCATCGAGGTTGTAAGCATTGAGCTGGCCCGTGTAGAACTGTTTTGATTGCGGATCATACGCGTACTGACCGTTCACCAGCGAAACCGTGCCCGTCAGGATCGCATACAACTGCTGGGCGTTCGAGGCGAGCGAGGTACCTGAAGTAAACGGGAGCGTGGCGTTGGTGAAGGCGTTCTGGGCCGGGTCTCCGGTCGCGAGCCCCAAAGTGGCGATGGGGAATCCCTGAACGCCGTTGTAATAGTGGTCCTGCTCCTGGTACCACGAGAATCCAAAGTTGAAGGTGTGCGCGTGACGCTGCCAAGTCACAGTGTCCGACGCGTTGAAAATCGGGTAATAGGTTCCTGTGGGAACGTAATCCACAGTGCCACTCATCTGAGTGGCCAGCGTGCTTCCAGAACCCGGGTAATCCCACCCAACTTGGGGGACGTTCGCGCTGAGCGGGGCGGCTCCTGCACCGAACAGGGTCCAGTTATACAGAAAACCACCGCGAAAGTCGTTCACGACCGTCGGAGACACCGTGTAGTTAAAACCGAGCGCGGCCGTGTAGTTCTTGCTCACAACTCCGGCTGCGGTGTTGCCCCATACGGAACCCGGAAAATCTGGAACCTCCGTTCCGTTGATCGGAAAGTGGTACTTCGTCATGTTCCAAGCCACATTAAACCGCATCTTATCGGTCGGAGTGTAGTCCACCCGGACTGCGGGATAGTAGTAAGTGGTGGGGTTTGGAACCTGCCACGTGATCTGCTGGACATTAGGATCCCCAGTCGGGGCAGGCGTGACCGTTACCCCACTCAAACTGGGGTAGGCGGAAAATACAGCGGAGGTGGCGGGACTCAATGTCCGGTTGACCCCTTGACTTTGGGCAAGCGTGTAGAGGTTCGCGGTGTGCGTATTTCCGTCGGTTCCGACATAAGTGAAGACGCCCGATTGCGCGGCCGAAGTCAAAAGCCAATTGGTTGCGCCTACGACTCCAGGCTGTCTGGATTCCGAAAAGGTGCCAAAAACGAACAACTTCTCCTTGATGATTGGGCCGCCAATACTGCCCCCAAAGTCGTTCAGCTTGATGGGATTCTTGGGGAGAGGACTGCTTGGATCCAAATAATTCGCGGTATCGTTGTACCAGCTTTGCGCATTCAATACAGCATTCCGGAAGTCTTCAAATGCCCGCCCATGAAACGCGTTCCCGCCACGGCGGGTGACGAAGTTGATCTGCATGCTGGCCTGCCCGAAGCCCTGGTTCATGTCGAGCTGCTCAGTCTGCACCGTCATCTCCTCGATGCTCTCAAGACGCGGGCTTATGGCCGGCGCCGCGTTGCCACCAAATTTCATACGGCTCGAACTGCCAATGACTCCATCGACGTTGTTCCCCTGGTCGATGGCCGGAAGGCCATTCCAGGTTCCTCCTTCATTGGTCTGCCCGCCCGTGTATCCGGGAACCAACTGCGACAACTGGGTCAAATCGCGGCCCTGGATGGGAAGGTCTTCGATCTGCTTCATGTCGAGGGTCGTACCAATCATGTTGGTCGAAGTTTCAACCAGGGGAGCTGAGCCGCCGGCAACCTCCACGGTCTCATTGATGGAACCGACTTTGAGCGTGGCAGAAATGTCCGTCGTCTGGGCCGCTTGCACAACCACATCGGTGAATTCTTCAGTCTGAAAGCCAGTCTTTGACACCCTCAGCTTGTACTTTCCAAGGGAAAGGTCTACGAAAGTGTGCGTGCCTCTTTCCTCCGTCTCACCCTTGCGCAGTTCGTTGGTTGTAGTATCTCGAAGCTCGAGTTGTGCGCCTGACACGACGCGGCCGCTGGGGTCGAGGACGGTCACATTGACCGTTCCCTCAGAGCCGTGCTGCGCCAAGGCAGACTGGCCACTCGATAGCACCAGCAGAACCAGCAGGACGGTTTTGGCAGCAGCGAGCACGTTACGCGAAGATGTGGGAGTCACGTATCCTCCTTTATGGCACCTTGAAGATTGTTGCGAGGTGTTCCGAGCTCAACCGCTCACCACCGAGAGCATGCGCGCCATCGGTCCACAGTTCTCCACTCCGCCGGCTGCAAAACAAAGCTGGCTTCGCGACTGCAGGTAAACGTTTGCCCATTGGTGAAATCTTGTATACTTTATCCGCCGCCTTTGTCAACCAAATTCTGCTTGGCACCTCACGGTGCCCTTTTTCTTGCAGCTGTTTTTCCTGGGACACTCGGTTCTCGGAACGTCGAGCCTGCGCTCTTCTGTTTTCAGTGATCTTGCCCAGCGTGATACAAGACAATTGTTCCCGGAGAGGCTGCGTTGACACCTTCCAGACGAGAATTGCTAAAGTACATGGGATCGATGGGGCTGGCGCTGGCGGCTGCGCCGTGCGCTCGCTGTCTGCCTGGAACGCCCAATCCGGTGACTTTTCTAGATGTCGCGCGCTCCGCCGGCATCACCTTTCAGCACGACAATGCCGCGTCTCCGGAAAAATATCTGATTGAAACAATGGGATCCGGATGCGCCTGGATCGACTACAACCAGGATGGTCTGCTCGATCTATATCTTGTGAACAGCGCGGCGACCGAGCTGTACAAGCCAAAGCAACCTCTGCGAAGCGCACTTTACCGCAATAACGGAGATGGCACCTTCACCGACGTCACCGGCAAAGCCGGCGTTGGCGCCGACGGTCTGTTCGGCATGGGCGTGGCCGTGGGTGACTATGACAATGACGGATTCCCCGACTTGCTCGTGCTTGGCTATGGTCGATGCATTCTTTACCACAATAACGGGGACGCTACATTCTCCGACGTGACCGCGCGAGCCGGTGTGGAAAATCCTGGCCGCTGGGGGTCGAGCGCCGCATGGTTCGACTACGACAATGATGGTCGCCTGGATCTCGTCGTTTCGAACTACGTCGACTGGTCGCCAGAGCGCAATTTCTACTGTGGTGATCGGGGTCCGGGGCTGCGAAGCTACTGTCACCCGGACGATTTTCACGGCCAGCCTCCGACGCTGTATCACAACAACGGCGACGGCACATTCAGCGATGTGAGCAAGTCTTCGGGCGTCGGGTTGAAAGGTGGAAACGGCCTCGGCGTTGTAACGTTCGATTACGATAACGACGGCTGGCAAGACATTTTTATTGCCAATGACCACATGCCGAATTTCCTGTTTCACAACAACCGCGACGGGACTTTCAGCGAAGTGGCATATGTGGCCGGCGTCGCGGTCAGCTCGGACGGTCAGTTCGAGGCCGGTATGGGAACCGATGCCGCCGATACTGCGGGCAGTGGCCGCATGGACGTGATCGTCACTCACCTCGATATGCAACTTGCGCGGTTCTACCGGAATCTGGGAGACCAGACTTTCGATGACGCGACCCTACGCTCAAAGATTGGTTACGCTACCTACCACATGAGTGGGTTCGGCACACGTTTCATGGACTACGACAACGATGGGGCGCGCGACATCTTCATGGCGAACGGACACGTTCTCGACAACATTCAGCGCTATCACGCCGACACGCGCTATGCCGAACCCAAGTTGATGTTTCACAACAACGGGCATGGGATTTTTGAAAACGTGAGTGATCGCTTGGGGCTGGATTTTCAGCTGCCGCGGGTGAGCCGCGGAGCCGCGGTCGGCGACTTCGATAATGACGGCAACCTCGACATTCTCGTGAACAACAATGGCCAGGCCCCTCAACTTCTGCGTAATGATGGAGGGAATGCCAACCACTGGCTGGAAATCCTGCTGATCGGCACGCAGTCCAATCGAGATGGCGTTGGGGCACGACTGAAAGTATCCGCGGGAGATCTCATCCTTTACGATCAGCGCAAAGGCGGCATGAGCTATCAGTCCGCTCAGGATCCGCGTCTCCATTTTGGGCTGGGTCAGCATTCAACCGTCGATGCAGTCGAAATTCTCTGGCCCAGCGGAACCACGACCAAGCTGGCCGGCCTGGAGAGCAACCGGATCATCGCGATCAAAGAAGGTGTGGGGATCGTGGAGCGCCCATTCCCGCGTGTCCCTGCCAAATGAGTACGAGTATTTTTGATCAACGGGCCGGTTATGGATGCGGCGCTGCGGGTTCCTCTTCGATACCCCGGCCTGCATAACCCAACTTGCGATCACCGGGAGCGGAACTGATTCGGTCGGCCTGCTCTCGATTGAGCTTCTCCAGAGCTCGAAGCGCGTCCTGCGCCTGTTCAATGTCACCATGCCGCTGATAAGCCTTAGCTAAGCTGGCGTAAACGGATGGTTTGGACGGATCGAGGCGGCGTGCCTTTTCCAAATGAGCAATCGCATCTTCAAGCCGGCCGGCCATAAGATATAGGCTGCCAAGCGCGATCTGCGCACTCGGGTCGCCAGGCAGTTGCGTGACCGCTTTCTCCAGGGCCGCTTGCGCCTCCGCGAACTCAGGCTGACCCGGACTGACTCCGGAGCGAAGCAGGGCTTCCCCAAGAACTGTCAACAAGGCGTGATTCTCATAACCTCTCCTGACGCCTTCGCGCGCGGTTCGGATTGCCTCCGCAACGTCTCCCTCAAACAATTCTTCGTGGGCAGCCGCAAGATAGCCGATCTCGCTTTCAGCCGCGAGTTTGCCCGCCAAATCAAAGTCCGGTTTGGCTTGATCAAACTGGTCCAGCTGGGTAAGAAACATGGCTCGCTCGTAATGGAGTCGCGCCGATTGCGGCAGGTTTCGCAGTCCAATATCGACGACCTTGAGCCCAAGAGCGTAATCGTTGTGGTCCATGCAGGCATCCGCGACGAATGAATAGAGCTTCTCGTTTTGTGGCGATAGGGCCGCAGCCTTCTCGAGAGAAGCCAGGGCTTCTTGCGGCTGTTCATTTCCTACATAAGCCTGCGCCAGCAGATTCTCCACATCCACGCCGTCGTGCCCTTTGCCTCGCAGATCGTTCAGGGCCTGAATTGCTTCCTTGAACTGGCCAGTTCCTACGTAGCAAAGCGCCAAGTTGAAATTCGCAGCGTATTCGTAGACATCCCCCTTGCGAGCGATCAGAAGGTGAGGTATGGCGTCTGCGAAAGAACCCTGTCGGGTGAGCTCCGTCCCCTTGCGCAGTTCTTCTTCGGCCCGCTCTTGTGCACGCAAGACCGCGTCGCCACCGTCAGGTTGAGTGGCTTGATTCTGGTGGACTGGGATTTACTGCCTGCCGGAGGCAGCTTGCCCATGGCTCGACGAGCTGAGCGCGAACGCGATCACGAACCCAGCCATCGCTCCCAAACAAAAAGCAGCCAAAGCATGCCTTCGTGAGTTCATTCGCGTCATCCGGGACGACTACTTCCACTTTCCCTGACCTTCGACGAAGGTGACGTAGCGGTCGAGAGGCAGTTCGGTAAACCGTTCCGTTTTGCCGCTCGGTTGCGGCCATTGTATTTCCAGCCAGTCGATCTTGGTTCGCTTCCCCAATCCCAAAACGATGCGCGGATCGTGGGACGAGAGATAGCTGCCTCCACCTACCTTAAATTGATGGCGCTTCAGATCGCCCGCTTGATACGTGATCTTGGCGCCGATAGCATCGATATTCGCCTTCGTGCCCACAAGTCGTACGCCTAACCAATGGTTCTGCCGGCCGAGGTTGTTGCGCAATAAAACGGGTGCTGCGTTGTTCTGTGTTACCAGCACGTCCACCGCGCCGTCATTGTCAAAATCGCCGAGCGCCAGGCCGCGTCCAGACAGGGGCCTAGAAAAGATGGGCCCGCTCTGTCCGCTAACATTTTCAAAACTTTTTCCTGTGTTGCGAAAAAGCAGTAAGGGTTCCAGAAACTTCACTCCTTCGATTCTCTTGTCGACCGCATCATCGGGATGACCGTTGGAGAGCAGCAGGTCGAGATCACCGTCATTGTCGTAATCGAAGAATTTCAGCCCCCATCCGCTCATCAGACGAGTGGCGGCGCCGATCCCGCTCGGATTCGCAATATCGCTGAAGGTCTCGTTTCGATCATTGTGGTAGATCGAGTACATCTCATGATCCACGTTGGCCTCGAACAGATCAATCCAGCCATCTTGATCGTAGTCAGCCGCATCCACTCCCATCCCGGAGCGCGGTTTGCCAAAAACATTGACTCCCACCCCGGCCAGTAACCCGATTTCTTCGAACCGCCCCTTGCCACGGTTGGCAAACAGAAAGTTGGGGACGGTGTCGTTGGTTACATAGAGATCCATGCGGCCATCGTTGTTTATGTCGGCGGCGACCGCTCCCCACGCTTTTGCCAGAGGCTGCGAAATGCCGGACTCCTTGCTCACGTCCGTAAACGTTCCATCGCCATTGTTGTGAAAGAGCCAGCATGGCATGGGATCGTAGATGGTGGGAATGCAGTAGAAACGTTCGCCAGTCAGGCGATTGCCACAGAACTTCAGCTTCGCCTTGCTGTAATCCACGAAGTGACAGACGAAAAGATCAAGCCGGCCGTCGTTGTCGTAATCAAACCACACGGCACTGGTCGCCCAGCCAGGCGCGGCCACGCCCGCTTTCGCAGTCACGTCGGTGAAAGTGCCGTCTCCGTTGTTGTGGTACAGAATGCTGTGGGGATATTGGGTGACGTAGAGGTCGGGAAAACCGTCACCATCATAATCGCCCACCGCGACGCCCATGCCGTAGGCGTCGCCCGGCACGCCGGCTTTTCGCGTTACATCGGTGAACGTACCATCGCGGTTGTTGTGATACAGCGCGTTCTGGAGCGGCTGCGGCGGCTCATAGAAGTCGCATCTGCCACTGTTCACCAGATAGAGGTCTATCCAGCCGTCATTGTCATAATCGAGGAATGCACAGCCGGCTCCGACGGTCTCGGGCAAGTGAGCCATCGCAGACCGCCCACTGACATGAACCCACGAAATGCCACTGGCGGAAGCGGAAATCTCCTCAAAGCTGGGTGCTGCATTGTCTGCCCGGATGCTCGAAGTGAAAGGGGAAACCAGACCCGCGCCGCCCAGTGCGCTCCCGATCCCCGTCCAACCCAGCAGCTGAAGAAAGCGACGGCGAGAAGCCAGATTCCACCCATCGCTTAGGTACTTCACCATTCACCGAACCTCCGCTGGCCTCACCGGGGTGTTTGCGCACTCGGCGGTGTTTTCGCTGTGGCTTCTCGCTCGCGTGCCATCTCCCGCTCCGCATCCGCCTTGCGCCCGGTTCGCGCGTAAGCGGTTGCCAGTTGATAGTGACCGGCCGGATCTCCCGGCTGCATCTTTACGTAGGTGTGCAGCGGCGCAATGGCATCGGAGAACTTCCCCGCCGAGTTGAGGGACATCCCGAGCGCCAGATACGCCTCCTGAAATCCTTCATCGAGCTTCGACGCTCGCGAAAAATGTCCGATGGCTTCGTCCCATTGCCCGGATTGACGAGCGATCTCTCCCAGCAGAAACTCCGCCGGGGCGCTGCCGGGATCAATTTTCAGTTCTTCATCAAATTCCGCTTTCGCCTTTTCAGCGTCCGCTGGCGATTTCGAGAGAAAGATGCGCCCTAGACGATAATGAATACCGGCCAGCTTAGGCTCTTGCTCAAGAATTTTCTGGTACGCGGCGACGGCCTTATCCCAGTTTTCCTGCGACTCGAAAGCTTCCGCTTCGAGCTGTTCTGCCTGATGCGAACTCGGGGCCGTCGCCGCCAGTTCCTGCGCTGCCCGAGAAGCAAGTTCCGAATAGAAGTGGGTGGTGCTGTAGAGCACGTCAGGATCGTGCGGAAATTCGCGGTTCAACACAAAGAGCGCTTCGACCGCGGTTTCTGTCTGTTCAAGACTCATGGCGCATCGAGCTGTCGACATCACGGCCCGGTACTTCAACGGTTTGTCCGTTAGATGTGCCTCGGCTTTCTTCAGAAGCGGTAACGCCTCCCGGCAGCGACCTTTCAACGCCAGGCTGATGCCCCGTTCGGCCAGGGACGGAGCCTCCACCGCCGTTGCGTTCGACGACGCTTGTGCATGGAACACCCCCGTGAGTGAGGCGCACACGCAGAAAACGAGGGAGCAAGCCTGAAGAAATCTAGCCATTTGAAATATGGAACCTGACCTCAGCGCTCCGCGAAGTATACCCTGTGGTCCCGACGCGTAGGTCGGTCGGTACGGGCTGGTATTCTCCTGGAGTCCAAAGGAAACTTGGAATTGGCCAAGATCGAGCTTAGGTGTATAAAATATCCATCGTCAAGGCCGGACATCGGACTTGGGGAGGAAACAATCCAATGACACGCTTCGCGGACTTCTCTCGCAGGGATTTCATGACGTCGGTTGCCGTCGCCGCTGGTTCAATTTTGATACCCAGACCCTTGATGGCAACTCCCCCGCAAGACCCAGTCGTAGACGCTCCCCAGAAAGAAAGCAAGTCCGTCAGCCGCGAGAAAGTATCCTGGAAGGCACGCCCCTTCCCGATGAAACAAGTGCGCCTGGGAGAGGGGCCGTGCAAAGTCGCGATGGAAGCCGACCGTCAATACTTGCATTCGCTGCCTCCGGACCGACTCTTACATACTTTTCGCACCAATGCCGGCATTGCTTCCTCGGCCGAACCGCTGGGAGGATGGGAGGCGCCTGATTGCGAACTCCGCGGCCATTACGCCGGTGGCCACTACCTTTCCGCTTCCGCTCTGATGTATGCCAGCTCAGGAGACGACGATCTCAAAAACAACGCCAGCGCTGTGGTGGCCGAACTCGGCAAGTGCCAAACTGCGCTGAAGAGTGGTTATCTCAGTGCCTTCCCCGTTGAATTCTTCGACCGCCTGCGCGAACGTCAAAGAGTGTGGGCGCCCTTCTACACCATTCACAAGATCATGGCCGGCCTTCTGGACATGTATATCTATTGCGGCAACGAGCAAGCGCTCGACATGGTTCAGAAAATGGCCGGTTGGACGGCCGGCTACACTAGCTCACTCAGTTACGAACACATGCAGCGTGTTCTCGGCACAGAATTTGGCGGCATGGGCGAAGTGCTTTCCAACTTGTATGCGGTGACGGGCAAGGACCAATACCTTGAAGTGGCGCAACGCTTCGATAAGAAACAATTCTTCGATCCGCTGGCGGCTCACCGGGATGAACTGAAAGGTCTGCACGTCAATACACACATCCCGCAAGTAATTGCCGCGGCCCGGTACTACGAACTCACCGGCGACCGGCGCTATCGCGACATTGCGCAGTACTTCTGGGACGAGGTGGTCAGCGAGCGCTCCTATTGCACCGGCGGCACCAGCAACGGCGAGTCGTGGAATACGGACCCGGGCAAACTTTCAACCGAGCTCAGCGCCAGCACCACCGAGTGCTGTTGCGCCTACAACATGATGAAGTTGACGCGACACCTGTTCGGTTGGTCGCCCGACGCACATCTCATGGACTACTACGAACGCACCCTGTTCAACCATCGCCTGGGGACCATCAACCCCGAAGACGGCACCTTGATGTACTACCTGCCGTTGGCGGCGGGTTCTTGGAAGACTTTCGGCAAGCCGTTTGACGCGTTGTGGTGCTGCACCGGCACCGGTTCAGAAGAATACGGAAAACTGACCGACACGATTTATTTCCACAATGACGATTCGCTCTACGTGAATCTCTACATCGACTCAGAACTGGAATGGCCGGAAAAGGGTTTGCGCCTGAAGCAAGAGACTCGCTTTCCCGAAGAGCAAGGCACGACCATCACCGTCTCCGCCAATCGTCCAGCGCAGCTTGCGATCCATCTTCGCATTCCCTATTGGGTGCAAGGCGGCAACGTGAAAATCAACGGAGCCGCTCTGCCCGCCTTTGCCAGCCCGAGCAGCTATCTCACCCTCAATCGTGTCTGGAAAAGCGGCGACAAGATTGAACTCAGCCTGCCGATGGGGCTACATATCGACAGCATGCCGGACAATGAAACCATCCAGGCTGCGATGTATGGCCCTCTGGTCCTGGCTGGTCGTTTCGAGGCAGTCCCAAAAGAGATGACGTACGGCGATTTCAGGCCGAAACCGGGTGATGAGAATGGCAAAAAACTTCCAGACATCGTGGCTGACGCCGCTAAGCCTACGGAGTGGATTGAGCCCGATGCGAAGCAGCCCCTCACATTCCATGCCATGGGTCAGTCGGAACCGCTCACCCTGGTCCCTCTCAACAAAGTAATTCACGAGCGCTACGCGGTTTACTGGAAGGTCGACAACAAGACGACTTAGCATTTCCATTGCTTCTGCTGTTTGATCGCTGCCGGCGGCCAACTTCAATGTTTCAATCGAGAGGCAATGCCTTTCCAGGCTCGAGCCGGTGCACGCCACGCGCCTTCAGGGCGCTCGAGGGCCCGACAGCCTCTAGAAAGAGATTTCGACTGGCTTTCCTTCGAATTTCACACTTCGCGTGACTTCGGCCAACTGTACGGTGATCGCCCTTGGCTGCGGCGACAGCATACGCGAACCAGAAGCGAGTTGCAGACTGAGTGTTCTGCGTCGATCGTCCCACGCCATCTGGATTCCCATCCATTCTCCGTTCCGATAGTGGAAGGAGGTGCCGTCGTCCTCATAAAGCAGGAACGAAGCATCGCCACCCGGGAAAATCGAAACAGAAAGTGGCCCATCGACCTTCTCGGACGTAAACTGCTTCACCGGACCCAGTGGCAGGATCGATCCCGCTCGCACATAGAGCGGGATGGTCTCGAGGTCCACTGGCCGGCTGATTTCACGGCCGCCCTCGAGGCGTTCGCCCGTCCAATAATCGTACCAGGTCGAGCGCGGCAGATAGATCAAGCGAGTCGTTGCGCCCTTCTCGACAACCGGTGCAACCAGCACGTTCCTGCCCCACAAATACTCGTCTCCACACCCGACCGCCTTCGGATCGTCCGGAAAGTGCAGCCACAAAGCCCGCATGATCGGCATGCCAGTGG
>Ga0302325_10015588_pt1 | contig 16151 bp, 14 predicted proteins | sample Palsa_T0_2_FD_201948 | JGI IMG/M metagenome (GOLD analysis project Ga0302325, IMG submission 201948) | Peat permafrost microbial communities from Stordalen Mire near Abisko, Sweden - Palsa_T0_2 | ecosystem: Environmental > Terrestrial > Soil > Palsa > Peat permafrost | place: Sweden: Abisko... | reverse complement strand
ATATATGTCAGTCATATGATAAGACTCCTAGAACCAATCAAATAGCCAGTTTTTGCACCTCGCTTAATTCCAAGCATTTTTCCGCCCTCCCCTACATCGCACACGTGATCCCCCTTTCTATCTATGAACATAACACTAATGCCGTTAGGCAAATATATAGATCTTATATCTTAGAAAAAGCTTTATATTTCCCGTTTCTCGAATATAGGAATAGGGAGTTAAGTATTCCGGTAGATGAGTACTCACCTAGCTCAGGCCCTTAGGTCGTCTTTCACCTAAGGCATCACCCATCGGCTCGGTAAAAGCAGCGTGTTCGGGTGAGCCTCGCGAGATGCGACGGCATAATTTTATCATACTTGGCCGCCAAGCCCCAGCGGTGCTGAAATATTCCGCTCGGCCCCCAACATAGCACTTCTCATCACTAACCACCATCGCGAAATAAAGCAGGCGACAGTAAAGCTGCAGCCAAGAAGCGCGTGACGCTGACGACCGAACCAATACACATTTCGCGTATCTCACCATCCGTGAGGCTGAGCCTGCGCCACCTTAGGTGCCACTAAAGGCCCCACTCGCTGTCAGTCCAATATAAGCACAAGGCTGCCATGACCGAGAGGTTGCGATGCAGAAAGACGATTGTTTGGATTGCATACTTCTGGTAGCACCACTAGAGACAGCGACATCGCGGGGGTTTCTCTGGAGATTGAGACGGACTCTCGTTAAGCAGCCTCGACCTGTCTCGAACTCCAAAGACCTGAGAAGTTGAAGGGCAATCCTCTCCCGTTCAGACGTTCCTTCCACCCCGAAACAACTCGTGTCCGCCCATTCGACGTGTTCCAACCTTGTCCTTCTAAACTCGGTCATCATGGAAGCCCTGGGCGTGGCCAGCAGCATTGCGGGTCTGGTCAGTCTGGCCGATGTTATTGCCTTCAAAGTTTCAAGATTCTACACGCTTGCAAAGGGAGCACACTCCGATATCAAAGCTCTACTGGTGGAGATACAAAGCCTTTACGGGGTCTTGAATAGTCTCAAACTCCTAGCGTCATGTCTCGAGGCCGAGCAACCCCCACCCTACGGTAAGTTCTCACTCTCCACACAAAGATGATGTCACGTGCTGAGAATGGGACAGCAAACACGAAGGCTCCGGAAATGGATCATTTCCATACCTGCCGAGCGAATCTTGATGAGTTGAAACGAGCATTGGGGAAGTTCGATTTGGATTCAATGAAGTCGTTGACACGAGTGAGGACGAAGTTGATGTGGCCGATGAAATCGACAGAGACGAAAGAGCTCGTGGAGAAGATTGCAAGGAATAAGAGAGATCTTGCTGATGCTCTGACCGCCGACGGCTTGTAAACCTTTTGACCTCCTAATGTACCAATGGTTTGCTGACATTTAGGAAAGAACTACCCTGGTAAAGGCATTATCATCTCAAAACCAGTTGACAGAGACTATGGAGGATGTGCAGATGCAGCTTCAACAGATGGCAGAAGAGAAAGCCGAGAACGAGCAGGGTAAGGATTCCCAAATAGCTAGTTTGAACCATGCACTGACCTGGATGAAGATGAACGCAAGAGAAAAGTGTTTGACTGGTGTTCAAAAGTAGATCCGTACGAAAAGCACAAGAATGCCAAGAGTCTTAGACATCCGAATACGGTTCTGTGGTTCTTCGATTGCCCAGAATATCAAAAATGGATGGAAGAATCAAATTCTTCCATCTGGCTATTTGGAATCCGTAGGAACCCGTCCGTCTTTCGATGTCCCAGAAAGTCACTGACATTGTTCCAGCCGGCGCCGGGAAAACTATTTTGACTTCCGCAGTCATAGAAAATGCCAAAAAGCTGGCCGAGACGAAGCCACGGTGTGCCCTTGCTTACTATTATTGCGAATATAGATTGCCAGAAACACAAATACTCTCGAATATACTTGGATCCTTGATCAAACAGATATGCGCTAGTTCAGCTGAAGCGTTCGAAGAATTGGATTTATTTTACTCGGAACGAAATGAAAAAGCCAAGCACCCTGCCCTCCCAACGGGGGAGGAGCTGGACAAGTTTCTCAGGCGTTTGAGCACCTCATTTGATTCCGTGATGGTGATTGTGGATGGTCTAGACGAAATCTCCGACCCGGAGGAACAAAGCAAAGTCCTCAAGGTGCTATCGACGCTGAATACGCCTACTGATGGATCAATCAAAGTTATTTACACGAGTCGGGACGAAATTGACATTAAACAATATTTCTCTGAGTCCAAAGGGATTTCAATTGCCGCAAGGGGCAACGATTTGGAGTTGTTTGTCGCAGCTGTCATCGAAGACAGGATTAAGAACAGATCACTTCGGTTGAGAGATCCTGCACTAAAAGGCATTATTATCAACGGGATTGTGTCTAAAGCGAACGGAATGTATGTTTCAAAGACAGATATTATCAAGTCAGGGTCTAACACTGTATAGGTTTCAATGGGCGAAATGTCAACTGGACTATTTGTGCTTGCTGAGTACCGACAAAGAGCGACGAAACGCCCTCGATACGCTTCCTAAGGATCTTTTTGAAACGTATAGAAGAATATTAGACCGAGTCAATAACAGTACCCCAGGCAATCGAAGTCTTGTCCAGCGGACCTTGCGATGGATGCTATTCTCGGAGGAACCCATGGATGCGGAAACAGTCGCCACAGCAATCGCTATTGAAATCGATTCGGACTACGTATGTGCAATATCTAATTCCACCCTCCTCATTTAACTAACTATGAGACTGTGCAGGTGGATGATGATGATATCCCCGACGTGGATAGCATTCTGAAGTGGTGCAGCAGTCTCGTGAGGAGAGATGAATCATCAGGAACGCTCTCATTCTCCCATTTTACTGTAGAGGAGTTTCTCGAAGACGACCAACTCTTGGAGACTCCAGAACTGCGATACTTCCACATGAGTCGCAACCCTTCAGAACTCATCCTAGCCAAAGTTTGCCTCACCTATCTAAACTTCGAGCAATTCTCGGACTTGGCACCCGAGGATATCAAAGAGAAGGCAGACGACCTACCTTTTCTTAAATATGCTGCTAAACATTGGTTCGCCCACGCGTTTACGGAAAGAGAGGTCCGAGATACAGACGAGATACTCTTCGACCTGATATGTCGACTTTTTAATCCCATCAAGTCGCCCAACTTTATGCTGTGGCTTCAAATATATTGGAGAGACCAGGATGGAAAGATTCCTAAAGCTGCGCCCACCTTACATATAGCGGCAGGTCTTGGCCTCGTCAGAGTCTGCAAGTGGCTTCTTGAGAAAAAAACCGACATCAACTTCATCGACGCTACGCTCGGAAGCCCACTAATTTGTGCAATAAAGAGTATTCGATGGCACAACCCCAACAGGCCAGAAGTCGTTCGGCTATTGCTAGAGCACGGAGCACGAGCTGACGTACAATTCTTGGATACAAGACGAGCTTTTGTGATTCATGGGAAGCAGCCATCAGAGGCAAAAGTTACTGTTACGCCGATGTCCCTTGCACTTGATCTTGCTGCAAGAGATACTGCTCTCTGCGGCGAAATCGTCCGAGCGTTGCTAAAGGTCAATGAACTTTCGTCTTTCGAACATTCGACATTTTGGGGGCTGTCATTCCGCACCCCCTTCTGGTCGGGACAATTCCGTCCTAAGCTAGCCGGCAGGAGTTCTCGTTCTACTAGCCCCTCTTCCATATTGAGTGGATCTTCTGTTCCCGTCATTTCAAGTCGTTCAGCTTCGCCATCTTCTAATGACGGGCTGATCCAACCGCCAATAAATACACCATTGAACTGCAGACGCTATTTCATGATTCAGTTATTCAGGGATATCCTCAATCATAAGTCCGCGTCTTCTCTGGATACTGAAACCAAGAGCAAAGTTCTTTCGTTTTTGAATAGGTATGGAACATCAGATGCAGACAAGGAGCTTGTCTCCGAGATAGCAACAAAAGAAAATCTAGCCCTTTCTACATTTGCTACTGCTGAATTTGCAAAATCGGCAGCAGAAAATGGACAGACCCACCTCATCAGAGCTTTAATTGCGAAGAATGCAGACCCCAGAATCATGTCCGAATGCTTGGCAATAAGTGTTCGTGCGGGAATCACGGAGATGCTCGATCTATTGTTGGATTATTGCCCCAAAGAAACACCAACAATACAGTTAAATATCCAGAAGTCATGGATCGCCGCTGTGAATGGTGGCAATGTTGAGAATCTCAAGATCTTCATCAAGCATGGCATCGACGTAAATATGGTCATCAAGCAAAGCGAGAAGTCGACTGTGGTACCACGATCAGGACCAGCAATAGCGCATGCTGTGCTGAACGGGGTCCTTGAATCTGTGGAATTTCTGACGCTTCTTCCTGAAATCGATCTCACAATCAAAGTCGATGGACGCAACTTGCTGCAGTTGGCTGCTCGTTCCCATCAGAAGCGCGGGGAACTTATCGATATCTTGCTTGACAAAGGCGTCGACCCTCTAGAAGTTGATGACCGCGGCGGCACTGTACTTCACGTAAGTTCAAAGTCTAGATTTATTCTACCTCTTCACCTGGGACGAGCCGCCTCATCGAATCCTTTGCCCAAGCATCCAAACTTACTCGACTCTACTCCAATCAGTCTAGGATGTCCCGAAATATGAAAATGCTGATGCCTCAATTTTCATAGTACCTTCTCAGTAATCCTCAAGGTTTGGACAACAAAGATGTTGACATTATTCGTCGCCTCATTGCAAGGGGCTGCGATATCGAAGCGATTGATGACGAAGGAAACTCATTGATGCACGTCTTATTTGAATGGCGCTCTCATCAACTCCCTTGTTTCGAGGAATTAGTGGCATTGATCTTCGTCAGTAAAATGGTTTCAATTCCCACAAAAGGTGGGACCTTGATCTTGCTCCTGGCAATTCGAGCGCGCCAACCCGCTCATATTATTCGCAAATTAATCCCTGACGATCTGTCCCTGTGGAATGCCAAAGAGGGCCGGAAGTTTACTCCACTGCACGAAGTGGTTGTACCGAGGATATTTCCTAGAGCCGGTCCAGGGCCTAGTCCTCAAGCATTGGAAGCAGATGAAATCTACATGATGCAAACACTGGAAATTCTTCTCGAGGTCAAAGGGGTTGATATCAATGTCAAGAACCAGCAAGGGAACACTCGTAGGTGCATCCCGTTTCCTACCAAATTACCACATATGCTGACCTGAATACCATAGCTTTGCTAACCGCAGCTTCAAATTGTACCGAGCAAATGTCCGATTCAAGAGCTCAGATATTCAAAAAATTTCTCGACAGCGGGGCTGATGTGAATGCACGAAACGATAACGGCTGGACAGTATTGCATTTTCTTACCATGAGGGGCTTCAATGCAGGTCTTTTTGAAGTGTTAAAGTTTAAGCCCGAAATTAACTCAGCAAATGCAGCCGGAAATACTCGTGGGCAATTCCCCTTTTAGATTAGGTCCACTCGCTGACTTATAAAGCTCTCCACACTGCATTGGCTGCAAATTTCGACCAATCTATTGCCGTCCGTCTTTTATTGGAACACGACTCCAAAAATTGCAAGGGATCGGGGGAAGGCAAAGTCAATGCTCAAATCAAGAATAAAGAGAACGTCCTAGCCATCCATATAGGGGCACAAAATGGACAAGCAGAGGCAATACATATCATGTACGAAAACTCGCACGTTCCAGACGTTGATGTGAGGACGCCCAAAAAGGAAACTCCGGTAAAGACTACACCACCCCTGACACTACTCCAATTCTAACAAAAATATCTAAAGTTACATTTGGCTACATCTTGGAATCGCCCTATAACTGCAAGACTTTTAGGTACGTCTAATTCTCATACTAATTTACTAGTTTTTCTTATGGGAGCTGAGAGCCTGAGAGCTGTCTGGGGAGCCCGTATGATCTATTTGCCCTTATGCCTTAAGAGCCAAGAAAGCTTCGAGGCTCTCAGCTCCTTTATTCTTTCCAAGGATTTGCAGTGCTAATTTGTTGGGTAGTCGACCTTGGCGCAGATCTTAACGCGGCGGATGTTAACAAGCAGACTCCGCTACATGTAAGATATCCTTGTTTGTGTGTGGTACCGTTTCGGTACTCGGTCCTCCTGGCCATGGACACAGTATCAATTCGAGCAGAACTCGAGCTCTCTTTATTGTTCGCCTTGCTCGAACTCAGAAGCACCCTTCAAGATAGAGATATGCTAATGTATCGTCATTCTAAAGTGGGCTGCAGATGTCGGTAACGAACAATTAGTCGCTTTCCTTGTGGAGCGGGGTGCATCGAGTATCGCAGAGAACAACTCTGGGTTTCAACCTTGGGCGTGCGCAGCAATCAAAGGGCATCAAGACTTGATGAACATTCTGAAGGACTACGCAGACGTCGAGCTTGTTGAGAAATATGAGGAAGGGAACTCGAAGACGGAAAACACTACTGACGGACTCGACAAATCCAAAGAGCTAGACGAAATTCAACAATCAGCTGAAGAAGAATCCAGGGTTACGAAAAGTGAAGAGGCACCACCTGGAGCGCTAGCACCTTCGAAAACGCCTCCGCTACGAGATACTGCGATGATTAAAGCTTTAGAGACAGGAAACTTATCTTTCGTTCAGGCATTGTTAACAATGGGCGTTGATCCAAACGAACCCATAAATGAAGATAAAAGGACAGCTCTAGCCATCGCTTGTGCGTACAAATTCAACGACATAGTCAAGCTCTTGCTTAGCCACGGCGCAAGTATAAATTCCAGAGACAAGTTTGGAAACCTGTAAGTACCTAAGCCAGACCATGTTCTGAGTCATGGAATGTGTCGGGAAATGGCCCCCAAGTTTACTCCATGGTCGATTACTGACTTCCCTCTTTGTAGACCACTTCACATTGCGGCATTTAGCGGCCATCCCCATGTCGTCAAAACCCTATACGAGGCTGGAGCGAGGCTTGACGCTAGAAATTTTTACATGAAGACCGCTTTGCATTCTGCTGCGATTGAGGGGGAGTTGGAATCTGCCAAGATGCTGACCGGACTTTGTAGCCTAGCTGAAAAGGGGGCGAAAGTGCCCCTAAGAGCGATAGAGCATCCAATATCTGGGGCTGGCTCGGAGGATGTGATTATTGATGTCGATAAGAAAAGTCAGCTCCAAGTTTCTAACATCTAGCAAATTGTTAACATCAAGTAGTCACGAAAAGCGCTTTCATAGAGATGCGGAATGGAGATCGAGAAACAGCACTGCTCTCGGCGCTTGATTGTGACAGCTTGGATGTTGCCAAATTCTTGGTTAAAGAAGGTGCGAACGTGTTTGTAAGGGATCGAGTTGGATGTAAGTACAACCCCAGTGTTGAATCTTGATCATCCAGACTTCGTACAGGCTTGAAAACATATGTCTTTCTAATTACTGTGACTAATTGATTTTCCTAGGTAATGCCCTTTGGCACGCTTGTCGCTTTGCAGACAAGGAACTCGTCGAGACATTCTTATCGAAAGGATTGGATATTAACGCCGCCTCCTACGCCGGGTTCGGCTGTCTGCACAGCGTCATTGATCGAGAATTTGACAAGCAAGAGGATATCACTGAAATTGCACTTCTTTTGAGTGCGTCTTACTCTCATAATAATTTACTTTTTTCTTATGGGAGCCAAGAGCCCAGGAGCTGTTTCAGGAGCCGGCATGATCCGTTTGTCCATGTGTCTTAAGAGCCAGAACAGCTCCGAAGCGCTCAGCTCTTTCACGCTTTCCTGGAATTTATAGTGCTAATTTATTGGACAGTCAAAGCAGGAGCGGACCTTTCTTCTAAAAATCCCGCTCGAATAGCACCTCTGCATTGCGCTTGCAGTTCTGGCAACGTGGTAATCATCAAAGAGTTGTTAAGTCGGATGCCTAAGGGAGAGCTTGATGTTGAGAGTGGGATTCATGGAACTCCCATTTATGCAGCTTCGTTTCGGGGCCATCTCGAGGTATGTATATTTCTCACAGATCAAAATTCGTCTTTCAAATGCCTCGCGAGCCTGCTTTACTCTCCGGGTGTGTCTTCAGAGCAGAGAACTCATGAAACACCGTTTGCCTCTCATTAAGCATTGCTAACTCTAACAAGGTTGTCAAGATCCTTCTCGAAAAAGAAGTCGATGTTAATCTTGGCATGCGTGGTGAAAGTCCGCTTGAAGCAGCAACTGTTGAAGGCCATAGAGAGGTCGTAGAGTTGCTCGAAAAGCATGGGGCAGTAAGAACTAGAGAAGTAGCGTGGTCGTTAACCTTTCGAGGGAGGCTGGCAGTGAAGAACTCAGACGTCGACGCTAAGACCATTGCGAGGGTCAATACCTTGAAGGAGGAGAAATATGAAGAGCCGGATACGGATAAGGGTTTCGCCACGGCAGGAGAGAGGTCGCTCCTAGACCCTGAGCCGTATGGAGCACTCAGCCTTGACAAGAAAGCTGGCTCGTAAGTTGCTGAAATGTTCCACTACCAAGTCATTCCAACAAATATCTTCACATTTATCTTCGTATATATCTTATGTATTCCAATGGTTGCTACATATCCGGCTTCAAAGTCTTTCGAACTCACGATGTAAAGATACAAGGGCGTTTGATCTCCAATCTTAGCTGTCGAAGCAATGTTTAGTCCTTAGCTTGGGACAACTTCTGTCAGAGGCCACATGATCATCTTATCCACCTCAGAGCTGTTTTTCTTCTCTTCCATAAGAGTAGCAAGTGCCATCCAATATGATAAATTTCCATTGGAGATTACCTCCCGTTGATACTCAAAGTTTCGCACACAAGGGTTTGAAAGGGGCTCGGAGCGTTAGGCGAGCCCACCAAATAATGAAGTAATTTGCAATCCCTATATCTCCAGGGACTGAAAAGGCTACCTGGAGGGGCATGAAATTAGATAGACAGATACCCAAGTACCTGGGCAAAGTGATGTACTGGAAGTTTCCTGCTTATACTAGATATTTGCGCTACCAGTTGTTTACCAGATGATTTCAAAGTATTGAAGTGGACGGCTCATTGACCCCCCTTAAACTCGGCCATGGTGTGGCTTGCGTCTAGAGACGTGGGAGTATTGTGCTTTATTCACCTCGACACTACTTCCCTAATGTTGAGACGGTCCCAATCTTCACTTGAATCAGTCTCATTGAATTGACTTCGTCGGACTTCGAATGGTCCCGAATACTGAAAGCCTATTCATGCTTGACTAGATTGAACAACCAAAATAGCGGTCAACTGTGATCGAAGAACAGCCTTCGTGGGAAGTTTACTTTCTGAACAATAATTTGAGCCTTGATACATTGTCCTGCCTTTTCGTTGCTATGCTCTCAGACCATCAACAATTCCTCAGCAATCTACTGCATTTCTTCTAAGATTAGATGGACCTGCAAAGCATAGATCATGACCAAAGATCCTTCAACTTGAGGCAATCATGTGCCTTTACACAAGCCTCACAGTACTTGGGATGTCTCCGGCTTAATGAAGCTGATTCGTTTGAGATCTTCAAGGTGGTCCTGCACGCAATGAATTGTACCATGTTCTCGATGACCTGGACACTCGACCCCCGCCCGGTTGCCGTGCTCCATCACAGACCACTGCTGATCAGCCACGGTTTATTTCTTTGCACATCACTGATGCAAGAGGTTGATGTTTGGTATCAGATGCTCAAAGTCTCAACCTGAATGGAAGTTGAGTATGTGCAGCGTCATCGACGCCGCCTCCCCCATCTTCAGCATTCAGCCTAAACAACCTCCTTCACCGCTCTCAGCCTCTTTTGGACTAACGATCCCCTTATCTGATGCTCACCCATCTCAACCTTATCCTCACCTCTCTTCTGACCCCACATCTCACACTATAGAGTTACATCGTTCTATTCTCGGCATGTAATAAATGCAATAAAGACAATACCGCCTAGATAAGGTCGTTTCTTATTAAGTTTAATATATCTGAGGTGCATATTTCTCGAGAAGACTTGCCTCGGCATTGAAAACATCACCTCAATGGGAAAATATTTTTAATATCACACAACATATATACTTCGTATTCGGCTACTAAGTAATCAATAGAGCTACACCTAGGCCAAGAGCCTTATTCCTTTTCCAAGAGTCAGATTTCCGTTCTATCCCTGAGCCAGAAGTTATCATTCCACATATCAGGAGGAGTAGGTTTATCATCTGGATTGCTGCTATGGCTTCTTCACGGTACAAGTGTCCGAATGCGTACATGATCCGAAAATTCTTCGCTCAAGTCATACGCTCAAACATTACACGAGCCTTGACGTAATATGAGGTCTAACGTACAGTTGAGACGCGAACGGACGATCTCAGTCCCAGTCCACCTCGACAGAGCAATGAGGCATAAGCAGGGACCAAAGCGCGTGTCGTATAGCCAAAGTTAGCCAGGCCTTCATATATTCCCACTCCCAATGAGAACACCGTGTTGGCACTAGTTCGTCAGAATCTGTGTCTTAATACACAATATAGTATCTCCCTTTCGCTGGTAGGACCCGCGTCACATAAATTGACAAACAGACCCCTAAAGCACGCATCGCAGCAAAGATTCTAGGCCCTTATCTCCTTCCAGGTATCCCGACCCCATACCCCAGATCTCAACTTCCCGCCATTTCTAGCTCGAGTTCAACCACCTCGGACCGATCTGCTACATCTTCGCCTTCCATTCCTGCCCCCTCCAATATCAGCTCTTTCTCAATCCTTTTCTGACTACGGCACAGCAAGCTCAAGCTCTCTCGATCGGGTGCGCCGACGGTTGACTGACGGTCCGTTTGTTAGATTACTCGCAAGCGTTGCTCAATCGGCATCGCGCGACTCCGGAGCGACGTTGCACCATGCCCGTTAATATATCTCCCATGCAGCGCACTGCACCCCGAGTCCAGCGGGGCACGGAGATATTTTGCTCTCCATTTAGCAAGCAGTTCCGTGCGTGCCCGTGCCCTGGTTCCTGCTTTCCGAGTTTGATGAACCCAGCGAAGGAGGGCAGAGCAGGGAAGCGATTCCTCCCCGCTCCCCGCAAATGAAGAGATGCACGGTGATGTTGCCAGAAGGAGACGCTGCGTTTGGAGCTCTGACCCCCTTTTTACAAATCCGGATAAATGAGCCCCTGTGCCAAGGGCAATCGGACGGCCGCTTGCTCGCTGGATCTAGAACCCCCGTTTCACAAAATTCCAAAGGCGTCCAGCTCAACAAAATTATTAACAAAAATAAAAATCAAGGAATGGGGGAGTAATATTTCACTAGTGTGGAGTTTCCTTCATTGCCTGTTTGGTACGAGGCACATGCTACCAAGCACGTTTCATCAGATGTTGAATGACATGAGATGTTGCTTTGAGCTGAACCTGACCTGCGTCCCGACCCCGCAATCCGACGTTCCCACCCGCCCATCCCCTCCCCCCGCGAAATCGCGAAATCTTCCGATCTTGTGGGGTACAGTAAGTAACCTTTAGGCTTTTCGTCACTTCCGGTCCGCTGAGGGCCTCTTTGGCCCCCGCCCATCCTTGCAATACGAGTATCCGTGCCCCACGAGAACGACGGGTACTACGTACTGTACCAGGTACCTAGCTCCTCTCGTTTTCTAGCGCAGTTACCTAGGTAGTCACTTTTTATTCGAGTCAAAAAATAGCACGTGCTGGGTCTTGGGGTTTATTGGACTAGTTTTGACATGAGATAATTGTGGGAGCGATGATGTGATTTTAGGAGGAATCTCCGTTTGGTGTCCAAAGAGTGAGTTGAGGGCAGATTCCGGGGCTGCAATTGCCTGTTTCGGCTTGGTGGCTTGGGTCATCCTTTGAGACGGTTTGAGCTGTCAAAATGTTGAGCGATGCTAGTGTCCGGCTTAAGCAGGTCAGAGGTCCCCGACAGTGGTGAGCTGGACACGGATTGGAGGATTCCATAGTAGAAGCATGGCTGGTTTAGTTCGAATCCATGAATTAAATGGCGTACTAAGACCTAGTTCGGGCGGTGGATTCAACGAATATTTCCTTCTTCCTTATCTTCTTGTGTCAATTGCGGCGTCGATGACGACGTTTTCCTTCGGAGGGATCGAATAGGATTCGAATTCGAGATAACGAGGTGTCTCCAAAGACGTAAGAAAAAGGAGGCCCGACACCGCTAGTGAAAAGTCAGTAGGTGATGGGTTCCCCACAAAAGTGGCCCGTGGGATGAACCCCACGGGGAAGGCCCCAGTGTACGAGCTACGGATCGCCATTCGCCGGGGGGAAACGAGTATTCGCCACTATCGCGCGAACCTCCAGCCTCTTAAACATCGACACAGTATTGCTAAGAATACACACGCCTTCTTGCAGCAACCCCTTGATAATATAGAACTCGATATATGCGGTAATACGGGCCTGTTTGGCTCGCGATTGCGGGCAGATGTACTTTTTTTTTCCAGTTGCGCATACGTGAAATGGACGATTTTCGCACACTATAAATTTATATGGTGCATTTGCTAAATGCACGCACCTGGGAGTACCTTGTTTGAATTTTTGGCGAAATGCGAGGTGTGAGCCAAACAGATTTCGAGTAAATGCACACTTTGCAAATGCACCACTAAAATAAAAATGCGCATTTTCAAGATGCGAGCGCGAGCCAAAACGGGCCCTAATAAAGCTCTTCCGTTGGTTCCGTTAGTACTTGGACCCTTCGAATCTACAGACTTTTCACTGTGCAGGAGTTAAGTGAAAGGCGTGCGAGACAAGGTGTCGTGGGTACAAGTGACGATATGTACGTTTAGAGTTTCCGGAACCTGCTTGATCAGCCGTCAGACGGAGTTATTTCCTTGCGAGTCTCGTATCCCATACGGAACTACTGCAAGACAATCAATATACTTCATCATATAAAGTGGGAATTATGTGATAAGGCATCTATTATTTCAATAGCCCTAAGCCAATGCCAAGCTTTCCTCACGTCCTTGGAGAAGTAGAGTTCAATGCCACTTCAGCCCCAGCGGAGTGAGACGGTATGGACTTCCAGTTCTTGAATATCCTCGTATTCAGAAAAGGAAGAGCGAGTTTGCTTTTGCGTAAACTCGTCAGAGCGTGTCGGCACATATGTTGTGAAACAATGCCGAAGACTCTGGGCGTCGAGTCGGAGTTGAGCTTTGTCGGAATACGAGTCAGCACAGTATGCTTTTTGCGGGAGGGAGCGAGAGATGCGCAAGAAGCGCTGACAGGTACATGCGGGACGGGAGGTTCTCAGGCACAATGCGGGTCGATGAAGATTCTGCGGTATGGGGCGAGTCATGTTGATGTACTTCGTCTCCTGAAATTGTCTATTCCCGTATGTGGAGTTTAGTGACTAAGTTTTTGGGGAGGTGATAGATGTACTCTTCAGCGCCTAAAACGTGCTCAATATTGAATTATGCATGGCGGCTGCCGAGACGATCGCCGCATTGTTCTCAAGACTGTTGTTCAAGAAGAGTGGAGGAATGGCTGTGCGGGGAGTTTAGGCAGCTTTGTTCTGAGTAAGAATGGCCAGATTGATCGACGGTGCAGTGGGTGGATGGGCTTTGGAATTCTCCGAGCTGGGAGGGTGAATGTAACTGACCACCCGTACAGTAAATAGCTATGATCAGAAGGCGGAGGTCTCCGAGTAGCAACACTTCATGGCCTAACCGTGTGATTTTATCAGATCATGCAAAGGCAACATCTAGTCCCCTGTACCTATCATCCAAACTGCCGGCACCAGAGATCTAGTACTCGAACCAACTTCCTTTAGGCTTCTCCAACTTCCGACACAAAGTACACAACGAGCACGGAACCGAAAGTACAGATCTCGATCATTTCATGTACAGTAAGTACCGTATTGCACTATATCCAGGCGGGAAGGTACCGAGCCGGAAAAGTCAAACATGTTCGTGGTACTGATGAACTTGCATCTCCTTCGGCACGACATGCCTCCACCTCCATCTTATCCTCAAAGTATAAACAATTAAAAAGCCAGGAGAATTCGGATACCCGACCGCACCTTGACTCGCCCTCTACATGAAATCATCGATAAATTAAGTACTGTAATTTCAAGCGGAGATCCAACTCAGTTGCGGTGCCTGATTCCAGGGCTCAAGCATCAACCAGGTGGTGGAGTGACTGGGGCACATCATCTCGTCATGCACGCAATACCTCACTCTCAACCCCAGATCCTCGTCAGAAAACCAATGAATCAATCAATCAATCAAAGCATCGCGAAGCGCAAAAACTACTGTGCTGTACAGTAACAACAAACGCTGGACCTTGCCAGCGGGGGAATAGATAGATTAATAGGTCTTGACTTCAGGCCGCATTCTCTGAGCCGAGATTGAAGGCAATATGGATCGGAAAATCTCTGCGCTGTAGAGCAGTATTATCTATCGACGGAAAAGCCAAAGGGATCTCCCAGCTAGGAGATTCGGCTTGAAGTTGTTGTGCGCGAGCCACAGGCTAGATGGCGAGCTTAAAGTGGTCAAGGTTGCGACTCGAGCACAGCCGCAGACTAAGGGTACATGATTCTAAATGGAGGGATGTACTGTACCCCTCAACACAACCTTACCGTACAGTACGTCGTATCGCAGTACAGTACACTCTCACCGTCCATCCTGATAGAACTACTGTATTATTGTGAATTAAGCCTAACAAAAAATGTCAGCTTACCCCCACGCTCTCTCCACACCCCCTTTCTTCCCTCCTTCTGAACTCTGGAAGCTGGATACAGTATCAAACACCCCACCGTGAAACCTCCACGACGGAAAACCCTATCTATCGCCCGTCGCCCAGGCCCGGACGGTGGATATCGGTTTCGCAACGGCATCGCGGGCACCTCCTGGGGAGCAAGGATCGTGCTTCCTGGCGAGTTGCTCGCTTCTGTAATTATTTCTTTTTTCCTCCCCTCTCTTTTCTTTTCTCTTATTTTATTTTCGAGGGGAAGTGGGGGACGGATAGACGTTCGCTAAAGTAATATTTATGGGGGTACGGGGCTGCAGCGAGGGGGGGGGTGATCATCCTTTGACGTATGTACGCGTACGGATTCGGAACTTCTACATTAGCGACGCGGGGATGCTGGAGGGAAGTACTCCCCGGGTAGGGATGGGATGCGTTACAGTTGCATTTTACGTAATTTGCGTAAAAGGCGGTCGAGCCTTGCAGTGCACTTTACGTACCCGTACCGTACGAAGTACTGTACTGTACTTATAGCGAGATTTCATGCGTGAAGCATGACGTAATTGAGGTGTAAAAATGTATAAATCGGGGAGGTTATGTCTAATAATTAGGGGGGTTATTCAGGGTAGTCTATACCCTGAAACCCTGGAAATTGGCGCTGTAAGCCCTGATGACAGCCCTGAACACCGTGGTTGTAGTCTACTTGTAGAGGCTACCAATTTAAGATGCCGGAATACGGTCAAAAGCAGCCTAGACTTCAGCTGTCTTCCATGCGGATTGTACATCGCTAGCTGGCATGGTTTTTTTTAGAGAATAACACAAGAAGGATGCTAAACAGCAGACAAAAGCCACGAGATACGAGAAGAGAAATATTTATTGCCAGGAGTCACCGCTTACTAGAACAAGCATAGCTCCTTCTGTATAAGGCTAGTCGATCACATGACTGTAATGTAAGATGTAATCTACTTTTCTCCGTACAGTAAATTTCGTAAAAAAATATATCAAGGCCGCCCCCTGCGACGTAATCTACCAACCCTCAGAAGGAGGGACGTTGAAAGCGAGTATGGGGTACTCTCAGCGTATTTCTTCGCTTGCAGCCTCTGCTAAGCCTCGCAGTTACTGTACGAGTATGGTACTTCCGTACGTATAGGTTACCATTTTGACATTCATTCATTCATTCATTCATTCATATATTAAGCTTTACGATGTATCTAATTGATGCCCATCGCAGCGCGCCAGAACATCCCGAATTGGCGGGAAGGGAGGATCGGGCCGTGGGATGAGCGGTCCCCGCGACGGTTTTGGGAAGTTCTGTCCGAAAAGGTACGGGTATTGTGGTGATAGGGAGAACGAGTCTGGGAGCGAGGTATATCGAACATCTACCTCTACTCATCGGATCATTGTGGAAGTGAGGGGATGGAGGAATCAATGCTTTTTTTTTTTTCCAGGGGAGAGTTGCGAGCGAGGGGCATCAGGCAGGGACCTGGAGGCGATGTACTTGGTTATGGAGACCTATTCAGTTTTGGAT